>Ga0008649_10004099_pt1 | contig 9665 bp, 8 predicted proteins | sample SaaInlV_130m_DNA_2_FD_66601 | JGI IMG/M metagenome (GOLD analysis project Ga0008649, IMG submission 66601) | Marine microbial communities from expanding oxygen minimum zones in the Saanich Inlet - SI037_S2LV_130m_DNA | ecosystem: Environmental > Aquatic > Marine > Intertidal zone ... | reverse complement strand
AACAATTAATTCTGGATAAGTCTCATATATTTTCTGCAGTATTTTAAAAGAATTATCAGTTGAGCCATCATCTACAAAAATAACTTCAACAGAATAATGAGGATTATTATCAATCACACCTTCTTTTAAAGTGTTAAACGTATCCTCTAACGAGGCTTCATTTTGATATACAGGGATGACAATAGAATAATCAATTGCTTTATTAAAATTACTCATTCCATTAACTAACTATTTCAACAAATGGTAAAGGGAAAATCATTTTGATACCCTGATTAAGTGCATCCCCCTTTTCGCGCAAAAGAATATCACTTCTAAAACCCCAAGGCAAGACTAAAAAATAATCAGGCTTCATCGCCTTTGCTTTTTCCATTGAGACGATAGGTATTTTTGTTCCAGGCGTATAAGTCCCATCCTTGAAAGGGGTGATATCACCGATACAAGACAATAAGTCTGTACTTATTCCACAATATTGTAAAATCACATTGCCTTTAGTTGAGGCCCCATAACCTACAACTGTTTTGCCTGCTTTTTTCAGTTCGTGTAAGAGTTTTATTAAGTCTGTTTTTTGTCTTTCCGCATTTTCCTGAAAAGATCGAAATGTAGCTATAGAGTGAATATTATGATTTTTCTCTTGCTCCATAAGAGAAATTGCTTCGGGTGAAACGTTACTAGAAGACGGGCTATCTAAACGAACCGCTGCAAGTCTAATGCTCCCCCCGTTCACTTCATTTTGAGAGGCGTCTATAATTGTCAAGCCAGCTTGTTTCATAATATATTCTATAGCATTGAGAGAATAGTATTCTAAATGTTCATGACAAATTGTGTCATATGAATTCTGCCTTAACATTGCTGGAAGATAACTTTGTTCAAAAACCCAAACGCCTTTTACATCTAAAATACTAGCAACTTCTTGTGCAAACTTAACCGGCTCTTCAAGATCATAAAACATTGAAATAGAAGTAACAATCTTTGCCTTTTGAGAGGCGACTGATAAGTAATTATCTATATTAAAAAAATCAGTAACAACCTTTATGTCATTGTCATAAAGGTCTAAATACTTTTTAGCAACCGGATCTATGCCGACTCTATTATATTTCTCCTTTGGATAGCAGCTAAGTAAAGTTCCATCGTTAGAGCCAATATCTAAAACATAATCACCTTTTCTCAGAGAAGTATTTTTTTTTGCAAATTCAATAATATTGTTCAAATGGCTTTTCATATAAGTTGTTGCACCAGATCGATAACCATAGTTCTCGTTATACATCTCATCTAACGGGTATGAATGCTCTAATTGCACTAAACTACATTGAGTACATTGGCACAGATTCAAAGGACCAGACAAGATATCATCAACATCCTTAGAGCGGAATACTCCCGATAATGCCTGATTGCCAAGCTCAAAAACTTTCTCTAAATTAGCTGAACCACATGCTCGACATTTTTTAATTTGATGAGTCAAAAACTATCCTCCTTTTTTATTATTTTTAATGCTTGTTGAAAGCCAGTTATTTTAGCGCCAAGTAAGATAATTTTCTCTGTATTTAAACTAGTATTGTATGGTGGTGACAGCATCCAACTCGCATTATCAACAGTTTTTATCTTATCTTCTGTATTTTCTAAAGAGGCTAAATGATTCAGAAAATTTAACCATTTTAGCGTACTTCCCCCAGCAACATTGAAAATTCCTTGCTTATTTTTCCTAATCAGAAGAGTAATAATAGATGCTACATCATTGATAAAAATTGGCCTTCTTAACAAATTTGGGAATGCTACATTTACTTCTGATTGAAATGTATTAGTGCCAAAAACAATATTTTTACTATATACATCAATTCCATAAATCGGCTCAAATCTAAGTACAATTGAATTGTTTAATTTTAATACTTCTTTCTCTGCGTCAATCTTCGAAAGAGCATATTGGGTAGTTGCATTAGGGACATCTGTTTCTAAGTACTCTCCTTTGCTTCCATCAAAAACATAAGATGATGAAATAAATACCATCTTTGCATTTACCTTTCTACAAGCCTTTGCAATATTTTTTGCTGATTCAAAATTTAATTTTCTACAAAGTCCAGGATCTTTTTCACAAGCGTAGTAACTAGAAAGTGCAATAGTATTTATAACAACATCAGGAGCTTCTTGCATTAAAAAGTTTTCTATTTCTAGCGGGATGGTTGCGTCTATTTTTTTTACTACAATATTTTTTGGCTTAATATCTGCGCCAATAGCATCAAAATTATCAGATAAATCGTTAAGTAGCTTGCTACCCAAGAATCCAACCCCTAATATCAAAAACTTCATGTTTAACTATTTTTCATCACTTCAGACACCAGCCTTGCTTGATTAATATTTTGTGCATATTCTTCTAAGTTTTTTTCTTCACTATTGATTGATTGATAAAAATAAGTTAATATTTTTTCAAAATGATTGCAAGCCTCCATTTTATATTCCTGTCTATCTTCTAATGTTTCAATAATAATTTTAGTCTTTAGTTCTGGTGGAGCTGTGAATATTCTATTTGCATAAATCCTCCCTTTACTACCCCATAACTCTAAATTACATTGATAAAAATTATCAAATCCAAAAGATATTTGTGCAAATAATGATCCTGATTTTTGTTTAAGGTATGCACCGCCCCAGACATCAATCTGAGTTTCAATATCTAAATCTAAATTTGCCGCAGAAACTTCTATATCACCCCCTAAAAATAGTTGCACTATTTTAATTGGGTAAACGCCTGCATCAAATAAAGATCCTCCACCTAATTCCTTCTGGTACCTAATATTCGCTTTATCTACAAATGGAGGAAAACCAAAAGAACTTTTAACGCATCTTAGTTCACCAATAATGCCATCATTAACAGCCTTTTGAATAAACTCCAATTGTTTATGAAAACGAAAATGGAAATTTTCTACTAAAACACACTCATTTTGTAAGGCTAAATCATTAAGATATTTAACCTGATCATAAGTTAAAGCCATAGGTTTTTCTACTAAGACATGTAAACTTTTTTCAATAGCAATCTTAACCCATTGAAAATGTAAAGCATTAGGTAAAGGAATATATACTGCATCTAAACCTTCTAAATCTATCAGTTGTTGATAAGAATCAAAAGTATATTGTATGTCAAAAATTTTAGCATATTTTTTTGCTTTTTCAATCCTTCTACTTGAGATAGCCACCAATTCGAACTCATTCCCCATCTCTTTAATGGTCGGAACCATTGAACGCATTCCAAAACTAGAGCAGCCCAATACACCTATTTTTATACTTTTATTCATGAGTACTCTATTGCCGCAATTAAACTACGTGCTTGAACATTAATAAAATTATTAAATTTTAGAAAGGTGTGTAATTGATTTAACGTCATCCAGGTATAGTTATCAGGTAACTCTTCGCATAAATTATTGTCAGCCATAACCATCATATATCGATTACTATCTTGATAAAAACGTCCACCCTCCTCTGATTGTAAAGTGTCGAAGATAATATTGGATTTTTTGGTTTCTAAAACTTCTTGTAAAAACAACACTTGAGATCGCTGTATTATTTTATAGTTTCTAGTTAACAACTGTACAGTTGGTGCAAACTCGACAATATCAAGGTTGCCACATTCTATTTTTCCTTGGACAATAAAATGAATCACCCCATTTATCTTTTTTACCAAAAATGCACAAAGGCCTTGGTGAGTCGGCGCAATCATCGGTTGACTCCAATTCAAAACCTCTCTATTGTTAATTTGAACATCAACCGCGATTACTTCAAAAAATTTATTTTCATTATGAAAAATTTTCATTTCATCAATAGACCAATCATCTAAACAATTTAACTTTACTCTTTCAATATTAAGTACACATTTACTTTTTATGTTTGTAAGGAAGCTTATTAATTGAAAAATAGTAGATTTTGAGTTTATTGATATTGATGACTTTAAAAAGTCTATCTTTCTAGAATCTATTAAACTTGTTTCTAACTCTATATCATTTTTGATTTTCTTACCAAATGAGATGCAAGAAATAACTGACCTGGTGTCCATATTAACAATATTATCATATTGCATTAAAGACTTTATTTGACTTAAAGTTAGCCATATAAATTGCTTGTGTATCTTTATTTCTTCCGTTATTTTAATAATAATATTACGATTTCTTTTTCGAAGAAAACGACTGCCTTGTTCTGACTGAAGCTGATCTACCAAAACTTGTTCAGGCTTCGCATTAATAAAATAATCTAAATATAAAGGTATACGGCCTTTATGCACTCTGGTGTAATTACTACGTGTTGCCTGCAAAGTTGGAGATAATTGCACGTGGTTTGTATTCCCTGGCTCTATTTTTGCTTGTAATAAAAAATGCAGTACGCCGTTTATTTCTTTGGTAATAATGCCAAGATACCCCACTTCAGATTGATTAATAATTGGCTGTTGCCACTTTTCTTGAAGGCAATTACTTGCAACGTTAATCCCCTCAATAGAAAAAAAACCTCCTGACTGATGTTTTATTAAGCCCACTTTCTTGTCACAGCTCCAACCTTTAATTGCTTTTAATGGGCATTGTGTGACACTAACTTCTATTTTATTGTTTTGCCTTGCCAACCATGATAAAACTTGTTCTACTGATGTCTGTTCACTTTGATGGTGCAATGCACTTTTCAAAAATAATTTATCAGCAATTTGATGATTCATTTTTGATATTTCTTCAAATAAAAATCAATCGTTTTATGTAGCCCCTCTTTAAAGCTTTGTTGTTTCCGCCAAGATAGTTGGTTTTTTATTTTTGTAGAATCAATTGCATAACGAAAATCATGCCCCTTTCTATCCTCCACAAAAGTTAACTGTTTTTTATAACTACACTCTTTTGGAACTTTTTCATCTAAAATTCTACAAATTAAATCAGCGATTTCATTGTTACTCAACTCTTGATCGGCGCCAATATTATAAACTTCACCTTTTTTTCCATTATGAAACACTAAATCAATTGCACTACAATGATCGCTGACAAACAACCAATCTCTAATATTACTACCGTTACCATAAATGGGGATATCTAAGCCTTTAATCGCATTTCTAACAATTGTTGGTATTAATTTTTCATCATGTTGTTTAGGCCCATAATTATTAGAGCAATTAGTAATAACTATATTTAACCCATAAGTATGAAAGTAACTCCTAACCATCATATCGCTGCTAGCCTTGCTGGCGCTATATGGTGAATTTGGAGCGTATGAAGTATTCTCTGTAAATAGACCCTCTTCTCCTAACGAACCATAAACTTCATCTGTTGAAATATGATGAAATCTATTTTCTTTATTGTTTCCCCAGTATTTATTTGCAACATCCAATAAAACAAATGTGCCAAAAACATTTGTTTTAACAAAAACACCAGGACCACTAATTGAGTTATCTACATGACTTTCCGCTGCAAAATGAATCACATTGCTAATACTATATTTTTCAAATAACTCTTCGACCAATGTCCTATCCGAAATATCACCTTGGACAAAAGTATAGTTTTTATTATTTTCAAGACCTATTAAATTCTCTAAATCTCCGGCATAAGTAATCAAATCTAAATTAACAATAGAATAATCTTTATATTTTTTCAAGAAATAATCTAGAAAATTAGAACCGATAAAACCAGCACCGCCTGTTACCAAGATTGTTTGCATTATTCTATTAAACTCTTAATATATTTTCCATAATAACTATTGCCCATTGTATTCGCAATGTTTAAAACTTCGTTTTCATCAATCCAACCCTTGTTGTAAGCAATCTCCTCTAAACAAGCAATTTTATAACCCTGTCTTTTTTCAATTGTCTCAACAAACTGACTGGCTTCCAATAAGCTCTCAAACGTCCCTGTATCTAACCAAGCAAAGCCCCTCCCTAAAAGTTCAACTGATAATTTTTTATGTGACATATACACCTTATTAATATCTGTAATTTCCAACTCTCCTCTTTCAGAAGGCTTAATATGTTTTGCAATTTCAATTACATTATTATCATAAAAGTATAAACCAGTTACTGCATAGAGAGATTTAGGCTGTAAAGGCTTTTCTTCCAAAGAAAGCACATTCAAACCATCGTCAAATTCTACAACTCCGAAACGCTCTGGATCAGCAACTTTGTAACCGAAAATAGTTGCACCACTCTGTCTACGTAATACCTTTTCAAGAACATTAGTAAAACCTTGCCCATAAAAAATATTATCTCCCAATACTAAACATACACGACTATTTCCAATAAAGTCTCTACCAATCAGAAATGCTTGTGCCAGACCTTCTGGCTTATCTTGAGTTTTATAGGTAATATCTAGCCCCCATAGACTACCATCCCCCAATAGTCTTTCATACTGTGGCACATCATGAGGGGTGGAAATAATTAAAATATCACGTATATTTGCCAACATTAGAACCGACAATGAGTAATAAATCATAGGTTTGTCATAAACAGGAAGTAGCTGCTTAGACACAACCTTCGTTAATGGGAATAGTCTTGACCCACTCCCTCCAGCTAAAATTATTCCCTTATAATCCATTATTTAGCCTCTGTTTTAAATAAAACTACAGATAACATCAACCCAATAATGATTACCGCAACCAAGTCAAAAAATATAACTCTGTATCTAATAAAGCCCATTAATAGAAATGCATTAATAGAAAAAGTCATAAGTGATGCCCAATAAAGCATTACAAAATCTCGATATAGATTTTTTTTCCATAATAAAAATGCACCTATAAATGATGCTGCAAATAGCAACAAGGACATGTAATCCTTAAGACCTCTAAAACTAGCACCAAATGCATGCGCTACTTTAGCAATTCCATACATCGCACTTCCTAAAGTTCTATCTGACCATTGTTTATAATAGATTTCCATTACGCCATTTTTACTAGAATTTATTAATTCACTTTGATCCGACCAATCATAACACTCTTTTTTTCCAAGATAAACGTCTTTTTCACGAGAGTGTTTTTTGTTATTTAATAAGTACTTAACCACAATATCTGTACACGGATTTGGCCGGGTTTTATAAACACTATTGAATTTTTTAGTATCCGCCTCATTGTGCAAATTATATTTTGCAATAGTTTTTCCAAGAATAGTGTTTTTTGGTTGATCCCTAAGTCCGTTATAACGAACAAAAGCTTGAGGACCCAAAACAGATGTCAATATAACCGTGTTATTATGAGTAGAAATAAAGTATGACCAGGGGGCAATAATTAACAACACAATAAAGCTCGTTTTGGTAATTAATATCAACGATTTTATTAAATTTTTATGTAGATATAACAACATAATAAATAGTGAAATTAATAGCAAGATTTGATTGGATTTTGTCAAAGTCATCAAACCTAAAACTAATCCAATAAAATACAAATATCTATCTTCTCTACTCCTAAAATATTTAACCATTAACAATACAAGTATTGCATATAAGAATATGCTAAATGTTTCACCTGTTAAATTCAACGAATAAACATGTAGTGGCAACCACAAGGCCACAACAACTGAAACAAACAGACTTGTGTTATCTGACCTACTTAAATGCCTGGATATACTAAATGAAAGTGGGATTAATAGGGACGACAAGATAATTTGCGCAATCTTTATTGAGGCTATTGGATTTTCAAAAAATTTAACAAAAAAACTTTGAAAGATAACGTACATAGGAAGTCTGTATGCATTGCCCAACGATCTTATAAAATCATTTTCATTGCCCAAAATATATGCTGGAGCAATCCAACCAAAGTCATTTTGGGCCAGGTTCAAAAAATATGTAAAATAAATCTCACTATTCAAAAATTCTTTTGAGATGTAAAGCATTAATAACAAATGAATTACAAAAATCACTTGCATAAAAAAAGACTGTTTAGTGGCGGTATATTTCTTGATAATCATTTCTTTGAATAATTCATAATTTCCGTTTTAATCTAAGCTATTTTTCAAAAAATTTTCTTTGGGCTGTTCAACTCTAGCTCATTATAAATAATTATCTTGATTTGTTTCGATGTTATGAATCATTGTAAAAACTTGTAAGGTGAGACTCTTATTTAGATATTTTGGCAACCTTCTAATCGTATCTAAACAATCTTTAACTTCTTATAAGCAAACAGAACCATCCTTAATAAGAGCCAACCATGGCGAAAGCGCGATATTTGAGTTTCGCCATATTCTCTCGCAGCATAGCGAACTGGAATCTCTATTACTTTTAAATTTAACTTTGTGGCGCCAAAAATAAGATCAAAATCACCAAAAGGATCAAAATCTCCAAAGTAAGAACGGTTGGCTACTATCTTTTCATAATTCTTCTTAGTTAATACCTTCGTACCGCAGAGAGTATCAGTAAGCCTTTGGTTTAACAACCAAGTAAAAAGCATTGAAAAAGTTCGGTTAGCCCAAAAGTTCAAAAAACGCATTGCCTGGTCATCCATTGGATAAACTAAACGCGTACCATTAATATACTCTCCTTTGCCCGAAGCAATCGCTCTATAAAACTTCGGTAAATCTTCTGGTGGAACAGTAAGATCGGCGTCTAAAATCATTAAAATATCTCCGCGCGCATGATCAAACCCCTTACGCACTGCATCCCCTTTGCCTTTTCCATCCTGCACCAGAACTTTGATATCTTTATTTGGATAAGCGGCGATTACACGATGTATTTCATCTAAAGTACCATCCTGACTATTCCCCTCTACATATAGAATCTCTAGATCCTTACAGAAGTCCGGTAAGCGCTTCACTGCATTCTCTATGTTTCCTTTCTCATTGCGACAAGGGATAAGCACAGTAGTTGATGGCTGTTTCAGCCCCACCTTGCGAACTGGACGAGCAACTATATAATTTCTAAGAGATAGTCGACGAATTAAAGGCAAGGTGCCAATAAAACGATTGATGATCAAACCTAAGCCAAACAGACTACGGGGTATCAACTGACGCCACTCTCGTTTGACCGGGTCAAAATCAGCTAACTGTAAAAAACCCAAAGTGTCCTCTGTAGAAAGCCAGTTCATTTCAACTGATGGCATTTTTAGACCAATCTTCTCTCCTAGAGTAAGTATAGGTTGCCAACGCCATGAGTAATAGGAGATTATAAGTCGGGTATCTGGAGTACAAAGAGAATGTAGACCGGAAAATGTTTCTTCACAATCATCTAAAAACCCGAGAGTATCTGAAAGGATAATATAGTCAAAAGTACCCTCTATTGATTTAATTAACTCTGGATTTTCTATATCACCCTGAATAAACTCAAGGTTTGGATATATATTTTGTGCTATGTCGACCATATTAGCACTTAAGTCAACCCCTAAGCCATAAGATGGTTTAAGTGCATCTAATAATTGTCCCGTTCCACAACCAAGATCTAAAATACGCTGACCCTTACCAACAAGAAATTTCATATAAGCACAATCATCCCTGTAAAAATAAGAATTCTTATTTATCCATTCATTTCTACTACCCGATAAATTATCAAAATGTTTTAATATTTCTTGTTTTCTTGCAGTTAAATTCATATTTTTAGGGTCTTAACCAGTTAAAACCTATTGAGACCTTTGCATAAATCAACCCAAATTATACCAATCCTGTAAAATAAAAACCATCTAAAAACAACCATAAAATATCAAAAAAATGTCTTGGAAAAACACGCAACAAACCTCACTCGCAG
>Ga0008649_10004082_pt1 | contig 9682 bp, 11 predicted proteins | sample SaaInlV_130m_DNA_2_FD_66601 | JGI IMG/M metagenome (GOLD analysis project Ga0008649, IMG submission 66601) | Marine microbial communities from expanding oxygen minimum zones in the Saanich Inlet - SI037_S2LV_130m_DNA | ecosystem: Environmental > Aquatic > Marine > Intertidal zone ... | reverse complement strand
GATGTTCGTCGAATTGCAATAGCAATGAATAGCATTATAATCACCAACGATAACAATAATATTACACCAAAAAACAAATCAAAAGCTCGTTTCATTTATATCCTTTAGTGCCTTTTGCGCTTTAAATCCTAGCGCTTCTAATTTAGCAGAAGAATAACATTCATCACCTAGCAGCTTATTAAGTTTATATTTAATGCGTGGATTTACCAAGGATACCATATCGAATAGAATCTTCGGAACACTCCATTTTGGAATTGACTTATCTAACGCACTACACATAGCGTTATAAATCTCTCTAGAAGAATGCGGAGCGCCATCTGTCGCAATAAATATTTCTCCATTGGCACGATCATCATCAGACACTAGTAAAATTGCTCGAGCTAAATCATCTACGTGAATCATTGATCTTTTATTGCCAGTTTCAGGCAAAGGTGGGAACCAGCCCTTCTTAATACCCGACAACATTAACGCTAAATTACCTTTAACATTTGGGCCATAAACCAGCGAAGGTCGAATAATAGATACATGCATATCTGATTTCTCAGCAATACCCAATAATATTAATTCAGCTTCTCTCTTAGTTTTTCCATAAATACCGTCAGGATTACCTTGCACCTCTTCACTTGAACATTTTCCAAAAAGTGGTAGACCGCCTGCTTTAACGCTACTAATGAACACAAATTTTTTGACATTAGATTTTATAGCAAGCTCTGCCAATCTCACTGTAGCATCCACATTTACTTTTTGATAGATATCTTTAGTTTTGCTTATATCTCTAATATCATGAGTGAACCCAGCTAAATGAAAAACCGTATCAACTCCATACAGGGCATTCTCAGGAATTACCCCCCTTTCAAGGTCGCAAACAATAGTCTCGTAATTAAAGTGTTGCTTACGAGATAAAATCTTAATATTGCCATCTAATATTTTGATAAGTTTTTGGCCAATAAATCCTGATGCTCCTGTAATAAAAAAACTCATACCTCTAAACTACCCCCGTTTCTCAATATTTTTCTTTAAAATAAAAAATAGTTGGCTTGTAATTTTATTCGCATCAAACTTATCTAAAGCATTCTTATATGCAAATTCCCCCATTCTATTTCTTAATAGCTTGTCTTTAGATAACTCTAGCATTTTAAAAGCAATATCATCAACATCTCCAACATTAACAAGGAGTCCACTTTTTTTATCAATTATTGCATCCGTCAATCCATATATATTTGAACCTATTGTTGGAACTTTGCAAGCAGCAGCCTCGATAACTGACGAACCAAAACCTTCACGATAGCTAGTTAGGCAAAAAACATCTGCTGCTTGCATATACTTCTCTGGGCATGTTGTGTATCCAATAAATTTAACACTGCATTCGCTACACTGGAGAGTGTCTAACTGTTGTTGAACATTCTCCTCATCATCTCCCACAAGCCATAATTCAACTCCAGGTGTTTTTTTACAAACCTTTCTAAATGCATTAAATAGATCAAATACACCTTTTTCTCTCTTTAGGCGACCCACAAATAAAAAGACAATGGAGTCATCAGATGTATTCATATCTGAGCGAATTTTACTCCTGACGCTTTTATTTGGATAAAACTTACTTGTATCAACACCACTAATTGATCCATGCTCAATAACAATGGCCTTTCCTTGTCTAATCACACCTTGACTTTCTAGAAATTTTTTCTGGGATTGACTATCTACAATCAGCACTGTGGATAATAAAGATGTAATTCTATCTAAATATTTTAACAGGTATCTATTTACACCTTTCTTTGTGGCCCACACCTGTCCAGTAAAAGTGTGCATCCTAACAGGAATTCTAGAAATATAAGCGGCCAGTACACATAAAAAACCCCCTTTAGGAGATATAGAATATATAGCTGAAACCTTCCCCTTGTATAAAAATACTATTAACTTTAATAATATTTTTATATCTGACAGCAAATCAATATTACGCTTTATTGGCATATGTAGCACATGAACATTATCGGGGAGTATGCTTAGAATATCTTCTTGCTCATAAAGATTACAAACTACAAAAACCTTGTATTCTTTGGAAAAAGCCTCTATGTGCTTAACTAGGAAAAAACGTACCATTTTCGCAGTAGTGGAAAACACCACAATACTTTTTCTATTCTCTACATTAATTGTCATAAGACCTCTTTAGAAGAAAAGTTAGAAAACCTTTCTTCTAAAGTTGATCCAAATTTAAAATCTAGCATATTTACTATCTTACTCGAGTCGTATTCACAATGACCAGTGAGCGCATCAATCCTAGAAGATGTCAATGGAAACCGGGGGATATGCCTAAAAATACCTGCAACCACTCTAACGATACCCTCTGGCAATCTTAATATTTTTTTATTAGACCCCATTCCAAATGCAAAAGAGGTGATCATTTTTTCTACTGTCGTTAATTGGGACAAGTTAAATACTTCCCCCAAAGCCTTGTCATTAGAGCCACAGCACATTAATGCATTCACTACATCTGTTACATGAATGTAATTAACTAAATATTTATTTTCTTTACCTATGAAAAAAAATAAACCCCTGTACACAGTACGCAATAAACCTCTTAAAGATTGATTAGACATATCATTAGCAAAAACATTAGAAGGACGAAGAATCGCATAAGGAATGCCGCTATTTTTTACAATCTTGTCGGACTCGGTCTTAGTCTGTTCGTAAATTCCCAAAGGCTGTTCTTTTGAGTCTTCAGTTATTGTACCGTCTCGGCATGCACCATATACTCCAACACTACTTAATTGCACCCATCGGCTAATTTTCCCTTGAGCGGCGTTAACCAACCTTTGAGTTCCATTAACATGTAATTCTTGCATTAAAGATTCATCATTAATCTCACCAGCACAATGATAGAGAATATCAACGTTATCCAAAAAACTAGATAGATCGACGTTTAGACTAGACAAGTCTCCAAGAAAATACTGTACATTCACACTCCTTAATGGGGATTTTCTTGACAATAATCGAACCTGGTCGCCCTGTTGAATATGGCGATCTACAAGCTTCTTACCAATGAAGCCACTACCTCCTGTAATTGCAATTATCATCTTCCTAATAACTTCAATATAAGCTTATTTGATATAGGCATGAATAACAGTAAATACAGTAAAAAATACTCTATTTTTGAGGTGAATATTACTCTTAATTTATAACGAGCCTGCTCCTTATTGTTATTGTAAATATCAGCCACAATATCATAATATTTTGCCTTGTTGTAAGCACAATCAAAATCATTAGATAATTGCTGTAGTAATACAGGATTACTTTTAGATATTTCATCAAGGGTAAGACGATACTCTTGTGGCGCTAAGTCTATGGTTTTTTTAGACAATGAATTACTAACCATTCTATATTTAGCAACAACATCAGTAATTACACCCACATCTACTTTGGATGCAATAGTCATGAATAAATTGTGATCAGGGCAATATAGCATGCTAGTATTAAAGGATAAATGATTACTAATAACAAAATCCCTTTTTAACATGACCGTCTGCATATTAATCTCGTAACGCCTTAATAAACTAGAAAATACATTGCCGCTTTTATTTTTAACAAAATTCTTTTTAATTAAATTTCCATTCTCATCAATAATAACCACACTTCCATAACACATAGCGTAGTCTTTACTCTGCATTAAATTTACTTGTTGCTCTAATTTGTCAGGTAAATAAATATCATCACAATCTAAAAATGCTATATATTGTCCATCAGATTTTTCTAAAGCAAGATTTCTAGCTTCTCCTAGGGGAGTGGTTTCAGGCGCTAAATAATACTTTATTCGCTTGTCATAACCTTTTGCTATACTGGCACTTCTGTCAGTAGAGGCGTTATCCCAAAATACAACCTCCCAATTCTGATAAGTTTGAGCATAAATTGAATCTATCGCCTCGTTCAGATACCTTTCTCCATTAAAACAATTCATCAAAATGCTGACTAGAGGCGTATCATCCATTAGTAGTTTTTTCCACCCATTTTATGGTTTCTTTAAGGCCTTGCTCTAAACTAACACTAGATTTCCAGCCTAAAATATTTTTGGCTTTAGTAATGTCACCATAAAGCGACATATTTTCACCATTTCTATAAGCAATCTGACCAAATTGCGGCTGACCAGAGCCAATCACAGCTACAATTGTATTGATCATTTTCTTGATAGAGATTGGCTTTCCGGACGCTATATTAATCACTTCTCCATGCGCACTATGATTATCCAAAGCAGAGAAGACTGCTTGAACAAAATCATCAATAAAGCAAAAATCTCTTAATTGCTCACCTTTTGAAACCGGAAACTCCTGTCGATTTGTACAGCCTTTAATAATTTGAGGGATAAACCTTTCTTCACTTTGACCAGGGCCATACACAAGAAACGGCCTCAAGATAACTGCGGGAAACATTTCAGTTCTATACAGAGTTTGTAAAAAATGGGTCGATGCAACTTTAGCGTAAGAATATGGGGAAATAGGCGCCTCTCTTTGGGTTTCAATCTGAGGTGCCGAATTGTTGCCATACTCATCACTACTGCCAATTTGTATAAACCCTTTTATCTTAGACTTATTCAAACAATCAATCAAGTTTCTAACGCCATTAAAATGCACATCAAAAACCTCACTTCCGCCATTTGAATAGTTTGCATGATCAATATAGCCACCCAAATTGATTACGTAATCAAATGCCTTACTCTCTAGCTTGAGCAGTAAACTCATTTTATTACTTATATCAGCAGAAAGATAAGTGACACCCTCTAACTTGTCGATGGCATTACAATCATTTTTTGATAAAACTGTTGTACTAAATCCTTGTGTTAGAGCTTTTTTAACAACATGTTGACCAATAAATCCTGCACCACCTACAACCAACAATCGACCATGGTAGTGGTTATTTATTTCCACGGGGCGCTATCAGATTTCCATAATTCCTCTAATGAATCTCTATCACGTTTGGTATCCATACATTGCCAAAATCCATCGTGCTGATAAGACATTAACTCCCCCATTTTCGCAACTTTTTCCAAGGGCCCTTGTTCTAAAATAGTATCATCTCCCTCTATCAAATCGAAAAATTTTGGCTCTATGACAAAGTAACCACCATTAATCCAACCTTGAGTTACTTGCGGCTTTTCTTTAAATGAGGTGACAATATTATTATCAATATCCAACTCACCAAAACGCGCACCCGGATGAACTGCCGATACAGTCACCATCTTGCCATGACTTTTGTGAAACTTCACCAGTGCATCGATATCGATATTTGCAACCCCATCTCCATAAGTAAGTAAAAAGGGCTCATTGCCAATAAAATTTTGTACCCTCTTAACCCTTCCCCCAGTCATAGAATTAAGACCTGTATCTACTAGCGAAACCTTCCAGTCTACTGCATCTTGTTGATGCTCGACAATACTGCCATTAGATAAATTTACAGTAAAGTCAGAATTGAGTGCCCTATAATTCAGAAAATATTCCTTAATAATTTCAGCCTTATAACCCAAAGCAATATAAAAGTCTTTATGATCAAATTTAGCATAAGTATTCATAATATGCCATAAAATAGGCTTCCCACCAACGGTAACCATTGGCTTTGGAATAGACTCTGTATATTCACTCAACCGTGTGCCAAACCCTCCTGCTAAAATCACTACTTTCATTAGTTAATACTCCAATCATAATTTATTTTATCGATTTCTAAATGGTCAGTCTCATTAGCATCGTGCTCGATATTAGCAATATTGAGTAACAATGCCCCGCCAACTGACAAACCCTGAAACCCCATCCAAATCATTGGTGGCACGGTTAATCTACAATAATTGTTCTTTGAGATTACAACCTCTTGAAATTGAGTGTTTGACACCTCTCTGTCATCAAATAAGGTAAATCTTATTTCGCCCACAGGAACTATCAAATTAAGAGTCATTTTCTTATGGCGCTTCCACGCTTTAATAGTACCCTTATCAACTTGAGAAAAATACGCCTCACCAAAACCTGAATACCCAATACTGCTTTTTTTCATTGCATGTAGCACATTACCACCAAGTGTATCAATTACATCTAAATGTGTAATAACAATATCTTTAATCATTGTCGGCCCAGGCAATATTGTTTAACTTGGCAGCTTTTGTATAGACTTTAATTTGACTAACTGTAAAATCATACATTGACTGATTTGGATGCTGGTAATACTCTTTATACCATTCAACCGTCATTTTTACTGTCTCTTCAAATTGCAAAGCAGAATGCCATCTCAAATCAAACAAAGCTTTATCACAATTAAGTTTCAATAGGCTCGCTTCATGAACATGCTCCGCATCTTTAGAAATATCTTTCCATTTAATTTGATTCCAATATTTTGACATCTCATTAATCAATTCACTCACTGGATAATTCTGATCAGCTGGCGGGCCAAAATTATAAGCTTTTCCATGATTTTGATCATTCAAATACAAATTTTCTGCCAAGCATAAGTATCCACTTAATGGCTCAAGTACATGCTGCCACGGTCTTGTAGCATGGGGACTGCGTATATCCACAGTTTCGCTGTTTGCCCAGGCTTCCATGCAATCTGGCACTATACGATCAACAGCCCAATCACCACCACCAATAACATTGCCGGCACGAGTAATTCCAACTCTGATATTTGAATCAGGAACGTTAAAAAATGAGTCTACATAACTACGAATGGCTAATTCGGCCATACCCTTAGAGGCACTATATGGATCTTTGCCGCCCAGTCGATCAGTTTCTCGATATCCCCAAACCCACTCAACATTATCATATGCTTTATCACTAGTAATCATTATTGCTACTATTTTCTTATCTACAAATCTTAAAGCATCAAGCACATTTGCCGTACCAATAGCATTAGTTGTCATTGTCTCAATTGGACTTTCATATGATGGCCTAACTAAAGCCTGTGCCGCCAAATGAAATACAAAATCAGGCTGGACCTCCTTTATTATGGATGCAACTTTACTAGTATCGCGAATATCAACCCGATAATCATTAACAAAACTAGACACTGATGATGCGGAGTAATTAGAGGGGTCGCTAACTATATCATTAGAAATACCAGTAATATTCGCCCCAAGGTGGTGCAACCATGTACAAAGCCAGCTTCCTTTAAATCCAGTATGACCAGTAATTATAATAGTTTTTCCAGTAAAAATTTTATCAAATGGAATACTCATATTTATACAACCAATTTAAAATTAGACAATAACCCATACTTCTCTTTAGATACTTCAAGGATGGGCTTGATCTGGTCACCAATACCTATAAATTCACAATTAGCGACGCTTGCTGCATAAAAATCAGAACTAGCATCTCCAAAAAAAATAGTTTCACTAGGTAGTGAATCTGTTAAAAATATTTCATTCAAATTATCATTTTTTGAATTAGGAGAGCCAAGTATAGAAATAAAAAATTTACTCATCTTTCTATGATAAATAATTTCCTTCATTTCATCTATTGGGGTGGCCGAATTAATAAAACACTTCTTATTATTTATACAATAAGCCTCTAAGAAATCATATGCACCAGGTATTTCATTAGACTTAATAACTCTTTCAACTACAATATTTGAAAATTTTTTAGAGAGTTTAAGAACGCTATCATCATTTAAAATTATATCAAGGAACTCTTCATGATAGAATTTAAATTTTTCAAACCTCGACATTCCACCATTTGCACAGTGGTGTTTTACAACCTTGCTAACAATTTTCATACCATAAGGCTTATATAGCTCTGCAAATGCCTCCGTTTTGATTTTGACAGAATCAGCAAGAACGCCGTCAAAATCAAATACAAAGGTTTTTTTTGACTGAATAACTTTATTAATTACTTTGTAATTTTGCTCTATCATAATCCAATATTAAAATTCAATAAAGCGCAGCTCTTTATCAAGTAGCTTAACTTGGTTGGTTTTTATTTTTAAAATAGGGAGTTTTTGAATCTGATCACCCCAAATAAATTGATTATTTAAAATAAAACTCCTAGTTACCATAAGTGGGCCTTCCCAATAAACCCTATCTAAACATTCATTTTTATATAAAAGATTAAACATTAGCTTTATATGCTCTACAATCTGTTTATTTAAATTTTTATACCTTAGGAATATATATAATTGTTCATATATTAAATTTAAAGCATCGAAACCTTTTGGCATGCCTTTTAATGAAAAATGCTCCCAATCTATAATTGCAACACCTTTATCTAAAAAAATGAGATTATCCATAGAAAAATCACCATGAATTATACAAGAATCATCGTCCAATTTTGACCATACTCTGCAATATTCTTCTACAGCTTTCTGAATATAATTTAAATTAATCAAATAACCTTTTTTATAGTCTACTTTTTTACCATAAATAAATTTATAATTAACTGACAAATAATTTGAAAGACTCCTAGTGGACAAAAGCGAGGATCCTCCGGTAATTGTATCATACCATTTTACTCCTTGAATTTCTCCTTTCAACTTAGCTATACCACTCTTGCTTGATGATGATTTTTGCAAGGAAATAGGGAGGCAATCACTCCTGTGTATAGTGCTAATAAATATTTCACTACCACATGAATTTGATCGTATTAAATTCTTCATATTATTATTAATTTATCAGAAAATAATTGCCTTAAAAGCTTATTTTTGATTATCACCCATTGAAGAATAAGAAGGATAGATTTAAAAATACTCTTATCTTTAATAGACCAATATCTTTGGACACTTGTATGGCAGCTCTCAGAGAGAATCATTTTGGTATTTTTATAAGATGGTACTACAGAATAAACATCATATTTTTTTTTATTAAAAAACCATTTTAAAATCGCAACTTTATCTTTTAGAATAATGATTCTTGTTTCTGAATAAGGACGAGTATCTTTTAGGTACTCTTTATAATCCATTAAAGTATAGTCAAATTTAATATCGTACTTACCATCTACATATTCAATTTTCTCTTGAAAGGAGCGATCCATCTCCAATCTATCCACTGCTTCTTTATCACGCTGAAGAATCCACACACTTGCATCGCGTTTAATTAAGCCAACAATGTAGGCTTGATTAATTTCAAGGCATAGAATTCTTTTTTGATAGCAGTCAAAAATTTCTAAAATACTCTCTTGGCTAAAATTAAACATTTTTAATATTGTTAATTTTATTTATTACAATAGCTTCAGCAGAATTTGACTTAGATGAAATATAAAAAGACCCCATCCATAAAACCATCCACTTAACACTAACACCGACGAAAAATATCCAACTAAGTGATGGAAACCCTAAATGTTCTAGAAAAATCAACAGGCATACGAAATCAATCGTTCTTGACCTATCATCAAGAAACCAAACAAAAAAATTATAATATTTTGAATACTGATTTTTTTTAAAATCAATACCTTCATCAGACTGATTAACTAAATTTTTATGGTGTTTTGAATTTCCTAGTTCATCGACAATATATTGATATGAAAATTTTGTCAACAAAGTTCCATAAAAAAATGGATAGATAAATAAGGCCGCAAGAAATAGCTCATTATTATCAAAATGAAAATATTGATACACACCAAGACCTATAACAAAAGTGATGGAATGAATTCTGGCTCCATAAACATCCAGTATATGACCAGTTAAAGAAGTCATTCCTTTGATTCTAGCTAGATGACCATCAACCCAA
>Ga0008649_10004031_pt1 | contig 9767 bp, 16 predicted proteins | sample SaaInlV_130m_DNA_2_FD_66601 | JGI IMG/M metagenome (GOLD analysis project Ga0008649, IMG submission 66601) | Marine microbial communities from expanding oxygen minimum zones in the Saanich Inlet - SI037_S2LV_130m_DNA | ecosystem: Environmental > Aquatic > Marine > Intertidal zone ... | reverse complement strand
ATTTTCATTTTGTTCTCTTATTTATTGCTTTAAAAATGTATCTGTATGTTTTATTTTGTGGGCCCCCTGGGGATCGAACCCAGAACCTACGGTTTATGAGACCGTTGCTCTAACCTATTGAGCTAGAGGCCCCGATTGATTAATTAACTATTTTCAGAATGAGTTCCATATTCTTCAATCCATACAAGAAATTCATCAACACCGTCGTGCCCCGTCGACCCTACACGCATCGAACCATGGCGACGATAGCAGTTGAAAACGCGACCAGAATCATCTGTAAATTTCCACTGATGATCATCATAACCCTTTGCAGGTTCATCCCATCCATCTAACGAGGGCTTAAAAAACGTCTCAATGATTGCCTGTTGTTTTGGGCTTGTAACACCACACAAGAAAGTCCCGGCTGTTATTGCATTAGGATTTAGATTGTATTGCTTTTTCATGTTAATTCCTTTCATTGAATATACTCCAATTATACCATACGAGTGGTATATTTTCACAAAAAACTAGAAATTTTAAGCTTAAATAGTATAAAGTAACTGAATAATAAAATGAGTCAGGCACATTGCAAATATCATAGGTGCCCAGAACTCAATATCTTTATCTTGAACTATTTTTTTTTGTTTCGTCATTATCGATTCAACCATTCGTCAAAAGATATGTAAGAAAGCAATTTCTACCCACATGGAATGAGAATGAAGCCTGAAATTAAAGACACAGACATTATCATCTCAATGGACGGTGAGCTTCCAGAAACAAAAGGTATCCACCCAGGGCCAAGTGAGGATAGTTTGGCACGAGATCTCAAAAAAGAAAACATCAAAGTAATAGAATACCCAGAAGAAGATGAGGATTAAAAATTACTGTGCTTGAATATACTCCAATTATACCATTTGGAGATGAAACTTTCACAAAAAATTAACGAATTTGTTCTTTTATTTCAATCTCAGAAAATGGTACGTCTTGCGGCACAGTTTGGCCGGAAATATCAAGATATGTACAGACAAGACTAGAATCATCTAGTTCATATAGTTCTTTCATGCTAAGAAATACTAGGCCAATATGGCCAGTAGGACGATGAATAATTTCGTAAATTGTGGTGCGCGGGCTTGTATTCATTTATATAACCTTTCGGAAAAGCCCTAGGCTGTGAGACTCTAGGGCGTTGGGTTAGGGGCTAGCGTTAGCTCTTAACTTTGCTGAATGCGTAGCTAAAGAGATCGTTAGTTACCGATTCAGCCGTGCCGCGAAACTTCTTACCATGGTAAATTACCACGCACGGGATGTAGAAAAGATCGCCTATTAGTTCCAAAGGTACGGCCGAAATTTCAAGCCAACCCAGTCCAGGGATGGACGTGCGAGTCCAGCCTTGTACTGACATAGCTTCACTTAGAATCCTAGAAATCTCTTCTTTTTTCATCTGTTTCCTTCTCTTGAATATACTCCAATTATACCATTTGGAGATGAAACTTTCACAGTTTAGTCAAGAAAAATAACAATTTTTTGCTTTTTATCTACTGATACGAATTCAGTGGCAATAAATTGATCCAGTTTGTTTTTGATGTTTTTGCTATACGCAAAGAATTTCAAAGTACCAGTTTGAATATTTTTGACTACAAACCCAACTTCTGCAGAGTCATCAAAAACACGGCCCCATGGTTCTTCGCTAAAATTTAAAATGTTAGCAGTACCATGATTCTCTTTCCAGGAAAACTTATTACTGAAATGTGTTTTGGCAATGATTTTCATTTTGCTTCCTTTGCTTGAATATACTCCAATTATACCATACGAGTGATATACTTTCACATAATTTTCTTAAAAAAAATAATAAAAAACTATGAAAGTTTATTCCTGAAATGGTATAATTGGAGTATATTCAACAGGAGGAACCACTATGAGTAATGCAAATGATCACTACAAAGCTAAAGTTGATATCCTTGGGCGCGCCATGGCTGCCGCTGACAACGCAGATAACTTCATCATAAAAGCAATGATGTTGGAGAAGAAGACTCCTATGGGTGTTTCTGATGATCTTAAAGCGATAGGTGATCTTGCAGACGACCTATATAAATTTATCCGAGATTACCGAAAAGCTGTCGAAGCATTAATTTCTTAGCGGTATAATTGATTCATCTTCAACGAAAGGAAACAATATGAACTATACTAAACCATTGCGTATAGCAGAAGAAACTGCAGAGTGGTATAGGCCGCACGACACCATGGTCTCAAACCGCTTGTGCAGGGTTACTTTTGGGAAAGTTGAAGTAACCGTAAGAGATAGCATGTTTGTACCTAACAAATGGGATATTGAAGTCAATTGGTCAGGAATTGGCTCAGTTGGCCTAGGCGAAGCCAAGAGCTTCGCTTATGATCTTGAGAATGCATGCACTTACGTAAAAGCACTTACCTTGCGATTTATAAAGGAGAACATTAATGTTTGAAACGTGGGATAAGAATTATGAGAATTTGAGTTTTGACCAGCTAGAATGGGCTTATGATAATAATATTACCGTAGAAGAATGCCAGACTGGAATGGGTGGTTACTATCTGAAGCCAAAAACAGGACTTCAGATACATTATTATCTTTACGTTCCCCATCGAGAGACGATGAATTCAGATGCTCGATTAATGCGAAAAAATTTAGATAGTACTGTAACCTGGGTACATAATGTGCACGATATTGACAAGGCAATTGAAAATATTTTTAAAGTAAAAAATGTATAAATTTTTACAAATATGTGAAAGTTTACTCTCAAAATGGTATAATTGGAGTATATTCAAGCAAAGGAACAAGCATGTCAGAAAACAAACCTCGTAAATTGTATTCTCGAAAAAATTGTCTACATACCTGCTATAAAGGCGGTGTCTATGCTCTGCATGAAACAAATGAATTAGGAGATACTGTCCTAATCGAGAGTGAATTTACTTTGGATGACAAAGTATACATTCATCAACAAGATCTAAATACAATTGAAGTCACTAGCTGTGACAAATCAAAGTCAGAAATGTGGAATTCAATTGATCTGGATTTGTTGCCTAGGAAAAATAAGGCAGTCAAAAAGAAATCAACTCATGAATACGACGGTATGTCTTTTGATGAAATGATTGAAGCTAGTGACAAAAAGCGTGATGCCTTAAAAGAGCTCGAACGCCAAAAACGTGAAAATTTCATTCCATGGTATACAATTTCTTGTGATGTAGGCAAAAAAGCTATTATCAGATTCGAACCTACGTATGGAATTAAAACTGTTAGGGAAGTTAATGAACTCAAGGCTAGCTTCAAAGTTAACGAAATTTCAGAACTAAGCCCATCAGAGTATCAGCCACTGTGCGATGCTGCAAAAGAACGTTATGAACGAAATAATGGTACTATCTGATTAACTGATTAATAAGATCTAGATCTAGTTTAATCTATTAGATCTAGATCTAGATTAGTTAAGATCTAGTATATCAGATCAGATCAGTTAGTAACAGTATCAGATACTGATCTATAACAGTTTTGAACGAATTTGTAAAATCAAAATATCTTAAAAAAACATCACAGAAATGTGAAAAAGTTAGAAAATTATAATATAATCAAACATATCAGCAAACAAGCTGGTTAATAAAAAAAAAGAGAAAAAAATGAATAAATCGGGTAATGATCGTCAAGTTTATGTTAACAAGAAAATCAATCATGTCTGTTACAAAGGTAATTTGTATGCACCATGGAAGGTAGAATCGGGTCATAAACATCTATCCCCTAGTTTTCAGAATCTTGAACGATTGAAGGAAGCCTCTCAGGATTCTAAATTTAGTTTTAATGATCGGGTTAATATTGTTCCTGTACTAAATGACGATGATGAATGGGTTAATCGAGAATTTATTACGGTAACGTCAAGTAGTGATGGGACAAAACAAGAAACGTGGGGTCTAGCGACTGATATTATTCGCCAAAAGCGACAAAAAAAACAAGAATCATCTGAACCTACCAAACTAGAAGTTCTGCATACCAGTAATGATGACAATATTGTTGATGACAGTACTGTTAATCCTGAACTTCAAAATAAGATTTCAGAAATCAATAGTATGATTTTTGGTATTGATGAACAAAAGCAAAATAGTGTTGCAATGTAAACAGTTAAACACATACGATACATCATCATTACTTTGTATTATATTTTGATATGCCAGGTAATGATGATGATTCGAATTTAAAAAATGTTGTCGAGCTTAATGATTGGCGTAAAAAGAAAAAAGGTAGTCCAAAACCTATTTGGGTTAGCAACACAAACCCAAAACTAATTGTCAAATTAGATCATTACGATCTTTCAGTTGATATACTAGGTTTTGATAGTTCTCATAATAAAACGTTTTATAAGAATTTATCTTTAATAGAAATCACTTCTTTATTTAGATCAATACAAGATGAATATGCAAAATATCAACAGTAAATTAATTTTTAATAATATTAACTCGAAGTCTGCAACAGGCCCACTTCTTAATAGGCACGACGCTACGTGTAAACTTGTAAGTGCTGCAGCACGAAATATTATAGAATCATGCTATTCATTAAATGAAGTAACTTATAAAGAGAATCTATTATTGTTGACAAATTGTTTGAATGACCTAATGAATATTAATGATGGCTTTACGATGCACTCTACGTTTACAAAAAAGAAAAGCTAGCATAGATATTAATATGAGTAAAGCTAAAAAAACAAATCCTACTGCGGTTGCAATGCGTAAACGACATCCGAGAAATAAAAAGATGAATTCACCAAATAACCGTCGTCAAAAAGATTTTAAAAATTCTTCTTTAAAAGACATTCTAGAACAACTAGATTTTGATAATAAATCAAATAATGAAACTGAACAAAACTATAATCCTGATTGGCGCGCCACAAACCCCGATTGGCTTTGGCAGTTGCCTTCAGCTGATTAATAATCTAATATCGAAAGGAGGCGGGCATATGCCTAGTGTATTATACAACTAAGACTCGTGAATTAGCAATAAACAACAAAGAACAAATTTTTAAAGTTGTTGCTGTCTTAAAACGTGGTAAACATATTGTAAAAATTGGTGTAAATTCCAGAAAAACAAATCCTAGATATCCTCAAATGTATAGAGATGGTACTATTGGATATTGTATGCACGCCGAAATGAATGTATTGAGATATGCAAAAGTCGGCGATACATTAGAGGTTTTACGGTTTCGAAACGATGACAATACAAAAATTGCCATGGCAAAGCCGTGTAAACATTGCCAAAAATATATTAAACAAGTTGGTATCAAAAAAGTAAAATATACGACAAACAAAGGTGTTTGGGAACGATTAAGGTTAAATTAAATTATTGGTTTGGATATGTTCCCATAGACTATGTAGTACTCTAAAAAAATATCCATTTTAAAATTTTAAGCATAAGGCCGGTAATAATTATAGTTATTACCGGCCTTATGTATTTTAGTGATATTGGTATACGTTTAAAAAAAGGTGATTTAATATTAATCAACCAAGGTATCCTTATTGACAGATACATGGCTACATCGCCAACATATGCAATATACTATTCAGAATATAAAGAATATTATGTCAAGGTTTTTCTAAACGGTAAAATAAAAACGCTAAGCAAAGTATTAATCTCTACAATTTAATATATTATAATATTCAGTATGATTTTTACCGCATTTTTTACAGTTAATGGTACGCCAGTAGTTGGTTTAACACCAACAATTAAATTATATGATGTAACCAGTGGTAACGATATTACCGTAGCAACAATTGGAGGAGCGACGGCATTAGCTGAAGTTGGTGACGGTTTTTATAAATATGCCTTAAACAATTATACTGGTTCACAAAATTATATAGCACATATTGATGGAGGTCCATCGCTTACAGGAAAAGAAAGATACTATAATACAGTTAATGATAATTATCTTTCGGATATACATGATTCAAGTCTTGAATTTTATTCTACTGGCTCTATTGGCAAGAACATTTTTAATACAAGTGTTATTAATTCAGGTAGATACAAAATTCAAAACAACCAAATGATTATATATAAAGAAGACAATTCAACTGAGATTATGAGATTTAACATATTTGACAGCAATGGTACACCTATTAATAACAGTATAAATGTTTTTGAAAGAATAAAAGATTAATCTTATTTAAGATATTATAATATATTTTAGATAGAATCAATAAGTAGAACAATAAAATGGGCGTGATATTAACAAAACCTGTACAACCACCTAGCGGATCTGGTGGTGGTGGTTCATTAATTGTACAGGGTGGATGCTCAGGATCTTTCACGACCGTTAATAACACCTCTACGATTGGTGCTACTGATGGTTTTATAGTAAATGAAAATAGTAGTGGCTTTGCAGCACTAACTGCATCAATTGGTATCGCAGAAGACGGAACATATTCTGACGGTCTTTTTACCGACTTTACTGAATGCACCCGTCTTGGAATTGCAATTGATAGATTTAATGAAGTGTTAAAGGCTTTGGCTCCAAATCCAGCTCCTGATCTGGATAACATTAATATTTTAAACACCGGCGTTAACGCATACCTATCATTTGGTACTGGTAGTGATCAGTCTGGTGCCGTACCATCTTATACAACGGTCAGTTCTAGTGCCGGATATAGCCAGTCAGCAAACGTTAATGACTTATATACTGTTATAACAGGTAGTGGAAATATAAGAGCTGGTATCTTTGCTGGTGCCACTCATATGAGTGGTATATTAAACTCAGATGTTGTATATAACAGCCAAGGAAATGGTGTACAAAATTATCCAAAACATTCTTTCGGTGAAGGTGATACAGGAATATTACAGCTAAACGTTAACGGTGCTACATTACAACAGGTTGATCTTACGCTTAATTCGGTTGGTAGTGGTACTTCAGGACTAGGTACTGGTTCTCATGTCAATGGAAATGGTAGTGGGTTTAATTTTTTTGCTGCATCAACATCTGGTACGTTATCAAACGGAAATGCTTTTGAAAGCTTTCAGCATAGAACAGGCCAATATGTTATTGCACTACAAGACCAAAGAAATGGGTGGAACTATGCTAAAGTTTTGCATGTTCGTTCTGGTTCAACATCGACAACAAATTATGTTGAATGGGTAAATGATGATGACTCAAATTCAATGTCAGCAACAGGAAACGAATTATCATTTGAAGGTAGCGGAAGCATTCATTTATCTGGTGTTGAATATTTTCAAAGCGGCTCTGCAGAATACAAGGTACGTACATTTAATGCATATCGATATGTACATGATTTAGAAGACATAACATTCTCAACATCAGATTCGGCGTTATCTAGTGATAGTGTTTCGTTTTCAATTGCGAACCAAAGCAAACCGAATATACTTACTGGTTCTGGCGAAGATCATCTTAAGACATTACATTTAACAGGTTCTTCTGTAGTTTCTGCAAATTATTTCATAAGCGGCACATTAACAGCAGGAGTTAATGTTTCACATCCTCTAAAGTCAAACCTATCAAATGCAGGACAAACATCTGTTACAGGCATTTTGATGTACGATATGTCTAATACTTCGACAAACCAAACGGAGACGTTCAGAAGAGAAGATTATCGAATTCAGAGCGGTAGTTACGATACGCAAGCCTCACTTGTGGCTGCTTCTAATATTTGGGATTCAGAAGTACATATGACTTCATCAAATGGTGATCATAGCAATGGTTTACAATATTATAACACGTTGCTTTATGGTCCTACAAGAACATTGTTAAGCGGTGATTTTCGCGACGATTCCGACGGTGGCTTATTGAATAATGCTCCACTTGAAAATCCAAATTATTCTGGTGAATCTGGTTTACGTACATTTTATCGTTGGTTTAAAAACGAAACAGGCTCAACTCAATATGATCTTACTATCGGAATTAACGGTACAGGAACGATTGTATCAGCCGATACAGCACTAACGACGAATAATTTTAGGGTTTTTGTAAAATTTTCAAACAACGGTTCTAGGGAAACTGGATGGTTAGACCTTGGTAAGGAATTTGTATTAGATTCATATGAAGATTTTGACGGTGCCCATACAACAAATGGCGGGTTAACTTTTGACTCAAGTCTAAATGCAACAAACTATGTTACCCTAGGTACAGTTGGCATACTTGATAATGAATACGTCGCATTAAAAATAGAAGCAGACGCCGCGTGGACAGGATATTTATCACAAATAACAGTAAATTTTGGTGCCGGCACCGGTTCTATTGTTGCTGTTCCTGATCTTGATGATATTGATTGTAATGACGATGGAACGGATTGTAATCTTTCGTTTGGCGCAACAAAATCTGTAGTAGGATATACAAATGTCGGCACCACCGCAGGATTTTCTGCAGCAGATATAAATGATTTATATGAAACACAAGAATCATCGAATAATTTACGTCGCTCAGTTTTTGCATTGGATACTATTGTAGAAGGTGATTTAAACGAAGATATTTCTGCATCTAGTCCTAGTTATGTTGCAAATTCATTTTCTGATGCAAATAGTGGTTCTATTAAACTAGAGGTTAATGGAGTAGTTGTACATGAAGTTGAAATTACAGGTTCGTATAATTTAGTTGGCGCCGGCGCTCCAGGTTCTGGTACTGACACAACATTTAACACAAATGGTTCGGGATTTTTTGATTTAAGTACATGGAAACCTGCCGAGTTTAGTAATGGTTTGCCATATTATTTGGAAATTTACAGAACAGGAAAATATCGTGTAACAACGTCTGATCAACGAAATGGGTGGAATTATGCTCGCGTAATTCATTCAGTACTAGGAACAGACAGAGAAACAAATTATGTTGAATGGGTTAATGATAATGATGCAAATGCTTTATCTGCAGCAGGCTTAAACTTTACGTCGTTTGAAGATGATACGATTTTTTATCAAAGTGGTGTTAAATATTTTGTCCAGCCAAGTGGAAGCTATGAAGCACAAATATCAAATATATATAAAAATGTTTATTCAGATAGTTCGTCAGCAATATCGTTTACAAGCTTAAATAATGCTACTGCAACACAAATAATCCAATCAGGCTCAGGATTAACATCAACAAAAACAACCGTATCATCAACGGACGGTTTGCAATTGTTAAACTCAAATGTAAATTCTGAATCTGAGGGTTTGCATATTACTGGTTCGGTACAATTTTCAAGATCAAAATCATTAAGCGGATCTTACACGACTGCTTATGATTGTCAAGCCGCAATGGTTTTTCAGCATCCTTTAAAATCAAATCTATCAACGTCAATATTAACTGCAGATACGTTACATGTTTTTTCTGGTAGTGATACTTCAAATGAAAATACACATGAATATTTTACAGGTGAAAATCATAGAATCCAAAGCGCGAGTTATGATTTACAGGCAGATGTTACAGATGCATCAAATAATTGGGATCCAACAATAACAATGAATGATGCCGGAACGTATCCTGGGCATTCTACTGGATTGCTTATATATGATGGGTATCTTATAAGTCCTTTTGATGGTGGTAATAGAGGTGATTTTAGAAACCATGATGAAGGGGGTTCAATAGAAGGCCCAGCCGGAAATGTTAATTATAGTAGTTTAAGTGTTTCGCAACGTGAACACTATAGAGGATATCTTAACAATACAACAAATGATAGACCAAGCGTAGGAATTTCAATTTATGGTGACGCAGAACTTGTAGGTATTACTGGTGCAAATCAGGATACGCTTGGCGCTAATAAAAATGTGTTTGTTGAAGTAAAAATACCAGGTAAAA
>Ga0008649_10004030_pt1 | contig 9768 bp, 4 predicted proteins | sample SaaInlV_130m_DNA_2_FD_66601 | JGI IMG/M metagenome (GOLD analysis project Ga0008649, IMG submission 66601) | Marine microbial communities from expanding oxygen minimum zones in the Saanich Inlet - SI037_S2LV_130m_DNA | ecosystem: Environmental > Aquatic > Marine > Intertidal zone ... | reverse complement strand
TGGACCGCAACTCCCATGGGTGCTCCCAGTACGAGTCTCTTATTTAGGCCGACACGCTTTTAACATTCTTGCCGTTTGGACAGTCGTCCGTAAAGAAGTAAGCACACTTTCTTACCCACAGCAAATATCTGAGCTACTTAATGTTTGGGGCAAAATACTGGCCGAAGGCAATACCCTTCTTGTCGGAGACTTCAACTGCTCCATACAGGGGCCTTCTGCTAAGCCCCATCAGAAGAACCTTGACCGACTCGAACAACTCGGCATGGTTTCCTCTTACCACCATGCCCTCGATGTGGGTCATGGTGATGAGCCTGAACGCACCTTGCGATGGATTGGACCAGGAAAAGTTGAGTACCGATACAACTGCGACTTCATCTTCGTCCCGAGAAAACACCTACCGGGTATCAAGGCTCATGTTGAACCGCTTTGGAACGGGGACGACCCAAAGCTCTCTGACCATCAACCTGTGGTTGCAGACATCCAAACTAAGTAACCACTTGCACCACCAATATCACTAAATCTGGACACGGTCATTTCCAGCTTGATTAAGATCGACTTTTCCTTAATCTACGGCGCCGCCAAAGTGCTCTGAGTACGTCTCCACAGCGGCTCCCTTCTAACCCCTCCTCCAAGCAATCTCAGCTGTAAAAAAACCCATTCAACGTAGTGACATACAAGGATAATTTTTCAGAAATGAGTGTTAAAGATATTATTAATTAGGTTAATTTTAATAGCAATTATTAAAGTTTTAAGTAACCTTTTTTGGTATAAGTTCACCCCAAATGTCAATTTCTTTTATAGCGAGGGAACCCCCTATTTGCATGGTTAGATGGACGAGAAGCACCTCCACCCAGGAAGCGCATGATCGGAAAGAAACCCATGAAAAATCGAAAATCAAGGAACAAAAACCTTCCTAAAACATGCCCTCCGCCGAAGAAGAAATGCTGCACAATACGTGACCCTGACCCACGCCGATTTCTCCTCATTGACCTTGACAATCTACAAGGCAGCGGCAGCCCAAGCATGGGAGTTGTCGAGCAAACCCGCTTCGACTTTGAGTTCGTTGGCAACGGGCCCGAAGACCAGATGTGCTGCAGTTACAACCACCACTATTCGCAGCGAGTAACCGAAGGTGAAATCAAGAGGATCTGGGCTCCCGCACTCATGCGACCCGCCACCGGAGCCAACGGTGCCGACCAAGCGCTCATCGCCGAGGCCAAAGTTTTTCTTAACATGCCCGGGCTAACCGAACGATTTGACGAAGTAATCGTAGGGTCCGGCGACCACGCCTTTATTCCAATCGTTCGCCAGTTTGTTAAGCGTGGCCTCACCGTTCACTTGGCAGTTCGAAACAAAGCCAGCCTCTCAAAGCGGCTTCAACGCGAAACCAACGGATGCATCTTCCTTTTAAACGAACAACGCTGCCTCCGCCACGACCAGCCCAAAAACCTAGCCGCCCCCGGTCACCCCAACTGCAAAACAGCCAACAACCAGAAAAGGAATAACAAATGAAACTACGTAAACAGCCATCGCATAACACCGGCTTCGGGAAGCACGACAAAAAACTCATCAATGCACTCGGGGAAGCTATTCCTAAAGGCGACGCCGTTTATGCCGGCCCCCTCGCTGTAGACCCCAACAACTATTCCACCAAAGAAGAGGCCGGCTTGGCGCAAAAAACCATTGAGGCCCACATAGCCACGCAGTGGTTTCACGCCCAGCAAGAACATGGGTTTGACGAGCCATGTGCAATTGAATGGCACCCAGATAACGGCACCCCGCAAATCTTTGCCCTACCCGATGACCCAAGCCTCTTTTCGGAAAAAGAACATGCACTGCAATTTCTTGCCGCCACCATTCACGACCGTTGGAGCCCCCACGAGGAACGTCAGCTCCCCAACGTTCTCAAAAGAATATCCGAAGACAAAGGCCTCGGGTCCGAAACAGTTAACCAACGGATTAAGCACTTAAATAGTTTGATCACTCAATTGGTGGGGTCTTACCTCGAAGTAATCGCCTTAGTGGGGCTTGTCACCGGCAAGACACCTGAAGAGGCCTTCAAATGCTTCATGCGCTTTACCCCTGGAGCGCTCAATCCCCTTGTTTTAGGGCTTCCTTCTGAAGATGAGCTCACCAAGATTTTTGAACAACTCAGAGCAGCATTTTTTGACACTGAAATCGAAGAAGGATAACCCATGTACCCACTTCCCGAGCACACTGTCACAAGTATGGCGTACTCTTTTAGGAGGTACTGCTTCCATAGAAGAAAGAAACCAAGATGCCTTTAAAAATACTGGCCGTCGGAGACATGCACTTAGGCCGCCGGCCGTCACGCCTGCCAGAAGAACTGAGCAAAGAATCTAAATCACTTGGCCCCAATAGGGCGTGGGAGCGGATTGTGAGCGCTGCCATTGAAGGAGAAGTAAACGCAGTTGTTTTGGCCGGAGACGTAGTAAATACAGACGATGACTTCTACGAGGCCTACCGTAACCTCAAGAAGGGGGTCAACAAGTTGACCACTGCAGGCATCCAAGTACTCGGTGTTGCAGGTAACCATGATGCCAAGGTGCTCCCCCGCCTTGTCGAATCTCTACCGGAATTTAAACTCCTCGGAGAAGGGGGTAAATGGGAGAGTGCTCAACTCGAAGGCGAGGGGCAGTCCGTCACCTTGTGGGGTTGGTCCTTCCCTAGCCGAACGGTAAAAGAGAGTCCCCTCGCCGGAGCATCCTTTAATACCAACCCAGGGATTAATCTCGGTTTGCTCCACTGCGATCGCGGGCAGACAACAAGCCATTACGCCCCGGTAAGCAACGAAGAATTAAACAATGCTGGTCTCGATGGTTGGTTACTTGGGCACATTCATAAGCCAGACAAACTTGAAGCACCAAACCCCTCTGGATACCTTGGTTCCATTACTGGCATGGACCCCGGAGAACCGGGGCCGCATGGCCCATGGTTACTCACCATAGAAACTGGCCAAATCAAGAGCGTTGAACAATGGGTGTTAGCGCCGCTTCGTTGGGAATCTATTGACATAGACATTGAGGGGATAGAAGAACCTAAGGATGCCCGCAAGCGCGTTTTGGATGAATTGGCCGACCTTGACGCAGAAAAAATCGAACCTTCGAAAAAGCCGCCCTCTGCCCTCGGCCTGAGAATAAACCTCACCGGGCGAAGTCGGTTTGGATCCGCTGCGGTTGCACTACTTGAGGGAAATGACATTATTGAAACTGGTCTCGCCGATACCGACTTCTTTGTTGAAAGAATCACAAGTCTAACCCGGCCGGAAATGGACCTTAAAGAGATGGCAAAACTAAACGACCCTTCAGGACTACTCGCTAAACAGTTGCTCCTCTTAGACCTTCCAACTGATGACCCATCACTTCAAGCCCTTCTGGAAAATACAAGGGCCACGGTGAATACACGGGGTGATGCAGCAAAAAACCGCTGGAAAGAAGTAAAACAAGAGGCACCAACTGACGAGTTCTTAATTGATCTACTTCGTCGAACCGGTTTCCCGCTACTAGAGAAAATGCTGGCGCCAACGAAAGATACAGCATGAAGTTAAAAAGACTTGAGATTCAATCATTGCCAGGCATCGAAAAAGGGTTCGTCCTTAATGAGATAGACGAGAAAGTCAATCTTGTCACCGGAGCCAACGGTATTGGCAAAAGCAGTTTGATTAGAGCACTTAAATACCTACTCAACGAAACAGATAAACACGATCCTGTGACACTAAATCTTTCAGCCACTCTTCAGGGGAAACACGGCTACTGGGAGGTGCAGCGCTCCGGTAGCGCAATTACATGGGAAATTGATGGAAAGCCAACAGAGAAACCATCATCACTGCCCAAGGATGATCAACTCTACTGTTATTGGCTTACTCTGGAAGACTTTCTTCTCAACGAACAACGTGACGAGGACCTTGTTGCTGAGTTGAAACGCGAATTAAATGGCGGCTTTGACCTTGTTGCCCTACGGAAGGACGATGCATTTATAGTCGGAATTCAGCATGGGATACCTGAAAAGACAAAACTTGGCGATGCCCGAAAAGCACTAAAGAGTGTTATCGCCGAGTACGACGAAACGCGACAAATTGAAGAAGACCTACCCGAGCAACAAGAAAAAGTTCGGGCCTCCAAAGCGGCAAAGAGCCAAGCCACCCATTTACAAAGTGCTTTGAATTTACTTGAAGCCAGTCAAAAACGTAGTTTAATCGAAAACTCTATGGCGGAGTTTCCCGATCACATGGACCAACTAACCGGCGACGAAATCGGCCAACTGAGGGACATCGGGAAGAAGCGCAAGGGCTTCTCAGACTCCAAAGAGGCCAACCAAATAAGTCGTGAAAAGTTCGCCCGCAAACTAGAAAAAACTGGACTTACAGCAGACCTTGAAAGCCTTAGTGCTCTACTAAACCAGATAGACGAGCACCTTGCTATTTTGAGCGAAATTAAAATTTTAGACACCAAGCGTGACCTAAAAAAAGAAGCACTAGATACTACAAAAGTTAACGTAACGAAAGCACTTGAGTTCTTAGGAGGCGATGGAGAAACCGTACCAAAACTAGACCCTGAGAGCCTTTCCGAAGCACAGAAACTAGCAAGAAAGATAGACGCCGCTCATGGCGAGAAAGAAAGGCTCCAACAAAGCCAGGAGGTTGGTGGCAAAAAATCCGCTACGCACCAAAGAGCCCTAGCCTTCATTGGCTTTGGGGGCTTAATAGCAACAGGGACAGGCCTTCTCACTCAGGTGTGGCCAGCCGCTCTGGGCGGAAGCATTGTCCTCACCGCAGCCTTTTGGATGATGTTTGGAGCACGGGACGAAGGGAATCCCTACCGACAAAAAGAACTCAAAGACAACGAAAAGAATCTCAAGTCCTTGGAAGAAGAGAAACAACAACTCGCTAAGCGTTTGGGGTTCGACCCAAGCCTCACTTCTCTAGCCCTCGCAGAATTCATCAGAGCAACCGATAAGTACACCGATGCCTACAAGGAACAAACAATTACCGAAGGGTTAATCGTTGGCTTGAATGCTGAAATTGATCCGCTCATTGGGCAAGTCCGCGCCTTTCTTAATGAGTGGAATACTTCTTTAAGTCAAACTACTCATTGGAAATCCTTCTCTGGGCACCTTGATGCCCTAAAAGCCCGGAGGGCCAAGGCTGCGGAAGCTACACAGCAGGTCGAGGCGGACGAAGCGGCTATTGAAAGTTACGCTCTTGCGCTAACGAACCTCAATGATGAGGAAACAGAAATTTACAATAAGGCCAAACTAGAACCAGGGGAACTCGCCGAACTAAACAATCGCTGTGGTCTTTTACCAGATTGGCAAAGTCGTAAAAAAGCATTAGTTGAGGTGAAGGTCAGCGAACGAGAGAGGAAGATGCCCATTGAGAACCAAGACGATCTCCTAAGCCGGGTGGTTAAAAACGATTACGAAGGTTTGGTGAGCGACCTAGAGCAAGCCAAAGGTTTAAGCGAAGAGTACGAAAACCTAAATGACGACCTCAGCAAAAACAAAGCGGTCCTAGATAGTGCCGGGAACGACCAAAAGTTGGAGGAAGCCGTAGCAGTTTTAAATACTGCGAAGGCCGAGTTAGATGCTAAATATCAAAAAGCATTAGTTGCCGACACCGCAGAAATGCTTCTCGACACCGTGCAGGAGCAATACCGCAACGAACACGAGCCAGGAGTCCTCAGAGACGCACGCCAACTTTTCCTCAAGTTCACCCACCATAAATTTGATCTGGACCTTGATGAAGATAAAGGATTTACAGCCCGAGACCTCAAAGCCCGCCTTAAACCACAACGGGAACTTTCCGAACTCTCCTCGGCTACTCGCATGCAGTTACTTCTCGCTATGCGGGTGGCCTGGACGCTTCACCTCGAACAAGGGCATGAGCCACTACCGCTGTTTCTTGACGAAGCACTCACCACTGCAGACCATGAGCGATTCGGAGAAATAGCCGAAACCCTTGAAGGCCTGGCGAAGGACGATGGGCGTCAAATTTTTTATCTCTGTGCTCGCCAGCAAGAAGCGGACTATTGGGAGCACGCCACGGGAAACCGGCCCCACCATATAGACCTAGATGCCGTACGGTCTGTCGAAAATATTGAAGAAGAGTTGACCTACCAGTTACCCGAAGCCACGCAAATTCCCCGGCCAGACGGTCTGCCCCCGGAGGAATATGCAAAAAAACTTAAGGTCCCAGCGATAGACCTCCGACAATCCGTAGAGGGCATCCACATTTTCCACCTGCTTCGCGACGACCTTTACCTTTTACATGACCTCATAGAGGGGAAGCGAATCACCACACTGGGGCAGTTTGAATCGTGGCTTAAAACTGTTGCGACGAGTGACCAGCGAGATCGCCTCCAAGGCCGCAGCGCTGTTGCTGGCCTGTGGACAGAAGCATGGACCCAAGGACGAGGTAAACTCGTAGACCGCATTGCATTGGAAAATGTCGGCACCTCCCTTATTGATAAGGTGAGCGCACTAGCTGACTCTTTAAACGGCGAGGGCACGGAGTTAGTTGCTGCCTTGAGAGAAGGATCCGTAACCGGGGTTGGGCCACAAAGGACTGACTCCCTTGAAAAATTTCTTGAAGATAACGGGTACATAGACAGTCGTGAACAATTGGACTTAGTGGGACGCGAACGTTTCGTCCATATGGGTTCTCCGCAAACTGGATCGGAGACCGACACTAAAGAAATCGTGCGGTGGCTTGAAGCCGGGCACAAGGAACTATGACTAGCAAATATCTTGAGTGGCCTAACGTAAATCCTTCGCCTCGTTGAGCAAAAGTAGTACGAAAACGCTACTCACCAAAGTGCCTATCATGCACTTTTTGTATAGTTTTGTGTCCTTGTTCCTCAATTCTCATTGCCTCAACGTAGTCCTCTGTGGACTCCAGAGTTACCCCCTCCGCATAATGAAACACGAACGTCTCGTAGATGGCTAAAACTCGGCCTCAGTCATAACAACGTCGCCAGAACTCATGAGTTAGATAACAACTGTTGGCGGTCTGCTTCTTCGGCGAAAGCGCAGAGGGTAGAAAGAGGCTTCATCTCACCCACGCTGCGAGCTCTACTAGACAACAACTCGTCGGTACAGATTAAGAAAACTAGGCCCCGTGCCCTACTTATCGCCACATTGAGACGGTTTTGAGAAAAGAGGAAGTCTGTAGTGCGTGGTATTAACCCCGACTCTGAGGTAGTCATCGAATACAGGACAACCGGAGCCTCTTGACCCTGGAACTTGTCCACCGTCCCCACGGCCACCCCCTTCACTCGCTTATCACTTTTCACCAGATGCTCTATAAAGTTCACCTGGTCGTTATACGGGGCAACAACAATAAAATCAGCCGCCGTCAATGGGCGAGAAATCCCCTCAGCATTTGTCCAAGCAGAACCGATAAGACCAGCAATGGTCTCCACCACCAGCGCCGCTTCCACCGGCGACTCCGACGAGCAGCCGTCGTGCTCTGCAGTGATCAAACGCAGCCCAGTGCCCTGAACAGTATTTTGCACCGCACAAGTTGGGAAAGAACTCAACCGGCCCTCATAAAAATTGTTAGAAATAAACGCACAAATATCAGGATGCATGCGCCGGGTTTCACCAAGGAACACCCCACGGGTTGACTCAATGGTCAGATGGTCGCCAAGGATGTGCTCCAACACGCTGACCTTAGAGCCACCAGGATGAGCCGCCTTAATAACCTGAGGCAACTGCTGCGGGTCGCCCAGCAACACCACATTTTTGGCCCCCGCAGCCGCCGCCAACGCATCGGCAAGGCCCATCTGCCCCGCCTCGTCAATCAAGAGCACATCCACCGGGTTGTCCCTAAGGTCACTGCTGGCAAAGACCCACGTGGTGCCGGCCACCACGTTGTCCGCAGGGTCAACACACTTTGCGTTTGAGGCCACACATTTCACCGACGTAACCTCTTCATACTTCTCGTCACCGCCTCTTCGTGCCACCGAGAGCTGTGAGACCTCACCTGCTTCACTAAAGACCTCCACCACCTCTTTAAGCAAATTATCAATGGCCTTATGGCTAAATGCAGAAATGCCCACCCGTAAACCTGCTCGCACCAAATGCTGGATTATCCGTGCGCCAGTCCACGTTTTACCCGTACCTGGAGGGCCTTGAATGGCTAAAAAAGAATGATCTAAGTTAGCCACTTGGGTGCAAATCTCATCAATGCTGCCACCCAGTACACCATCAACCGGGCCCGGGCCCGGGCCACCTTTAAACCGAGGCAAATCGCGGGCCAAAATTGCTCGAGAAGCATCGTGGCCCTTGGCGGCAAGAGCCGATTTAGCGACCTCCACTAATGCCTCAAATTTAGGTTTGTTGCTAACCCAACCATTCAAAGTAACCGTCGTAGGGATAACGTCAGCCTCCTCGGGCCCGTCACCCCAAATCACCTCAACGGTGCCGGCGGCTCGGTCAATTGTTGCAATCGAAGAACCCACCATTTCCCCATCAACCCCCAGAAAGAATAATCCCGGGTTCTTGTCGAACCATTTATAACTGTTCCCCTGCTTCGGGAAACTAAAGCGCATACGAGCTTTCTTTCTACCCTCCGGCGGCACCAAGGTCCCGTCATAAAGGCCCGTAAGCGTCAGAGGATTATCCAAAGCTGCCTCTCCTAGTTCATGAAGCCGCACCATTACTTCTGCTGTATGTTTCCTCCGCTCCCGTAACCAATAATCCACCAAGTAGCCCAACAGTTTTTCTGGGGACCCCTCCGGATGCGCAAGAAGCGCATCACGCACCGGAGAAAGATCGTCGACTTCCGACTGCTCTCTTTCTCTAATGAGGTCATGCCAGGGCAGGTCACTTGGCCGGATTTTCACCAACCAGTCCCGCACCGCCAAAGTGGCGCGAACGTCGTCTTCGTTATAAGAAGCAATCTTTTGCAAACGACTGGGGTCTTTATCGGCCATCCAGTCTTCGTACTCAATGACCGCCCCCGCACCCTTTTCGATACCCGCCGAACGAGTAAAGCCGGCCAATCGTTCCATGTTCTTTAACCCATACGACTCAACCCCCGCCACCACGCTGTGGCGAACTATCTCATACAAATCAACAAACAACCTCGCATCAACGAGATCCTCAAGTTTCTTGCTGTCTAAACCATGTTCATCTACCATTTTCTCTAATTCAGATACCTCTGTGTGGTTGTAATGGTAAACGTGCATTTTTGGGTGCTCTTTAAGCCGCTTATGCAAGTAATCAACCAACTCACCAGCGGCCTTCGCTTCGCCCACCTTGTCATGGGCCCAATGTTGTTGGTACTCCCACCGACCAAGTTTTCCTTTATGTAAAAAGCCGAACAAGAAAAACAGTCCCTCTTTTGGAGTCCAAAACGGGTGGCCCTCATAGTCGAGAAACACATCGCCCTTATCTCGTTTCGGGAGCCCCTCCAACCCAGCGAAATCAGGTTCCTCAGGGTCTAAGACAAGGTACGGTGGGTCTTCATTCGGGTTGTTTCGGGCCTGCAGTTGCAACGAAGCCTGCTGCTGCAAACGAGCCAAACGGTCGGCATCTAACCCCGGTATCGATTTCTTTGAAAAATTCGCCAGAGCATCAAGCGTGCTAACCCCCGCTTCTTCAAGAGCGTGACGATGTGGGGGAAGGATCCGGGTCACAAAAACCAGCGAATCTTCCGCCCGCCACTGCGTATTGCAATGTCCGGCGAACTCACAGAAATCACAATGGCTACAAGGCTCAGGGCGAGTTGAGCCATCTGGCGGAGTA
>Ga0008649_10004026_pt1 | contig 9772 bp, 8 predicted proteins | sample SaaInlV_130m_DNA_2_FD_66601 | JGI IMG/M metagenome (GOLD analysis project Ga0008649, IMG submission 66601) | Marine microbial communities from expanding oxygen minimum zones in the Saanich Inlet - SI037_S2LV_130m_DNA | ecosystem: Environmental > Aquatic > Marine > Intertidal zone ... | reverse complement strand
AGATTCTGTTGTAAACTTGAAGAACGTTTCACACCTTATGACTCAAATCTGGTGGGACGGTGACAGTGTAATGGGGAAGTGTAAAATCCTCAACACACCTTCGGGGCAGATTCTCCAGTCTCTTGTTCAGTCAAACGTTACGCTCGGCATTTCCTCAAGAGGAATGGGTTCGGTTCACGAGGATAGGCAAGGCAACACTGTTGTTGAAGACGACTTCAACCTTATCTGTTTTGACTTTGTTTCAGACCCTTCCACTATCGGAGCTTTTATGTCTTTAGCCGAGGGCAAAGTTAAAACAACAAACGTCTACACTAAAGCAGACAAAATTAACAGATTACTAAACGACATCGTAAGGGACTAAAATTGAAGAAATCAGAACTAAAGAACATTATCCAGCCTATCGTAGAGGAGTGTGTAAAAGACGCACTCTTGTCAAGTGGCTTATTGTCTAAGGTTATTTCAGAAGTTATTGCTGGCGTTCAAGGTGGGCTTATGACTGAGACTCGCCAAACAGCACCTGTTCAGCAACAGGTTCAACCAGCCCCACAACAAACGAATCAAATCAATCAAGCCGAGAGACAAAAGGTTTTAGAAAATAAAAAGAAACTTCTTGACGCCATCGGTTCTTCGTCTTATAACGGCGTCGATGTGTTCGAGGGAACCAAACCTTTAAAGAAAGGCGGTTCAGCTTCCAAAAACTCAGGCGGATATAAAGCATTTGACGGAGTTGACCCTAACGACCCAGGTGTAAACATCGACGGGCTTACAAACGCCCTCGGTAATACTTGGAAGAAATTAGCAGAAGGTAATAAAAAGTAATGGCAAGGACTTTTATCCGTGGTGGCTCTGCTGCCACGCAGCTACAAGCAGGAAAGCCTTTCTTTAAGAGAATTATCAGAATAGGCGGAGACAGCGGATATCTTCGTGCCGACGGATTGACTTGTGAAATAGATACAAGCAAGATTAATCTTAAGGACGTCTTCTCGCCTGACTGGAATGCAAATGCTGACGGTCACGGCGGCGAACTCATTATGGTAGAGTTTCCAAGCACAATAAGAAGCGCAAAAGTTTTAATTGAAGAAGCGTGGTATAGAGAAGGGGCAAACCCAACAGAGGCTTTAGAGGTAGGAGACCCAGGCATTAGATGCAAGGTTGCTCTTTTGGCAGAAGACCAGGATGTTCAAGCCACCAACGGTGGTGCCATCGCAACACCTCTTACTTTGAGCAACTTTATTGAAATCAATGTAGGCGAGACAGCAACAATCAGTTCGAGGTCTAAAGTTTTATTTATTCTTGTTCAAAAATTTGACTACGACATTGCAGGAAACGAGCCTTACATTTTCGACACAGGTCCAGCTTTGACACAGGGTGTTGCAGGCGCACCTGACGATGCAATCTCTATTCTCGTCACGGCTGTCTTGGACCACGAACCATCAGCGGGAGCAAACTAATGGTCGACCCAAACTCAATTGTTATAAATCCAGACGGAACAGAAAGAGCTTTACGCCAAATTTGGGGCAGACCTACAGGTAGAGTTATTGCACCAATGAGCACCAAATCTATCTTTTTTGACGGAGACACTGCCGCTGGTCAATCTGACCACGTTTTAATCGGAGACTACGACAATTTTAGCTTTACAGATGGTGCAGGTAATGATAAGCCTTTCTCATTCTCTGTGTGGGCTTTCATGACAGACGTCTCAGCATCTAACGGACCTTTTGTGACGAAGGCTATTTCTGGTGGAACGACGGAAACAGAATACATCTTTAAACATGCCTCTGGGACACTGCAAACCTTCCTTTACACTTCAACTGGCACAAGCAATAGACTGAGATTGGACTCAAATGCAGCCGTCTTGTCCGATAACACTTGGCATAATATAATCTTCACCTACAATGGGGATAAAGACACACCCTCGATGAAATATTATGTGGACGGTCTCACTGTTGCTGCAACGCAGGCTGAGAATGGAGATTACCAGGGCATGGTCAGGACCACACAGCCTCTTCTTCTTGGAAACACCAACAACGAACCACCAGTAGCAGGTCAGGCTTTTGAAGACCAAATGGCTGATGTTGTTATCTTTAACAAAGAACTTACATCCACGGAGGCTCTCGAAGTCTTCGGCGGAACGGCTGGAGTTGCTGGTTCAGGAAGAGTAAAAGACATGAACAAATTTTCAGACCCTAACAGCATTATAAGCTGGTGGCAAATGGGAGATGGAGACACCTCCGCAACAGACGGCATTATTGACTCCATAGGTTCATTCAATGGAACATTAGAAAATGGCGCAAAGATAATTAACGCCAAAAACTTAAAATCAGATTACATAACCAAGATACTTTAACACGAAAGGAACAAAATGAGAGATAAAGGAAAAGGTTTATTTGAAGAGAGAATTAGAAGCGGAGAGTCTTCGGAAGCATTCGTAAGACGAGCACTTCGCAAACTAAAGAAGGAAGGCGTTATGAATATCATTCGTGACCCTTCTCGTGGAACTGCCGAGTGCAGAAACACACCAAAGAAGTCACTTCGCAAGAAGTATAAGAAAATCGAGGCAGAACGTCGCAGGTTCGCTGATGAGGCTCGCAAGCGAAAAAGACAACGACAAAACAGAAACGAATAACTATTTATTCTTAGTTTATAAAAGAGGACTTTTACAATGGCAAGAAATTATATCCTTGGTGGCATGGCAGCAACCCAACTCCAAGCAGGAAAACCCTTTTTCAAAAGAGTTGTTAGAATTAATGGCAGCCTCGGAGGCACCGATGGTTCAGGCGGCGCAGACCGAAGCCTAGCTTCACCAGAGGAGCCAGGCAGAGACGGGCTTACTTGCACTATCAACGGCGGAGAGATTAGATTCGACGGCAATAATGGTAAATCAAAAGCCTGGAACGCTGGACCAGACGCCAACGCTGGAGAATTGCTTATGGTAGAATTTCCAACGACTATCCGCAGTGTTCAAATCCTTATGGAAGAAACTGTCGTAGGCGGAACTAAAGAAGCAGCAGGTGCAGGACTTGTGAGAGCAAAAGTAATGCTTACGGCTCCAGGTCAGGATGTCAATGCTGCTGATGCAGCAAACCCTGTTATTGCTCAACCCATCGAAAACGGCAACTACATTGAACTTAAACAAGGCGAGACAGCGACAATCAATTCGAGAACAAAGGTTGTTTTTATTTTGGTCCAAAGGTTCTTGAACGATGATGTCTTTACAGGCGGCGCTGGGCTCACCATCGGCACACCCTCAGCCACCACTGACGCACTTTCAATCCTTATCACAGGCGTTCTTGACTTTGAGCCTAATTCAGGAAGCTCACAAGCAGACAGAGAGCCAAACTCTGTTGTTATCCCAGCAGTCGGCGACGAGAGAAGCCTTCGCAAGATTTGGGGCAAAGGCGACGGCGTAGGATAAAAGAATGTCGGGTAAGTCAATTGCAGGAGGTCGCATGACTGGCAAATCGTCAGGAGGCGGACTGGCTACTTCTATTTCAGAAGACCTACTCGAATCAATTACTGCGGATGTCACAGCAGCCGTCGGCTCAGGCAGCGGAGGAAGCGGGACTTCAGTTTCAGAAGTCACGGCTCATTCAATAACTGCTGCTGCTGGAACTGACGTTTTCACCACACTTACCCACAACCTTGGAACAACAAATTATCTTATCCAGCTATTTGACTCTTCTGGAAATAATATAATTGTTCCTTTTACTCGCACCGCAAACAACACTGTTTTCTTTTTCGGAGACGTAGCAAATAGCACAACCTACACGGCTCTTGTTTCAGGAGGCAACGACACTGCAATAGAGGATGCCATTTCTAATGCTGTCATAGAAGCCATCGCTGCTTCATCTTCTTTGCTACCAGAGATAAAATCCTACACTATAACAGCGAATGTTGGCTCTAACGTCTTTGAAACGCTTACTCACAACTTGGGCGCTTCTGACTATGTTGTTCAGATAATCGACTCGAATAAAAACAATATTGTTATTCCATTTACAAGGAATTCAAATGACGTTATTTTCTACTTCGGCGATGTTACTTCCCAAGAGAGTTACAGCATCATCATTGTCCACTAAAACTTTTTTTACCCTCTCAAAACCTAAATCACCAATCCTAAAAAAAACTATTCTTTATCTTTTTTTGCAACCTAAATAGAGGCAGGTGGGAGAGGTTTCTCTTGTCCATCTTAACTCAAATTTTATAGTGCAGAGTCACGAATACTTGCACATTTAACAATATTTTAGGAGGATAAAATTTTGAGTAATAGAATTATTATACATAAGGCGGCAGCAGAGGACTTCAAGTTGGAAGTTTTCTCATCCGCACCAGTCGACGGTTCAACAGGCGACTATGAAGACGGTCGTATTATTAAATACGGCACGCACTTCTATTCATGGCATGACGCCTCGGGCTCTTGGAAGAAGTTCATTATGGACACTGACTTTAGCTCGTTGACAACTCGCTTGTCAGCACAGGAAGTAGACCAAGCAGCGGCAGAATCATCTCTTGCTACTATCGACTCTTCACTTCAGACAAGAATTTCAACAGAAGAATCTGCTTCAACTTCAGCAGTTGACTCGGCAGAAGTAAGAGCGACAGCCGCAGAAGGTGTTATCTCAGGTAACCTTTCATCGGAACTTATCAACAGAGCAGCAGACGTTTCAGCAGAAGCTTCAAGAGCAGCTTCAGCAGAGGTAGTTCTTTCAACTAACCTTTCATCTGAACTTGTCAACCGAGCAGCCGACGTTTCAACTGAAAAGGCAAGAGCAGAAGCAGCCGAAGGTTCACTTCAGACTCGTCTTGCAGCAGAAGAATCAAATGAGCTTTCAGCAGAAACTTCATTAGACACTCGTACTTCAACCGAAGAGTCAACAAGGCTTGCCGCTGACAATTCAGTAGCAGTCACAATTTCATCTGAGGCTTCTACTGCACGTTCAGCAGAGACTTCATTAGAAACTCGCCTTTCATCAGAGGAAGACAGAGTAGATGCAATCTTAAATGCAGCAGCAGCAGACAAGAATACTTTTGTTGAGACTGTAAGTTTCATCAACGCTATTGACGTTGCACACGATGCACAAACCTCAACGCAGGTCTCATCAGTAGACTCTGCAATCGTTTCAGCAGAGTCAGCGAGAACTGCTGGTGATTCATCACTTCAGACTCGACTTTCATCTGAAGAGTCAACAGAGGCAGCAGCCGAAGCTTCACTCAACACAAGAATGACAGCAGAGGCATCAAATGAGCTTTCAGCAGAAGGTTCATTGGACGTCCGTTCATCTTCAGAAGAGTCTTTAAGACTTGCAGAAGATACTTCAATTGAGACTACCTTGGACAGCGCAACCTCTTCAAGAGCGTCAGGTGATTCATCACTCACGACCTCGGCTTCATCAGAAGCTTCGACCGCTCGCTCAGCAGAAGTTTCAGTTCAGTCTTCACTTTCAGCAGCAGCCCTCGCAAGAGGCAACGCTGATACTTCACTTACAACACGTTTGTCAACTGAAGAGTCAGCAATGATTGTAGCAGTAGACTCCATCGAAGCTTTAAGAAGTGCAGGCGACTTATCCTTATCAACTCGTGTCTCTTCTGAAGTGGTTGCGAGAGCAGCAGGCGATTCATCGCTTTCAACTAGAGCAGGCATAGCAGAGTCAGCCCGCTCAACAGCGGACACGTCTTTGACTACCCGACTCGCAGCAGAAGAATCTAACGAACTTTCAGCAGAAACTTCATTAGACACAAGAGTTTCATCAGAAGCTTCAGCACAGGTTCTTGCAGACGCATCAGTTCAGACTCGCTTCTCAGGCGAGCTTTCAACAGAGAGAAGCAAACTAGACAGCATTCTTGACTCAGCTTCTGCTGATAAAGATACTTTCGTAGAAATTGTTTCATTCATTACATCAGTCGACACAGCCTCAGATGATGCTTTGGCTTCATATGTTGTAGCGGTTGACGCAACTATTTCAACGGAATTGTCAACAGCACGTTCGTCAGAGGCTGTTTTGTCCACGAATCTTTCTTCGGAAGTTTCGGCTATGGGCTCAGCAGTTACAGCAACTTATGCCACTATTAGTGGAAACATTGCAACTCACGCAACAGCTATTGACACAAAAGAGCAGCACGAAGGTGTTGGTCGCCACGTAAGAGTAGATTTCACTAGTAAAACTTCTTTCTCAGTAGCAGCCGTAGACCTGCCTACAAACTTTGAGCCAGGCAATGGTATGGTTCAGGTTTTCCAGTTGGTCTCAGCGGGTGTTTATCGTAACCTTATAGCACCTTCTACTTATAACGCCACTACTGGTGTTATGTCGTTCGACTTTGGCTCAACGGCTAAGTCAGGTTTTGTAGTTTTCTACTCTTTCGCAGGAGACGAGGCAGAGGCTACAGAGTACTCAGCAGTCAGTACACAGAAAATTACTGCTATTAGCTCATTCAACCCAGGCACGGCTTCCAGCGCTGCAAGCATCGCTTTTACCGTTTCAGGTGTTGATGCTAACAACTACCAGGACCACCATAATCTTACGTCCTCAAGCATTCGTATTATTAACAATGGTCAGTATTTGACAGGAACTGGTTCCTTCAATGCTGGTTACACGTTGTGGACCGTTTCTTGGACTAACAACTCTTCATTCGGAATGCCGAGTGGAAATGCCCTTCTTTATGTCGAAATGGACAACACTTCTAGTGTTACCTACTCGACAACACTTCAGGTGCAATACAACAATGCAGGAACTGTTCAGACAGGAGCCTACCTCGGTTATGCCTTGGCTAACATTTCTGGTGGAGTTGAGTTATCACCAGGTTGGTTCGACGGCACTTTGGACTCTTACACTTCATATGATACTTTGGCTACAGGTAGTGGAAAGTACTTCCGTGGTCCATCTTATACATTGAGCACTTCAGAGTTAAGAGGCGCACAGGCTATTGGTCACAGTAACTTCTTGAACTCAGGAAGCAACATTTCGAACTACTATAAGGGAATTTATCTCTTCACTTACAGTGGGACTGATTACTATGTTTCATTTGGATACAGTTCAAGCGACCGTTCTGCTATGAAGACAAAATATGCAACAGCGATATCTGGAAAGACAGAGTATCTCTCATCGAGCTACGACAATAGATTGAAGGTCAACCTTGGAAACATCCCAGCATCAGGCAGCGATTATTTGATAACCGCTCTTGAAATCGGCGTTTACAGGTCGCACACCCAAAACACTACGATTGCCGCACCATCGACAGACGCAGTGTCCTTCATCATTGACAATCCATATCAGGACTGGTCTACAAACAGTGTTCAATCAGCAGCACAGACTGGAATGAAACTTGATATAAACAAGGCATCAGGCTCAATGTCTGTGACCATGTACAGAGACACGGGCTCAGGTTCAGTTACTTGGACTGAGGTTACTCGTGGCTATGTTGGTCCTCACGACGCTTCATAAGCGACCTTGGGAAACAACAATCCGCTTATCTTAGGATAAGCAAACATTTTAGGGGTGGTGCCTTCGGGCACCCCCCGCTTTTTAGAAAAAGTGCTTTAAGCACTGTGTTTTTTACATTTATAGGAGGATAAAAACACATGAGTAGAATTAATATAGTAAAGGCAACAACAAAGGACTTCGCACTAGAAGTTGTTACTAACTTGCCTTCAGGAACATCACACGAAGACGGTCGTATCGTAAAGAGACTCGACGGTGACGCAGTTAAGTTATACGTTTGGCACGCATCCACGACATCTTGGATTCCATTTGGTAACTTTGATGAAGTTACATCACTTGAGACTCGTCTTTCAACAGAAGAGTCTTCAGAGAACGTAGCAGCAGCATCGCTTGCCACAATCGACTCTTCACTTCAGACAAGAATCTCAACTGAAGAAGTTGCTAGAGCGGCTGACGTTTCGTCAGAAGCTTCAAGAGCAGCAGCAGCCGAAGGCGTTATTTCAGGTAACCTTTCATCAGAGCTTGTCGCCCGTGCTTCAGCAGTCACTTCAGAAGAGACAAGAGCAGCAGCAGCAGAAGCGGTTATCTCAGGTAACTTATCTTCTGAGCTTATCGCAAGAGCTTCAGCGGTTCTTTCAGAAGAGACAAGAGCGGACAACGCAGAGACTTCTTTGCAGACTCGTCTTTCAACTGAAGAAGTGGCGAGAGCAGCTTCGGACTCATCACTTACAATTCGTATCTCAGCAGAAGAGTCAGTAAGACTTGCAAAGGACGGTTCATTGGAAACAGCCCTTTCAGTCGAGGCATCAACAGCACGTTCAACAGAGGGTTCAGTTCAGACTAGACTTTCATCAGAAGAAGATAGAGTAGACGCTATCCTCGCTTCAGCAGATGCTGACAAGGACTCATTCGTAGAAATCGTTTCACTTATCAACGCTGTTGATACAACAAATGACAATGCCTTGGCAACCACAGTTTCTTCACAGAACACTAAAATTTCAATCGAGTCTTCAACAAGACTTGCTGCTGATGGTTCCCTTACAACTCGTTTGGCTGCTGAAGAGACAGCAAGAGGAAACGCCGATTCTTCACTTACAACTCGCTTGTCAACTGAAGAAGTAGCGAGAGCAGCAGGTGATTCATCACTTACTACAAGAGTTTCTTCAGAAGAGGTTGCTCGTGCAGCCGCTGACACTTCACTTGAGTCAAAGGTTTCAATCGAGTCTTCAACAAGACTTGCTGCCGACGGTTCACTTGAGACTGTACTTTCAGTTGAGGCTTCAACTGCACGTTCATCAGAGTCTTCACTTAACGTTGCTCTTTCAACAGAGTCATCATCAAGAGTTGCTGCTGATAGTTCAATCGAGCTTCGCCTTTCACAGGAAGAAGACGCCCAGGACGCAGCAGTTTCAACAGAAGCCTCTTCAAGAGTCGCTGCTGACGCATCGTTGACTACTAGACTCGGAAGCGAAGAGTCTGCTCGTGGAACAGGTGATTCTTCACTTACAACACGTTTGTCATCAGAAGAAGTAGCTCGGGCAGCCGCAGACACTTCTATCCAACTTCGTCTTTCAACTGAAGAAGTAGCGAGAGCAGCAGGTGATTCATCACTTACAACTCGTGTTTCTTCAGAAGAAGTTGCAAGAGCAGCCGCTGACACATCACTTCAGACTCGTTTCTCAGGTGAGGTTTCAACAGAGAAGGCTCGTGTAGACGCAATTCTTGCTTCAGCAGATGCTGACAAGGACTCGTTTGTCGAAATCGTTTCACTTATCAACGCAGTTGACCTTGTGAATGATAATGCTATCGCATCACACGTTGTTTCAATCAACGCTGCTATCTCAGTAGAGGCTTCAACGGCTCGTTCGTCAGAAGCGATTATCTCAGGTAACCTCTCATCAGAGGTTGTTGCAAGAGCATCATCAATCACTTCACTTGAGGTTAACCTTTCAGGTCAGCTTTCTTCTGAAGCGTCAAGCCTTGACTCACTTGAGACAAGAGAGAATAGCCGACACAACAAGATTTCGTTCACAAGCGTGACTTCACTCGAAGTTGACGGTTCTTCATTCCCAACTGGTTTCGACCCATCAACAGGCAGTTTCATTCAGTTGTTCGAAACAGTCAGTGGTAACCTTCAGCAGATGATTGCTCCAATGGAAATCAATATGTCTACTGGTAACGTTACATTCACTTTTGATGAAGCGAAGACTGGTATTGCAGTGTTCTATTGCTTCGCAGATGACGAAGGTACAGTAACTGTATAATTTGCTTTTTAGCGAATAAAACATAAAAACTTGTTAGTTTTAGGGGGGTCTTCGGACCCCCTTTTTTTTATTTGT
>Ga0008649_10003949_pt1 | contig 9891 bp, 8 predicted proteins | sample SaaInlV_130m_DNA_2_FD_66601 | JGI IMG/M metagenome (GOLD analysis project Ga0008649, IMG submission 66601) | Marine microbial communities from expanding oxygen minimum zones in the Saanich Inlet - SI037_S2LV_130m_DNA | ecosystem: Environmental > Aquatic > Marine > Intertidal zone ... | reverse complement strand
GCCTGTGACGCAGGATACGCTGATAAAAAACGAACTGAGTGGGTGAAGGTAGCCTTATTCGGAAAACGAGCGGATGGGCTACATCCTTACTTAAAGAAAGGCACCGCACTAACTGTTCAAGGAGAAGCTAAACCTAATGGTTGGGTAAAGGATGGAGAAGCAAAAGCCGAAATCGAAATCTTTGCGGACAAGATCACACTGCAAGGTAGCAAGCAAGGAAGTAGTGAGTCGCAAGCATCGAATGATATCTCGGATAATTCTGAGGGTGACGATATCCCATTTTAATTTTATGTGAGGAAAATGAAAGCACAAGAAACTATTAAAAATAGCCGCATCATTGATATCGGGTGCTAGAGCCAAAAAGCACGGTGACATGTTTCATTCCCATGACCGTATCGCAAGGTTTTGGAGTGCGTATCTTGGGAATACGATTAATGCGCATGACGTGGCGTGCATGATGGCTCTATTGAAAATTGCCCGCACTCAATGTGGAGAAACTAATCCTGATGATTATATAGATATAGCGGGCTATGCGGCTATCGCTGGGGAACTGGTAGAAATTGAGAGGGTAAAAGAGTAAGAGGGCAAAGAATAAAACTACTTGGCGCAACGAAATCCGTAAGATCTATAACGAAATGTCGGACCGAATCCCACACGGCTCGCAGATCGCAAATTGTTCGTAATACCGTACCACGACCCGCCACGGGTAACTTTTTTGCTACCTTCATAATCACTATCAGTCCACTCCGAGACATTGCCTGACATATCATACAAATCAAATGTGTTCGGCTTCTTCTTGCCCACAGGGTGATGACCTCCTAACCAACCTCCTACATTCCAAGCGTAGGTAGAACTTGGGTCATTGCCCCAATAATAATTCGTCACTGTTCCAGCTTTTGCCGCTTTCTCCCACTCCCATTCTGTGGGTAGACGTTTGTCAACCTTCTTGCAATACGCCTTGGCCTCGTACCAGCTCACCTGTTCTACAGGGCGGTTCTCCCCCTTTAATTTCGATGGATTGGTTCCCACTACCCTCTCATATTCAGCTTGCGTTACTTCATATTGATCCATACAGAAAGCGTTAAGGCTCATCTCTTTGAGTGATTTCACTTCACCCGCAAGAAACACGCCTCCCGGAATGAAGGACATTTTGTTTGGACATTGATCGTTTGATGTTGCTTTGGGCGGTGTGGGCGATTGTTGCAATCCGGCCAGTGTTTCTTTTTCTACCTTTAATCTTTTATTTTCCTCTCTTAACCTCACTGCTTCCCTGCTAAGAAACCTTGTTAAATCTTTAACGGCCCAACGCTCAAACTCCAGTTCCTTCTTATTTATAACAATCGTGTCAACGGATTGCTCCACCTGCTCTCTATTCAACAATGAAAAAACAAAGTCACCTTCATTGAAGTTAGGATTAAAACTTTTACCGACCTGCGGGGTCTGGTGAGTATCGCCACCCATGATCTGATCTCTCAAATATAGACCCAACTCCGTTCCAGTAACATATCCATCCCGATTTAAATCCCCATCGCCCTTCAACGCTCGAATAAAATATGGAACAAACACGCTTTGCGATGGTACTAGTTGCCCGGATGTTCCCGCTGATATGAACTGCCTGACTGGGTGATTGGTCGAATCTCTAATTGGGCGAGGGATTGGTGGCCTACCTCGGCTGGTTAGAATGGTTCCGGAAAAGCAACTATCGAACAAGAACAGGGCGTGCTTTGATTCAATTTCTCCTTCTGCCCAAGTAATAATTTGTTTCATACTCAGAGCTTTATTCTTGAAACCTTTTGCGTCATGTTCGGGAATTGGCGCATCGGTGGGAACCAAATATCCTTTGGTTATATTTCCAACTTGACGGGTATAACCGTGACCGGAGAAGAAGAATAGTAGACGGTTGTCGGGATCAAATCCGTATTGGGCGATGAAATCTTTAAATGATTTTTCAAGAGCCTCGGAATTGGGGTTCAACACCTTCACGACATGGAACCCCTGTTCCTCCAACGCAGAAACTAAATCATTAACTTCACTGGGAACACTTTCTAGGTCTTGCCAACCTTCTGTATAATCGCTGACACCAATAATCAGGGCATAACTACCCTTGTAAAGTCCAACCTGGTTTCCGGCCTTGTCTTTAATTGGAACAGGAACAATACCCCGCTGGGCAACAGCCGATGAAACTATGAAGGCAGAAGCCAACAATGAGGCAAGAAGGAATATGAATGTGCGGTGTTTAAACATTGTTCTAATATATTAGTCCTTCGCTTCTATCAGGACGATATTATTCGATACCCTTTCAAAGAAGTCTGAAAGTGAATTGCCTGGTTTATTAGGCACAACCACTATCCCTCTATTGGATAGTAAAGTCTTCGGAATTGTGGTCAATAAGTTATTCACAAAAGAAGACTTGATTGCATAGTTGACGTTTTGGGGAATAGCACCCATAGATTGAATGGCGTTAAGTGATAAGGAAGCAGTGGTTATACCTATTACCTCACCCCTCTCGTTGAACAATGGTCCTCCGCTGTTTCCCGGTTGGATGGGAACCGTTATTTGAAACATTGTGGGGTCGTCCTCAATCCCGGTAACAGAACTTATAATTCCGTCTGTAATTTTTTGATTTTTACCTAATATAGAACTTGCTGGGTAACCAATAGTAAAGACTCTGTCTCCGGGACGGACTTTAGAGGAGTCCCCAAACTTCAGGTCCGGAATTTGGGATGAGGGAGATTGGGCAAGTTTTAACACAGCAATATCATTCTGACTATCCTTAGCCTGCAAACGTGCTTTAATTATTTCTCCATTAGGAAACTTGACCTCAATAGAGCTTGCTCCTTTGACAACATGATAATTGGTAATAATGTAGTCTCTGGAACTGAAAAGAAATCCTGTTCCACCTGGGGCAGGCTGGTGTTGTAATGCCTGCTGTTGTCTATTCTCTTCTTCTATACGACGAACCTCCCATTTCTTTCTCTCTTCTTCAAGGAGTCGTCTTTCTTGTGCAAGCCTATCGGCTTCTTTTATATTCTTCCGGGCTTTGTGTTTCTTCCGTTCCTCTTCAAGAAGGCGTTGCTCATGCACCAGTCTTTTATCCGCTATCTTTTGCTCCAGATCATTTAAATTATTACGAGCGTAAGTATCGTTAGGGTCAATCCTTAATGCCTCCCTGTATTCCCCAATGGCTTCCTGATTCCGGCCCAATTCATGGTAGGTGCTTCCAAGGTTATTGTGTGTATTGGCATGATCCGGATTAATCCGGATGGCTTCCTTGTAAGTAGTAATGGCATCCTGATACTGGCCTGCCGCGCGGTATGTACGTCCAAGGTTATTGTGTGCAGACGTATCATCCGGCTCGGCACGTATCGCTTCCTTGTAGGAGGCAATGGCTTCCTGATTCCGACCCAGATAGTCGTAGGAACTTCCAAGGTTAATGTGTGCAATAGCATCATCCGGTTTGATGCGGGTGGCTTCCTTGTATGAATTGATGGCATCTTGGTGCTTGCCCAACTTGTCGTAGACAGTTCCAAGGAACATGTGTGCCTTGCCATAATCCGGATCAATCCGGATTGCTTCCTTGTAAGAGGCAATGGCATCCTGATACTTGCCTATGCCAACGTAGGAGTGTCCCAGATCAATGTGCCAACGGGCATAATCCGGTTTGATTCGTATGGCTTCCTTGTAAGAAGTAATGGCATCCTGATACTTGCCTAACATATAGTAGGCAATACCAAGGTTAAAGTGTGCCTCTGCATCATCCGGGTTCTGGCGAACCCGTTCTTGTTTTTCTTCAAGTTCTCCCGCCCAAGAACCAACAGGAGAGTTAACGACAACGAATATTTCTAAAAGGATTGGTGCTAAAAGAAACCACCTGAACTTTGCGTTGCCAAACATAAGTTTACCCATTTACTCTGTCGCCTCAATGAGTACGATGTTTTTTGATACTTGCTCAATAAAGTTGAGAAGTGAGTTGCCAGATTCTTTTGAGACAACAACAATATTCGTATTTGAAAGCATTAACTCTGGAATAGTAGAAAGAAGATTCTTCACAAAAGAAGACTTGATTGCATAGTTGACGTTCTGGGGGATTGCACCCATAGCATCAATCGCCAGAAGAGATAATGATGATGTTGTGATTCCAATCACTTCTCCACGCTCATTGAATAACGGCCCTCCACTATTCCCCGGTTGGATGGGGACACTTACTTGGAAGAAAGTTGGGTCATCGTGTAGGCCTGTCATCGCATTGATTACTCCTTTCGAGTACTTGGGTTTCTCACCCATGATCTTAGAAGCCGGATAGCCAATGGTAAAAATCTCCTCCCCCACTCTTGCTGATGATGAATCACCCAGCTTAATCGGTGTAGCAGGTAAGGAAGAAGCCTGTACCAGTTTCAGGATAGCTATATCATTCTTCGGATCTTTAGCCACAACCATGGCTTCAACCGTTTGCCCGTTGATGAATTTTGCAATTATTGAACTGGCCCCTTTTACAACATGAAAGTTGGTGATGACGTAATCCTTGGAACCGAAAAGGAATCCCGTTCCACCTGTAACTACTTGCTGTTTAACTGATGGCTGACGAACAACTGGTTGAGGGGAGGGTGCAGGAGAAGGACTAGAACCCTTTAGGCACTGGATAATACCTCTTGAATTAGGCATTACAAAAGTGGCCCAAGGCTCCATGCTTGTTTTATGTTTTAATACCTTATAGCTGGTACAACCATTCTCTTTCGCAATCTCTTCGGCCCGTCTGAAAAAATGGGATTCAACTTCCCCTAGACTTGTGTAACCGTTGCCAATAACAGAGATTTGAAATTTATCATTGCCTATTTTTTGGTCAGTATACCCACCCGAAAACCCATAACTTTGATATGGTGTTCTACAGCCAACAAGGGAAAAAATAATGGAACAAAATAGTGCTAGATAAAATAGCTGGAGCTTTCCGTTGCTAAACATTAAGTTCCTCTGCTTATGGAATGATGAGTCTATTTTATGCCAGTTGGTGGGGATAGGCAAGGGAGAGGGCCATAAGAAAAGTTCTTTGACTTTGATTTTTAGAAGCCGTATATTAAGTCTAACGCCGATTTGAATCAGCTTGCGGGCGTTTAATAAATTCAGCTAAAACGAGGAAGCAATTACCCCGTCTTGGCAACTAAGCTGAGCCGGGTTTTTTATTGCCCAATTTTACCGCCGATTTAATCAACAACTTTCAGGGCGGAATACAAGTACTGCTAAAGCGATGACAGGCTCCCTCCCGAACCTGCCACGCAACTCATTCGGGAGATATAAGGAGTACTGTCATGCCTAACCATTCCAATTATGATCTAAGTTTCCAACCTAACACCTATTGGGATTTACGAGATGTATTGACCCACGTCGAAGCTAAAATTCCCGGAAAAGTGCGAAAGGAATTAATCAAGATTGCACTTCAAAATGGTGAAACGGTTCCTTCGGAATATTTAAAGAGTTCATTAAGTGAGGATTTAAAACAATCCATTGGTTCAATAGACCCGTCATTCTTGGGAGGAGAGTTTCTTCCCGAATTGGGAGAGAATGATGTGATTATCGCTTCCATTAATCTCAAATCAACAACATCGGATGTGATAGCTGTAATAGCAAGACTCACCGACAAGGGAATTGAGTATAGGGTTGAAGATGAATATATGGATAGTTATCCCGAAGGGGAAGATCACTATAAGGTGCGACCAAATTTCTCTAAAGAACCTTTGTCGTTTAAAGAATTAATCAATCTAATTGACAATGCAAGAGAAGGTGGTGGGTTGATTGATTCTGCGAAGAACTTTTATCCTGAGGAACCAGAGGAATATTATGATTTTGCAACTGCTGAATCTGCATTCTACTCTCAACTAAGGGGCTGGTATGATGAGTCAAATAATGAATGGTTAGAGGAGAAGTTAGAGCTAAAAAGACAAAAAAAAATTGAGGAAGAAGAATGTAGAAGAAAAGAAGAGCAGGACAAGAAGCCTACAAAGAAATCGCAGATAGTGCCTCGTCCGGGAACTCAGGAGGAAGCAACGAGACTGAATAATGGTGGAGCTACTCAGACCGTGTTGAACAGGCGAGGGAATAAGTCTAAGCCTATAAAGAAACCTCAGGTTCAGGTCAGGCTGATGACTCAGGAGGATTGCAACAGACTGAACGCTGGTGGAGCTACTCAGATCGTATTAAATCGAAGAGTCAGGAAGTGGGAGATTTCACCGCAAAATTTATAAAGAAGGAGTAAGAATTAGCTGGGATATTAAGGCCGGGGCCTCGAAAGGGGTTCCGGCTGAATTTTTGATTAATAAATAATTACATTCTGCTGAACATTTGTGACCGGACTAGTTTGTCCTTGTGACTTAGCACCACCGAGTACTTGCCAGCCAACACCTACAAGCTTTCCATCATTGAACACGTACGGGGTAAATTCGTCATCAGTTCTAAGCCCGTCTGGCTGACGGCCCGACCTCATGAAATAGATTTCTATCAACACCCCTTCCTTTATATATTTTTCGGGAGGTTTTTTTGTATCCGAAGAGAGGCCTGCTTGAGTAGGCAATAAAATAGCTAAAGTCTTATCCTTGCTGTCCCCTAAATTAATCTGCTCCGAAACAATCTCATGCTTTTTGATAGCTGAGTCTATCCTTGCTCCTGCTCCAACTCCAACACAGCCTGAAAGTAAAACAAGGGTCAATATAATTGCCAGTATTTTGCCCATGATCTGATTTCTCCAATTTTCTTGAATTCGATACCCGATTGTACCACCATTTTATGGATGGACCGCTCGATTGAGTTTCAACCTAGTTCTCAATTTCTAATAGAACAATATTATTTTGTATTTGATTAACAAAATTTGAACGATTGCTTTCCGAATATGCGGGAACAGGTACCAGACCCGTTGGGGAAATCAAAGTTTCAGGAAGGGTAGGTAACAGGTTTTTAATAAATACTGATTTGATAGCGAAGTTTACGTTTTGCGGGATGTTTCCCGACACCTGTGATGTGGCCTCTGCATCAAGGGAAGATGTTACTACTCCAATAACGTCTCCATCATCATTAAACAATGGTCCCCCACTATTTCCCGGCTGGATAGGAATGCTAATCTGAAATGACTTGGGATCATTTCCTACACCGGAGATCGCATTAATCACGCCTTCAGAATATTTAGGCTTGTCGCCAAGGATATTGCTTAATGGATAGCCCACAGTGAAAACTTTATCGCCCGATCTTACTTTTGCAGAATCGCCTAAAGCAATTTTCCCGATATTCATATCTGGGGCGCTATCCAGTTTGAGAAAAGCAATATCATTATTTTTATCAATAGCGACTACCTCAGCTTTTATGTTCTGCCCATGCAGTAGTTTTACTGTTATTGATTTTTGGTTTTTCACTAAGTGATAATTGGTGATGACAAAATTTGATGAGCTAAATAAAAACCCTGTTCCCTTGACTAAACTCAGGGTAGCGCCCTGGGAAGGTTCGGTTGTTGCTGGCTTTGCCTGTGACGGATGAGTAGCTTTGCCCAGTTGATATAATTCTTCAGCACAATTCTTTTCATCATAGATTGTATAAAGAAAATCTTTCTGGTCTTCAGCTTCTTTTGCAGCTGAATGGGCCGATTCATTGCTGATATTTGCTCCGATACCACCAAAAAGAAATCCCGCTACGGCAGTATTGCCTGACAGTCCTTGATCTCCTACCGCTTCATTGAGATAACCGACAACAACAGAGATTTCTTTTTTAAGTTCTTGACAGCTAAAGTTTGAGTATTTGTCTCTGTCGGGTTTGAGGTTATGTGAGGAGGTGCAGCCCATAGCCATAATTACTAGTAATGCACAGCTAACTCGTATGGTGATATTTGTCATGATTAATCTTTCCGTTAAGCTGCCCCGCAGTAAGGCTGCGAGGTAGCTAGGTGGTATTTGTTTTATTATTGTTGAAACTCTGACGATTGATTTTATGATTTAGTTTGACCCTACTGGAGAACCTCTTGTGAGGCGATGATCTTTAACGATATTTTCACTATCAAACTCTATCATGAGACTCTTGGTTACAGTATCCGTAGCTCCCATGCCTAAAAATGCTTGTTGGTCACCTCTTGTCCATGAGTAAAATAGCAGGGATCCATTTTCCAGACTTTTTGTTGGTTCGCCAAATGTCCTGTAAATGTCTTTCTTGGTAGTGATGCCGGGCTTAATGCTTTCCAGATCCTTCTCTGTTAATTCTGTGCCATGAGAAATAGAAGAAAATGCACATCCTCCCAAATAGATACTTGAGATCGCCAGAATTGCCCATAAGTTTTTCATAATCTTGTCTCCAATTTGATGTTTATAGTGATAATAATTAATTCTTTAGTTCGAGTAGGGTTTTTAATTAATTTCTTCCAACGAGAATAAACCCGCCCCAGTTTGCAGGATTCGGATATTTTTCTTTTGTTTTCAATTGAGCCATTCTCAGGGATTCTCCCAGGGAGTTTTTCTTTAATGACTGATAAAACTCATTGATTAGAAATGAGGTGGCTTCATCCGAAACGGGCCATAGAGTGGCTATGATGGATTTTGCCCCTGCATACATAAAGGCCCTGTAGAAACCTATGATTTCATCTCCCGCAGAGTATTTCCCCAGTCCGGTATCACAGGCGCTCAGCACAACAAGGGAGGGCTTTAGTTGCAGTTGATATATCTCTTCCACGGTCAGCTTTCCATCGTTGCTTCCATCGCTTGCTAATAAAAGGGATGAATTGAAGGGTTCGTCATTGTCGAAGGTCGCATGTGTTGCGAAATGGAGAACGTCGTACGAAGAGGCCTTGTTCTTTAAATTCGTTTCGCTGGCCTCGCTACGCGAGAGTTTTACTGAATCAGGAAAAAACGTGGAAGCATTATCAATTTCAATTTCGGAATAGGGCAGGTTCAATGCTTCATTGTCCAGCTCAGGATTGCCCAGCAACAAAATGCTTTTTGGCGGGCCTGAATTTTGGTTTTCGGAGACACTTTCGGAGACAGTTTCAGCTCCCCAACCTGGTAAATACTCACTATCATCGACAGTAGTGGTCACAGTAGTTGCGCTAAACTCAGATTCTCCATCTGGGTCAAGCGGTCCGATCGGCGATTTGTTGGCCAGATATCGCAGTACTGTCGCGCTGGGAATATAGTTTAAGGTATGGTTTTCGATCAGGTATTTTTCCCCATCGTGCAGTAATTGGAAGGGCAGGTAATGGAGGGGCCCGTGCGGGGAGATAATGACCCGATTTTTGGATATTTTAATGGCTATAGGTTTGATCAGTATTTCATATAATTCCTGGGATAGACTGAGAAATTCAACTTGGTTTTCGCTCCCCGCGGAAATCAATTCTCTAAACCGCGAGACTTTTTTTATCAACTGCTCTTTACCAACAGGAACCTCCATTATATTTGGAGTGCCCCCTGCCAAAACAATTATGGTTTTCTCAGGCGCGACAAAATACTGAACAAAGTCGCTGTCAATGGTCGGTTTTGCGAGTAGGCTCTGTGTTTCTTCAAGCGTAATGGGCTTTGCCTCGTCCAAATTATTGAATTCGATCAGTGGGGTCGTCCTGAATTTGGATGAAACATGGATTCCCCTGTTCTCTTCCAGGTACTTGATCTGGTCAAAGCTGATGGATCCATGAGAGAGGATTTCATTCATCTCAGAATTTTTCATCAAATAGCTCTGATAAAAATCACTTTCTTCATTTCTTGCCAGTTGCAGGTTCTTGCTTTCCAGAAGATCAGCAAACACTCGTCCTTTTGACCTTTCGACAAGATGAAAAGCCTCCTCCGCATCATTTTCCTGGGAGTAAATTTCTATCAGCTTGACGTAAATGGAGTTTCGATGGCCGGAAAATACTATTCGTTTTGTGTCCGAATCAAT
>Ga0008649_10003944_pt1 | contig 9904 bp, 9 predicted proteins | sample SaaInlV_130m_DNA_2_FD_66601 | JGI IMG/M metagenome (GOLD analysis project Ga0008649, IMG submission 66601) | Marine microbial communities from expanding oxygen minimum zones in the Saanich Inlet - SI037_S2LV_130m_DNA | ecosystem: Environmental > Aquatic > Marine > Intertidal zone ... | reverse complement strand
ACAGAGCGTGTAAAGTACATGCCTTCAATCCTAAAGAGACCCAATGCCAGCGTAGCTCAGGGGTAGAGCAACTGATTCGTAATCAGTAGGTCGGCGGTTCAATTCCGCCCGCTGGCTCCATAAATAAAAGGGTTTACGAGAATTCTCGTAAACCCTTTTTGTATTAGTAGACAGAAAGTAGACAGTTGAATAAAGTCTGTTGAGGAGAAGGAATTAATTGTCATCTCCTAATTATCTATTTCGTATTCAGTAGGTCGGCGGTTTAATTCCGCCCACTGGCTCCACCTGTGACCTCGCTGGAGGGATATGTCCCCTATGCTTGTATTATTGAGAAAATATGCCTGCATGTGGTATCCTCCTTATAGAATCAGGTCTAGGTGAAAAAATATAAAGATTTCTATTAGACTACTATTTACCTAATATATTCCTCTATTGAGCGTGCCCTTGCCAAAGCCAAAACTTCCAATATTTAGTTCACCACCTGTAATAGAAGTCTACTGCCGCATAATGTTTGATCCTCTTGAAGACTTCCAATCTACTCATTTGGGTATGTTTAGGGAAACGATTAAGGCGGAATACCCAAGCTTTGAAGAAAAGCCCTTTTTGCTCCCCAAAACGGAATACTATAAACCTAATCTTGGAAAATCTGCTGAGCCTGTGGTAATCAAGGCAAACTCACTTCCACGCTTATGGTTTGTGAGTGAAAATAAAAATCAAATACTCCAATTGCAATCAGATCAATTAATCAATAATTGGAAAAAAGTGCAGGATGAGGACAGCTACCCCCACTATGACGAGATAATTCAAAAGTTTGAAAATCATTTCAATGAATTTAATGCCTTTGTGAATGATCATGAAATTGGGGAAATCAAACCTAAGCAATATGAACTAACTTACGTAAACCATATTTCCTCGTTAAATGGTTGGGAAAAAGATTCTCCCATTGAAAATATTTTTCCTGAATTTAAATTAGCTTCTGATCCAAAAAACTTTCTTCCCAAATGCGAAGCCTTTAATTGGACCAATACGTATCTTCTACCCAATGAGGAGGGGCGATTGTATTCCACGATTAAGGTGGTTTTGCATAGAGTGAGCGCTGAGCCTTTGATCCGATTCCAATTAAAAGTTACTGGGATAAATAAAGAAGCTTCCTTAGATAAAATGCGAAGCTGGTTTGATTTGGCGCATGAATGGATTCTTTTAAGTTTTGCTGAATTGACAAACGAAAAAGTACAAACAGAATATTGGGGGAGAACGCAATGAACGGACTAGCTTTAATAGACTATGAAGAGTGGGGGGAGGGCGAGTATGAGAATCAGGATGATGGCTCTACTATACAAATAGAGACAATTGAGCCTAGAGAAGATACTCCTCGTGCTCAATTAAGGATAATTCGTTATGCAGAAGTAAATAGGGTAATAGAAGATGATGATCACGAGAATGAACAAACAGCCCTTATTGATTACAGTGATGATGCAAGCATGGTATTTGAGGAAACCCTAAGCTTTACAAAGTTTTTGGAACGATTAAATAAAAAACTAAATGAAGCATATGAAGATTTCCTCGAAGAGGATTTACAATATTTCAAAGGGGAAGAAAAGAAAATAAAAGAAATTCAATTTCAAAAATCACTCGATGAAACAAGGAAGATTTTAATGACCGTTTCAGAATCCTTTCCATTACCAGAACTTGTTCCCCTAGGTTCAGGTGGTATTGAATTTGAATGGTTTGGGGAAAAAGGATGTAGGTTTGGAATAAGAGTTAAGGGAGAAAATAAAGTGATTTATTCTGGCCTTTTTGGTTCTAATGTTTCAATCCATGGAACGGAGAAATTTTCTGACTATTTATATTCTTTTTTAGAGCTAAACCTCTCTCGGTTATTTAAATAAGATGGAAGTTGTCTGACATATGATCGACGTTTTTCTCTTATTAATTTGCATTGGTATTATTTACGTGATGAAACTGGTTCTTTCTCCAGATGAAATGATTGTAAGGTTTGCATTTAGCAAAAATCATGTCACTAGGAAGGATAAAACGGATAGAAATGGTAATATTCTAAAAGGGGAAATGAAGGTTAAGTCGGCACTTTTTAATCCAGTCCCAGCAGATAATAAGGCATCAGTTTCTAGAATTTCTGGATTAGATAACCGATCAATTTGGTTTATTGGAAAGGTGGTAGAAAAAGAAAGGCAGGAGAAAGGCCGACCTGAAAGTTTAAGAGGGCGGGCAGAAGTTATAGTGTCACAAGTTCATGAAGCAGGATTGATGGTTGTGCCCGCAGAACCACCGCCTAAACATGCAAATATTGAGGGTTATAAAAGTGAATCAGAAGAATTCAATGCTCAACAAAAATTAGCAAGGCTATCAACAGGGTACTTGGTTCGGGATGAAAACCCATCGATCGATAATATTTTAAAAGAAAATTTAGCTATAAGTAAATTATTTAAAAATCATATTTAATATTAACTACTACAATTTAAAATCAAAATTCAACCCATTTTTAAGTTGTTATAAATTGTGTTCACTCCTATTTTTTTCAATATCCATTTTTTGCAACGCTTCCTTTATTTCAGGGACCGCATCTAATATTTCCCCTTTAACTCCCTTCCCAGAAATGAAATTTCTAGCTTCTTTTAAAAATTTTACTTCTATAGTAGAGTTTAAAAACTGAATCGCGCCCACCTCCTTTTGTAAGAACTCATCCAATTCCTTTTTGTCGAATAAATGGACAAGAAGTTGCTTTATCCCGGGATCACTTTTCCAGTTCTTTTGGTGTTTGGAAATAAATGTTGGGTTTAAAATAAAAACAATCCTACATTTAATACTGTAATGTAAATAAAATAAGATCCATAAAGAGTCGTTTAAAAAAGGTCGGCGGTTTTCTACATTTTTCACAGTATTTCCAAAATCAGGCTCAGCCATTAAATACTGAGCTTGTTCCAAATCGGCCCTATGCTTCCCCTTTAAGCATCTTTCTTGTACCTCTCCCTCGGTTAAATAATCAACAAAAAAAATATGAGGGTCTAAGGCTAGTTTAATAGCGCAAATCCCCTTCCATGCCTCATCAATTGCGTCCAAACGTCTTTGATGGGCTAGTTTTTGACCTATAAAAAAGGAATCAGAGAAAATACCCAGAGTTGACTGGTGTTGTTCAAATAAGGAATTGAATTCGGAAATGCCTCTTTCTCTTTCGTTGCTTAATTTTGATTTATACTCCTCTAATTGTTTGTTGGATTCGAATGAAATGTCATTCAACAATCTAGTCTTAACCCAGCTTTTAACTAGCCAAAAAAAAATAGCTATTAAACAAGTGCTGGTAATTACTGTAATGCTAATAGAAAGCGCAAAACTATTATTATTTGGATACATCTCGTTTCTCTATAGACTCGCGTGCAATTTTAGGTAGCACATTGTAAAGATCATCAATTTCTTTGGGTTGGGTGATCATAATATTTACAATGGCATTAACAAGACCAAAAAGTTTTAAAGCAATATCGTTATTATCATTAAAATCGATTTGTCCAGGATGTACTGCGTTGTTTCCTATCACACGAACCAAATCTAAGGCTTGCTGAACTTTTTTAGGCATCCCTTGTTTAACTAAATCTCCAATTGCTTGATTTAGGTTGGAGCCAGAAGTTTTCAGAAGACTGTCACATAATTCCTGAATTGCTAGACGGAGAAGGGCAGCTGCACCTTTTGGAGAGGTTGCGACTATCGCACGAGCTTCATCAAATACAGCCTTGATTTGATCCGGCATGTCAACGGCAGCTATCGGTGCAATTGAATAAGAAGGGAAAGCCAATTTTTTTCTAACCCAAATGGACATGCTGTTACATCGGACGCATTGAGAGAGTTCGAATTCGCTAATGAAGGCGTAACTAGTCGTGTCGGTAAATACGCTCTTCCATTCTTGGTGAGCAAACGCATTGCAAAATGGACAATTGAAACCAGTAGATTTAAATTTAGGTGGCACATGTTCCATAGTCAAATATTCCGGATAAGGGATGTTATAGTTATGCTCGAGTATTTATAGATATAAAAACCTTAGGCAAAAATTGCTGCCTTTTGGCTTCGCTACAGCCTTTGAACCCCATATTGCAGTGCGAGTTTAGCATATTAAAAATATCCTGTAGCCAAAAATAGTATCTTATGCTTATGGTATGTTTAAGAAGTTTTAAATTATACAATGTGAATTAGGAATCCTATTTAATGCGTTGTTTATTGCTGAAGGGTTAATGCTTGTGGGCCTAATGGGGCGCTGGGGCAAACTATTTAAGAATAGATAGATTTTGAATGGTATTTTATAAATAATGTTGGGGCACTGGGGCAAGCCAGCCCCCACAAGTCCCGTGTAGTTTGTTCACCGAAACCCTCTAAGCTCTTTATATGTCTTTTATTGTCCCACTGCCCCACTGTTTTGACCAGTCAAACCATCTTCGTATTCTAAGATCTTTCCTTCAACAGCATAAAAACGAAATCGACCCAGCCCTGATATTTGCTTCTTATAAGTAAAGCGATTCCCTTCATTGATACGGAGAAACCCCTTTTTCCTTAAATCTTCTTGAATTTCTTTGAAACTTAACCCTTTGCAGGCTTCCTTAAAACCTTCTGGGGTGAAAAGAAATAAATTATCATCTTTGTCAAAGTACCCGACCAAATCTCTGATTTGGGAGGATTTGCTATTGCTGGAATCTTCAAACCTACTTTGATGCCTTACAATAAATTCTCTTATCGCATTTATACCTCTAATAGAATGGGATTGGCTATCTTGACCTTTTAGCCAAACATTTCTTATATGAAGGATTGCATGATTTATTTCTTCATTTTTAAATGGGATAATATCAAATTCAGTAACCAATTTCCCCGCAACCATGACCAGAGCCAGCCTTTGTAAAGCTCGGACTTGTTCAGGTTCTAGGTTTCTAATTAATAAACCCTTATTTGCTTTTTCAAGTTCTTCTCTAATAAATTTACGTAGTAGAAAGAAATTCTTAAATTCTTTAATCATTTCTTTCAAATAGGTAGGGCCGGCAGTTCCATAATAATTTGAGCAACCCCTTTTGATCTCTTGAGCTAGTTGACTTCCTGAACCTCTAACTTCTGGATTAAAAATGCCATCCTGAATTGGAATGTCCATTAATCGGAGCATTTGCCCTGCTCTTGGTGTTTTTCCTTCTTCTTCAATTTTCTGTTGGGCTGAAATCTCTCCAGTTGATAGGAGTAAAATATGCCACGAACGTGATTCTCTAATGCCTCTATCTGAATTTAATGAAACCTTCCCCTGACCTCCAGTAACATCATAAATGACTTTTCCAAAGTCCTTGGCATTGCATGTTCCAGCCTCATCTAAAATTAAAATCCCATCATTATGAGAAGCTGCTAAAGCTTCTAATCCATTATGAGTGGTGTTCCATTTTCGGACATAGGCCAGCTTTGCGGCTTCTGATGGATCAGACCCGCAACCCCAAACACTGGCAGCTAATTGCGCGGCTGTTGTTTTCCCATGGGAAGAGCGACCATACAAATGAAATCCTCCCCCTTCTAAGCCTGCTGCCTTAAGCAATGGTCCTGCAAAAGAAACACAAAGGCCAAAAATCAAATATGGGTGATCTTGAGCTAAATAAGCTATGTTATTTTGCCAGTCTTCCAAGGTACCCTTTGATTTTATGGTTGCGGCCGAGGGGCTATGCTTTTCTGGCTGAAAGACACATTCCTCGTTTTGAGTGCCGCTTATTACTTGGTTTGGCAATACAAAGGTAAGCCGTCCATTTGGCTGTTCTAACCAACCCAATTGTGGAACACAAGTTATCCTAGACTTAGGAGTGAATTGTCCCAAATACTTTAAAAGATACCTTTCGTGCCCTGGGATAATATCTAAGCCTTGAGAGGCTAAGTCTTGGGCCAGTTTATTCCCATTTTCATGAAAGCGTTCTTTTGGGATAGATTGCTTATGATGTGTTTTATCAGAGTCTATCCATTCAACTAAAGTTCCCCAGGCCTTGCCTTCAATGTTTCTTGTTCTTGCCGAAACCCAACAGGGGCTTGAGATAAATATTTCGGGTTTCTTTTCATCGGGTGGAATAATTGAAACCCCGTTTAGAGATAATTCAAATTCATAAGGAATTTCTATTCCTTTCCAAGGTTTTGGTTCGTATCTTTCAGGGTTATTTCTTTGATCGCTTTTATATATTCCATCAACTTTGGAAACCAAAACTTCATCTGGCCAAGGATCAATATTGCTGGCATTCCACTCTTGTCCTAATATTAAGATTTCCTCATAGGAATGGCCTGATTTTAGCCATTGCCCTACGGTGGATAAAAATATCCCATGGCGTTCTCCATCTTTACAGGGTTTTGGTAAAGACTTTGAACTCCTCCGAATTTTGATACTGTGAGAATCAGAATGAGTTTTTCTGTTAGTAGGTTCCGGGGGGTTGGTATCTACGGCTAATGGATCAAATAATATTCCAGAATGTAGGAAAAACTCAAAGGGCCCATCAAAAGGACAACTAGGAATATAGTAAAGTTGAGAAGGTCTTTTCCCACAGGGGTCAAGAATTTCCTTAAAAAGATCATTGAAGTGATTGAATACACCTTCAAGCTGTGAGGAGGAAATGGAATCCTTAAATGGGATAATCACTCTCCATTTTGGGTTTTCCGGTTTATGGGAGTAGGTGGTGTGAGCGAAAAACTCAAACGCCTTCAATGTTTCTTCTATAAGCGCGCGTTTGATTTCACCTGTATCAATATCGAGAACAAGACCTGTAACCCTTTCCACATTCTCATTTGTTCTTCCCTCGGATGGATTGAAAACGACAGAAAGCCAGCCCGGCCCATCTTTTTCGTCGCTCCTTTGTTGTTTGTCCGTTGGGTACAGTAAGTGATATTCCTCAAAGGTAAGCTTTCCTCGGCCTCGGTCGGGGCTAGAAAAGGACTTGCAAAAATCCCCCCAGAGCACAGTGGAGTATTTCGGGTTTTTATCAAAACGGTTAGTAACCGTTGAAAATGTAAACTCATATTGGGAGTTTTCAAGAATTAAAGCGGAAGACGTTTTGTTCATTTTGCCTTCCTTCTTTTTTGTGCTTTGCCATTGTCGCTTGTGGATTGTCTAATTCTTGATTTAACATAAGCCTTTAAAGTTGAGGGTTCGTATTGAACTTTTCTATCCCCTACACGAACAAAAGGAATTCGTGCCCCTGCCCAACGGTCACGCTCAAGAAAGGCTTTGCTTACTCCAAGGTACTCTGCAGCTTCTTTAGTACTGAGTAGTTTGTCATCCATGATTAGTCTCCAAATAAGTATTAAACTGTTGGAAGCTAATCTAGGATATTTGCTTAGGGAGAGATAGATGCATATGCAAGTGGAGTTGCATATGTATCAAAAGGGGAGAATCAGTTTTAAAAGAGAATGCCTTTAGGTGAGTCTCTTAGAACTCTATAAAAAAAGCGTTCTCTTTCTTTGCTGCTATTGGGATGCAACAATTCTAATTCCGCTTTTGAAAGGCTTTCTATGAATGATCTAATTGCATCTATTTTTTTTGCAGGTGGATTCGAATAATAGATTTTACGGAATTTCTTATCTAATTGTTTTCTGCCCATATGCCTTATGTCAGCGGCCTTTTTATTTCTTGCTGATATTTGTTTATTGCTTTTGTTTTCCAGTTCCTCTTTTGGGGGATTATTAAAAAATTTATCTGCCAGACTTAATGCTCCCAATGAATTAAAGGCCAATGCTTTAATCGAGTTTATAAATTCATTTGTTCTCTTTTTACTGCTAATAGTTTTTAATTCATCTTCTATATCAATGGCATAACCAATTAACATTAAGCTTAGTATCGCTAAGTACTCATAATGTCTTGCACTTGGAAATCTTTTTATATTATCGATGTTTAAATATTTTAATTCATTGGCAAGCATGGCGGAAGGAGTTTGATTGTTTACTTCTTCATAGTTTTCAAAGTCAGCGTCTAATGTAAAATCTTTCTCGCCTTTTCTAAAAAATTCAATTGCTATTTCATCGGATTTTCTTTTCCTAATCCTATTTATATCTAAAGCCCCAAATTCAATTGTTTCAATTGATCGATTCTTTAATAAGTCTAATGCCTCCTTTGAAATGTATTTAAACGGCTCTTTAAAAAACCGTTTGGGGGTATTTCCCTTTAATGAGTCATTGATATTGAATTGAGGGAAATAACAGCGCATGAATTATTTAATTAAATAGGTAATTATTAATGGCAATTCGAATTAAAACGAATTAATCGTTAATTGATTAATTATTAGGAAATTTATTAGGCGGGGCCAACAATGTCAAACTATTTCAAACAACTGCAAGTTTCCTCTTACGCTTTGTGGTCTTCTTACGGCCTACTTCCAATAGAATCACCTTTTTAGGTTCGTTCTTCTTGGAAAATTCGAGTAATGAGTCGGTGATTCTTTGCATAGGGCCTCGAAGCCTTTCTATGTCTGAAATAATATAGCCTGCCGTTACATCGTCCTTCATTTTGTGATTTACTAATCTTTTAATGGCATAAGCAGATATTTCTAGGCTATCGGCAATTGTAATGAATGTTCTTCTTAAATCATGAATGGTGAATTGAACATTCGATTGCTCAATAACCTTTTGTATTTGGCGTTTCGGTTCAATCAAATAACCTTCTCCATCTCTACCCGGAAATACATACCCATTAACAGCGAGTTCTTTTCTTTCGGTTAACAGATCGATTAGGAAATCAGAGAGAGGTAAATTTAATGGTTCATGGTTTTTTGGGTCGGGAATTAATAAAGTCCTATCCTTTAGATCTACATTCTTCCAAAGCAGTTGCGCGGCTTCCTGTCTTCTGAGTCCCGTAAATAGCAAAACTAAAAGAAAGTCAGCGACAATATGAAACGATTCTTGATTTTCGGGTTTCTTTAAATCATAAACTGCTTCAAACCATGCTGGCAATTGATGTCTTTTGATAACGGTTTGTCGTCTCTTTTTGGGGCACCAAGCCCGAGTTGCAGTCAAGATCATAACGGGGTTATCTTTAATCAAGGGATAGCCCTCGTCATCGGTGTAACGGGCCTGGGCGAAGTTAACAATGGAGCGAAGCGCTCTCATGGTGAGGTCAGCATAATTCCTACTTCCCTTTTCCCCCAGTTTCTGGTGTCTTTCTAAAACCATCTTTCGAGTGATATTTGTTAATGGCTTATCCTTCCAATCACTCAACTTGGACTTGAGGACCAATTCATAGTCATAAAGTGTTCTAGGCTTAAGATGCCTTCTGGCCTTTTTGAATTCTTGAAAGGCCTGCCATAGCGTCGTGGATAGAATCGCTTTCTTTTCCTTTTCTGCTATGGGGTCAATACCTTGGGCGATCCGTCCTAGCATCTTTTGGGCTTCTCTTCGGGCCTGTTCGGCGGTAAGAACTCCATAAGGGCCTAGGGTAATACGCCGAACTTTTCCGTTGATTCGTTTTTCAATAATGAAAGTTTTTAAACCAGATGGATTAGCCCTAAGAGCAAAACCTTGAAGGGCTGTATCTCTTAAAAAGGTTTGTCCCTTTGAAGGTGAAGGAAAGCGATCTACAACTGTTTTGGTGATCTTGGCTTTTCTATTTTTGGATGTCATGGCGACCTACTGATTACATGTTATAGTAGACGCCCAGTAGACAACAGGCGTCAAATTAGTAACAGCAGTCTAAAACAGTTTCAAAGTGTGATGCAAGGGAAAGGTTGATTTGTAGGCACTTTGCGGGCTTCTTCAAAGAATTTAAAACAGCTTCAAAGCGTCAAAATCCAACTTCGTAATCAGTAGGTCGGCGGTTCAATTCCGCCCGCTGGCTCCACTGCTGGCCTTCGGTCAGCAACCCAGAACCAGGGCCCACCAAAAGGTATTGGTTGTCAGCTATACGTAAATCTCT
>Ga0008649_10003923_pt1 | contig 9943 bp, 15 predicted proteins | sample SaaInlV_130m_DNA_2_FD_66601 | JGI IMG/M metagenome (GOLD analysis project Ga0008649, IMG submission 66601) | Marine microbial communities from expanding oxygen minimum zones in the Saanich Inlet - SI037_S2LV_130m_DNA | ecosystem: Environmental > Aquatic > Marine > Intertidal zone ... | reverse complement strand
TTTTGTCATGGCTCATCCGGCTAATTTATTCCCAGATTTGACAAAGTGTTGGCGTGTCGGTGCTACTAAAAACGCTTTATTGAATATTATCAACGATCCTCTATATGTTTGTTGGGCTAATCTTGAAATGTACGCACCCGAAGGCGTTGAAAGATTTTTACCCGTATTAGGTGATGACGGGAGGCTTGACTTCAATAGAAGCGAGTTTTCTGGTTGGTTATGTGAACCAGAAATAAGATTAGCTTTGAAAGAAGGTTGGATTATTAAGGAAATACATGAACTGAATAAATCAAGAGGAATAAGACCTTTTATGAATTACATTAACGGTTTGTATAAACTAAGAAAAGAATACAAAGCTCAAGGAGATTCGCGCGAGATGCTTGTCAAGATGGCTATGAATAGTTTGTATGGTCGTTTTGGTTTGCGACCAAAACCAACCAGGATTGAAAATCCCGAAGATATAGAAAAGGCTCAAAAGAAGAAGGATTATGATGAAAGATATGAATTATGCTTTTACGATAGAAAAAATATGGCTTATCCCTACTTACTCGATCATCATAACACATCTGGTTCAAACTCTTCTCAATGGTTCGGCTTCTCGGCTTTTGTTTGTTCATACGCTCGATGTGTATTAGCTGAAGCTATTATTGCCGGAGGTGAAAACTCTCTTTATTCAGACACGGATTCGGTTCATATTAGAGAAGAAGGAAAGGAACGATTTGAGGAACTTATTTCATTAGGTGATGAATTAGGTCAATGGAAACTTGAAACGCCTGTAACTATCGCTAAGGCGATTTATTGGCGGAAAAAAGCCTATACATGGTATGATAAAGACAATAATAAACGTAAAGTTAAGGCTAAGGGTGTTCAAGTCAAAAACGATAAAGGCGAATATTTAGACCATGCCGGAGACATGAGGAAACTTCAAAGAAGCCGAACAACGGTTAAGTTATTTAGTGCATTAAGAAGAGGTTTAATTCCTGGTACGGAACTAATTACAGAAAAAAGAGACTCGATTTTTTACGAAGGTGATTAATTGGTAGTATCAAAGAAACGATATAGAGCTTTAGTCCGAACAAATACAGAACGTATATTATTTGAAACGGGTGAACTATCTTCAAGAGATGTAGTCTTTAAGTTAGAACGTGAATATAGTCTAATGTTGATGCCTCAAACGCTTCACCAGATACTAAGATGTCATCCTAGAATTGAAAGAATTAAAACCCATACAGGAACTAATTATAAGTTAAAAGAAACGTAACCTTCTAAAACCCTACATAGACTTGAAACTTCGTGGTCGGGCTGAATGATGTTGATTTTAGAAACGCTCTTGACGATCTTCTTACGGCTGCTACCGAACCGTCTGAGCGTCTAATGACTAATGTTTTCATTGATTCGCACATATCTCCTTTACAGAATCAGCCCGCCACCTTCGGATTCGGTGCGGGCTTATTCGTACATCATTATAATAATTTTAGAAACGAAGGGCATGACGTTGAAACTTCATTTTCAGCAGCACAAGCCGAAGTTCTCAACCATCCGGTTATTCAAGAGTTCTTAGCTGCTATGGCTACTCAAAATATAAACAAGGGTGTTACAAATGGATGATAACCATTCTTACACACATAACCGTTCAAAGTCGGTTCAAACTTGGATTGACTCATGCGATTTAAGATCGGCATGGTATGGTCGCAAATGTCCGGTATGCGGAGATTTATTAGTATTCACATTAACTCAAGATAGACTTAAAGTCAAAAGAGTGAGTTGTTTTGAATGTGATTGGGAGGCTAATTAAAATGAGTAACAGAATTAAAGATGAAAACGGAAACGAATACCAGGTATTGAGACATGATGAAAACCATATTTACGCTATCAACGTAAAATTGTTAATAATCAAAGAAGAAGAGGAATAATAAATGGGTATTTACACCACTAAGAGAACTGATGAAGAAGGTAATCCTTTTTGGGAATCAACCGACGGCTCAACACATAAAACCCGTAAGGCTGCCTGGACTCATTCAAAAAGTTTAGAACCCGTTGAAACTGAAAATGTAGGTGAAAGTGAAAGTGAAAATGAAAGTCAAGTTATTGAAGAAGTCGAACAAGATTCTCCGGCATGGACTACATTTGATTTCGGTTCAAACACAGGAGATACGGTTGAGGTTATTCCTACTACTCTCAAGAAGATTAGAGGTGTAACAGATTCTAGTTCAAAGAAAACAAAGAAGCAACAAGAAATTGAAAGACAAAATAATTTAGCTATTCTTAAGTTAGGTTATAGAACGGGGGATCACGTTCTAACAAGATATAGAAGGGCATTACTAGAAGATAATAATGCCGAACCGATTAAACATACAAATGAGGATTATGAATGGATTGCATCAACAACCGATGAAGCACTTCAAGAGAATGGTATTATGATCGGTGAAGTCGTAGGAAAAACGACATTCGCGGTAATCGCCAATTCATATTGGTTTTATGTGCCTATATCACGCATTCACGCCGAATCAGATAAAAACCCGTTCAAGGGGAGGTTCGCGGGTGTTGGAAGAATGATAGAGAAAATACCCTTTTTAGGTAAAAGAATAAAAGCAAGACGCTTAGAGAAGTCTTTACAGACTGTTGACGGTGGACTTGATGCCCAGAATTAGAAAACAAAATAGACGAATTATTTCTAATTCGTTATTAAATAATATGACTAAATTACAAAGAGAAGAATATAGAAGAAATCACTTCGGTAAAGTTTATTCAGAAAAAGAAGCCGATAAAATAATTAAAACTTCTAAAGGTAAATCTAATTTTTCACATATAAATAGGAATGCTGCCGGAAGTGATAGGTCATATATTAGAAATGTAAGAGTTAACAGATTTGAAACTAAACCCGTTAGAATAGTTAAGAGGGTTTATGATTTAGTCTTTAATAGGTGATAATATGTCAATGCTGAATAAATTATTTCTACCAGATAAGAAAGCTCTTTCAGTTCAATTAGTCGGTATGCCTGGAAGCGGAAAATCTTATTTCTTAGCTAAATCGTTAGATGCCTTCTTGAAATCTAATGAAGATGAAAACCTAAGAGTTCTTTATATCTGTCCTAAACATGAGTTTTCTTATCCTAAGACTAGACCGACCACATTATTTCAATTACAGAAATCAATAAGAAAAAATAGACTTACTATATTTTATCCCGATCCGGTATTCTTTGAAGGTGAAACCGATGCGGCCATAGATTTAGTATTCGCTTTGAGAGAATCTAACGGTGAAGATTTCAAAGCCGTAATAATTTTAGATGATGCTCAAGTAATATTAGATAGTCGTAAGGCGGCTTCTGGTTCTTCAAAAAGGTTGGTTCTTACAGGGAGGTCAAAAGGAATAAGAGCCGTTCTAGTGGCTCATTCGCCTGTCGTGAATAAACTAATGGAAGGATCAACCGAACATTTATTGACTTTTAGATTACCTTATGTTAATTCATATTCAGATGCAAAGAAAAGGTTCGGTGTTGATTTAGAAACTTCTCAAATTGAAATTACTAAAACACCTTATTCATTTGCCTGGTATGATTTAGTTAAGGGTACTAAGACTCTGATGAGTCCTATCGAGTGAATGAATCTTTTCACACTCTTGACAATAATAACCAATTCCTTTGAATGGTAGTCTTGAGGTTGGTCGATCATCACCGTCTATTCTCTTTCTAATACATAGGCGTGAGACTTTTTCACCACATCCACAACGTATGTTATGATTCGCCATATACAGCCGTCAATCATAGGCTTATTAGATATTGTGATACAATGAAGGATTAATATACCCTAGAAAATGAGGTCGGCTTACATGATTTTGAATAATGTGTTAGCAGGTGTCGGTATATCATTCGGCTACCTCGGATTGGTTGCGGTTTCAAACGGACTCGCAACATATGTGCTTAATGGAAAAACGCTTGACGAATGGGTCGCTGGAAGGGGGCTATAATTATGTTGCCTTTACCTAGCTTCTCCGCTATGGGAATAGTGGACTATCTCGCTTTAGGACTAGGTGTAGCTATTGGCGCTGCATTATTCGCTGCTCCAATGGATTCAATCCAACAAGCAATATCAAAGAAACAGGGGTGATTAGATGGCAGTAAGAATTAACCTTGTAGAATCTAACACTACTGACATTCCTGGTGCGGCTGCTGCGACATTTAATCGCGGATTTTCACTCCCAGGCGGGGCGGTAGATGAAGTAATTATGAGAATTACCACTACTAACACAACAAACGCAATTTTGGCGGATTTCGCTAATTGCATTCAATCTCTAAGACTTGTTCTTAATGGGACTACTGTATTCGATTTCCGTTCCGGTTACTCATCAACATCAAATAACGCAGCTTCTCAATTCGGTTATTTCCTAAACTCTTTAGGTTCTGGTCGATCTGTTGAAGTTCCTAGCGATTTGACTAAAGAGTATTACGCGCGAATCCCTATCGGAAGAAATATTCCGGCGGGTGTTTCTCGAATGGAATATACGCTATCATACTCGGCTACGGCTGCTGCTGTTGCTTCTGGTACTTGTGAGTTTTTCGTCCGGTATAATGATAACATGGCGACTACTACCACAGTTTCAGCCTCAACCAGCTTCAACCATAGCATTTCTGAACAACAAGTCGTTGTGAGACTCCCTCAAGGCGTTCCTGGTGTGGTCGCTGGAATTATGATTCAAAATGATTCGGCTGCCGATGAGCTTACAGGAATTAGAGTAATTTCGATGAGCGACTTTAGCCTTTCAGAAGATATGTTTAGGGCGTTTAATGGCGATCTTTACAACGGTATAGTATATGCTGATGATGACGCGAGTACAACAGCTCAACAATACGCTGTAAAGTGTGACGGTGGATTATTCCTTCCAACTTTCGGGTTAACTATGGATTCAGACGTTATTTTACAGGTCAATTCTTCAGCTGTTACTACGAGAACGTACACTCCTGTAATAGTAGCCCCTATCAACGGTGCTTCCGAATCACAAGGTCGTCAAACACAACCAGTAATCACAAACACTAACACGGCTGTTTTAGCTGCAACTACTGAGACAGTCTAAGCATGATGGAGGGATTAAGATGAGTGAAAGGGGAATTAAAACCCCTTTCACTTATTCCCTTCTTGATGAGGTGATATAATGGGTAGAATGTTAAGAGTAACATTAAATGAAGGTGTTGCCGAAGCCATCGATCTCGGTATAGTCGGTCCTGGTAAGATATTCCTTTACAATACAGGAACTTTAGATATGCGTATAGCATATGACAGGTTCGATGTTGGTACTACCGGAACGAATTACTTCACTTTACTTGGAGGTTCGCAATATGTATTTGATGTGTCAAACTCTGTCGGCTTCTTAGCCCAGAATCAGCAAATGTATTTTGTGAGTCCGGTAGGCGACCAGGTTCTTGAGATATGGGTGGCTGACAATCAATGAGCTCTATCAACGCAAGAGTTCCTCCTTTACGTTTAGCTGCGGTTGATACTCCGACCGATGGTCAATTACCATCTTATCAAGCGTCATCTGGGCAGTTTGAATGGGTGGATGATCAAGCGGGCGGCGGTACGGTTACATCGGTAGCATTAACTGAAAGTGGCACAGCTTTGAGTATTAGTGGAAGCCCAATAACGGGAGCAGGTACTTTCAATATAGCAGGGGCGGGTACTTCTTCACAGGTTATTCTAGGCGATTTAACTTTAGGTACTTTAACAAGTGGTACGGTTACATCAGTAGGATTAACTGAAACAGGTTCAGCTTTAACTATTACAGGTTCACCCGTAACGGGATCGGGTACTTTCAATATTGCAGGGGCGGGTACTTCTTCTCAAGTTATTCTAGGTGATTTATCTTTAGGCACTTTAACAAGTGGTACGGTTACATCCGTTGCATTAACTGAAACAGGTACAGCCTTGACTATTACAGGTTCACCCGTAACGGGATCGGGTACTTTCAATATTGCAGGGGCGGGTACTTCTTCTCAAGTTATTCTAGGTGATTTATCTTTAGGCACTTTAACAAGTGGTACGGTTACAGGTACGGGTTCAGCCAATCAAGTTTCATATTGGACGGGAGCAAGTGTTCAAGCGGGGTCAACAGGTTTGACTTATGACCCTTCAACGGGTGACTTAACCGTAGGCGGTTATGTTGAAACCGGAACTAAAGTTACCACACCTTCGGGTACTAGTTTAACACTAGACACACATAACGGTACGGCTTCGGGTTCGATTGTAATTGCTAACGGTGCTAACGGACAGATAAGTTTGAATCCTAATGGTACTGGAACAGTTAAGATAGATGGAGTTGAAATAGATAATTCGGCTATCGCTACGGGTTATGTTTTGAAAGCTACTTCCGCTAGTGTGGCAGGTTGGGCTGCTGAAAGTGGTGGTGGTGGTGGTATTGGTGGTTCAATTACAGATAATCAAGTCGCTGTGGGTGCTACTACTGCTGATGAAATAGAAGGTTATTCTGATTTTACTTACGACAATTCATTAGATACTTTAACAGTCGGAGAAAAAATAGAGTCATCCGGTACGAGTCAACTACAATTAATTGCAGGTTCAAGTAGTATATCAATTTTAGATAGTGGGGTTGCTAATCATATTAATATATCACCGGCAAGCGGAAGAATAAACGCTCAATCTTCAACTCTCTCCGTAGGTACGGGATCGGCCGATACTACCATATCATCAAATGGTGCATATAATTTAACTTTGAATACTAATGATGGTACTAATTCAGGATCAATTGTTATTACAGACGGTGTTGATGGTCAAGTCACTATTTCAGCCAATGGTTCAGGCACAATTAAATTAGGTGCTGCTAATAACCCTGTAACCGTGAGCAGCGTCTATACTTTACCTACTGCGGTAACTACTGATAATAATTACGTTCTAACAGCTCAGACCGATGGAAGCACAGCTTGGGCGGCTTCGGGTGGTAGTGGTGGTATAGACCCGTTATCATTTTCAACATCTCAAGGCTTAGCAGTTACAGCATACTGGTTACTCGGTTTAAATCCGGCTTATTCTAGTGCGTTTGATTTCCAAGCCTATACAACTTCACATTCAGGATTCTTAGTAAAGTTTCAGCCTCCTTTTACGGGTACTAGTGGCCTTTATTTTTACACTAGCGTTGCGTCTGGAGCTGCTGATAATTATCTATGGATTTATGAAGAAAGTGCAACTGGCTATGCTGGAACTTTTGTGGGTAAGATACTACTACCTACATCATCAACCGGCGGTCAAAGTGTTACACAATGGTTAGACGCAGCAGGTTCAAACATAACTAGCCCGACATTTACTCAAGGAAACACATATATTGCAGTTTTAGAAGTAGGTTCAAGTTTTACCGCTTCAAGCGGTAGGCAAGGAAATATACCTTTTGTTACTATCGCGACTGTTGCAGCATTCGCTTCACCAACCGCCGAAGTATTCAATCAACAATATACAGGAACTATTGATTCATCATTACCCGATTCAGAAATTAATTTCTTTTCTTCGGCAATAGGTTGGCCGATGTTAGGGTTAAGTTTGTAGGTGATAATATGACAGTTAAAGAAAACTTAACCAGAATTATTAGACTTGAAGATGATGTCGAAGAAGTAAAAGATCGACTTTACAATTTAGAAACTAATCATCTTGAATTAATGACTAAACTTGAAACAATAGCTAGAATAGGAAAGTTATTAGCCATTATGGTATCAGCAACATTAGGATTCGACTTAGGAATGGAGGAAATGATATGAGCGAAGCAAACACAATAGCATTAATAGTAATAGCCTTTCTAGTATTAAAAGGAGGACAGTAATATGCCGATCGATAAAGTTCGTGGTGGGTATCGTGTCCGTTCTACAGGATCAAGACGAGCAAAGAAAAGGGGGCTTTATTGATGGCTAAAAAATGGATTTCTTTTACAGATATAAGAACCCTAAAATTAAAAGATAGTGATATAGCCAAAGGTAAAATTATTTTTGATAATAAAAATTATAGATGGCGTAAGAAATAGGTGAATTAAGATGTACGCAAAAGGAGGAATACTACCAGGATATGAAAAGTCCGTACCTACGCAGGGATCAAGCGGCGGCGGAGGTGGCGGTGGCGGCTTTGGTGGTGGTTCATCTGGTGGTAGTAATACCGGAAACGGAAGATTCGCATTATACGATTACACAGCAAGATTCGGAGATAAGTTTTGGCAAGTCTCAAGAGACGATCTTAACGGTAAAATTGTAGCTAGTGATAATAATAGTAATGTAGGTTCAATTAATGAACAATTGGCTAGAGATTGGATAATAGAAGATTGGAGAATAAGACAGCTTGAAGAGCAGGGTTCAAGTTCGGGTTCTGGTGAAGGTGATGATGGTTCTAGTGGGGGTTCTAGTTCTGATGATGACGATGACGGTTCTTCTTTTCCTGGTTTAACTGATAATCAAAGGTTTTTATTAATTGGTCTGGTTGTCGTAGGTTTGTTCGCTAAGAAGGTGATGTGATGGCTAAGAAATATCCAGACGCTAGAAGAGGGGCTAAAATATTAACAGCATTACAGTTTCGTAAGCAGGGAACTAAAAATAAATCTTTAATGGGTGGTGATGCTTTCGGTTATAATTTATTTGTAAAAAGAAATCTATCTTCAAGAGCATTCAGTAAAAAAGGATTACAAGAATTATCGGATTCAGAAAGAAAAAGACGAAGGTGAAATGATGGTTCTTCCTTTACTCGGTTTAGCTGTTGGCGGTGTTGCTATTGCCGGATTAGGTTTAGCGGTTGTCGCTACTGTTAATCCAGACGAAACAATAGGCGATAAGTTAGAGACTACTCTCATCCGTGTTGGCTACGTGTCGGAGGGAATTGTCAAAGGCTCTATCGTGGCTATTCCTTCATCACTTCTAATTCTATTAGTATTCAACCAGGCGGTTAAGATTCAAAAGAGGGTGAAATAATGGGGGTATTTACTCAAGCTGTAATTCTTATCGGAGGCGTATGGTATAAACGCAATCCGGAAGGGGTAGTACAACAAGTAACCTCGGATGTCGCTCAAGAGTTAATTGATACAGGTACGCCTATTATAGAATCTGTAACCGAGTTCTTTGGTGAAATAGGCGATCAATTATCAGAGGGTGCTTTAGATTTAATCAGAGGTGCGGGTGTTGCTGTCCTGGATGCTACTCAAGCCACTTACACATTAGCGGCCTCAATAGTCGCTCCTAGAAGAGTCGAAACCGTAGCGGTTGCCTGGTCGATGTTAATTTATGCTCTTACTGCTTTTACTATATACAATAAGATGAAAGAGAATTAACCCTCTAAGAGATATACCCTTAGAGGGCTTTTGAAGTTCCGCCTTTATGTTATCAAGGATTATACCTTGATCGTCCAAAGCCATGCGTTGTTATATTTTGGGTTCTTCTCAACGATGAGAGTTCCACCAGATAAAGACGCTGATGCAAAGATTTCTTCATTTGAATCAGCAGGGAAAGCTCTTGCTATTGCTCGACCTAACCTAGCTCCATCCGTTTGTTCTGGATTAACTTCAAATTGTGAATCTTCATATGGTTTAATCCATACGGTACAAGCAGTCGCGGTGTTATTGTCGATCAAGGTTATACATCCTTTCTCTTCGTTTAATACTGCTGCTGAAAATACAAACTCAAATCGCCCGTCAGCTTTCATAGCTGCGCGTGCGGAAATAAAGTTCAATTCATCTTGTTCATCTGTTGTTTCTGAAATATTGTTACTAAAGTCCATGTTTTAACTACCTCCTATTACAAAGCCTCCGAGAATATGTATCACTTATGAATGTATCTCTATCCACCCCAGACTTAACGCAACAGATCAACTAGTACCAGGATGCACCAACGATCGTGGAACAAGCTCTTGATGCAATTGTGGTATTTGTGGCGGGTAATTGTGGTATTTGGTGGGAGAGAAACATGTGTGT
>Ga0008649_10003904_pt1 | contig 9971 bp, 11 predicted proteins | sample SaaInlV_130m_DNA_2_FD_66601 | JGI IMG/M metagenome (GOLD analysis project Ga0008649, IMG submission 66601) | Marine microbial communities from expanding oxygen minimum zones in the Saanich Inlet - SI037_S2LV_130m_DNA | ecosystem: Environmental > Aquatic > Marine > Intertidal zone ... | reverse complement strand
TGAATCTACTTCAAACGTATCAGGATCAATATGTAAAATCAAAAATCGTTCTTCAGTAGATGTAGTTAAAATTCCTTGAACTATCCATACAGAACCATTTGAAGATTCCAAAAGAGAGACAAATGTTAATTGTATATTATAACAATGTGATGAGATAAAAGTTTCAGGAATTGTGCCGTCACAAATTCGATAAGAAAAATAATCTCCTTCATCGAGATTGTCCCCTACATCCCACAAGGATTTTTGATGTTTCTCAGAGATTTGAGAATAATACGAGTCAAAACTCATTGCTTCTGAAGAATTAACCACCATAGGAACAGTCAAAGACAAGATTCCAGTCAGCAAAATCGTACAGTAAATTAATTTTTTAGGCTTTAACTCCACCATCTAAAATAGATTTTTTGTTTTTAAGGTAAAAAATATCCGTATTTTGTAAATTAAAAAGCGCAGTTCTGCGCTACTTTAGAGATTCCACCTGTCTTTTGAATATCCATTTTTTGAATCGATGATATTCATAAACTTCGTTTTCATCAAGTGTTGTATAGTATTTCAAACTGGAATTATCATCATCCAAAATTTGCTGGATGTCATAGTATTTGGCAAAACAATGAAAATACATTTTGACAAAAACTCTAGGCAACGGATGAATAAATGAGGCTGTGTGTAGATAAATTACAACTTCATAGTCTGTAGATTCTTTTGTCTCCATTATTTTAGTAATATTTTTCATCCGATCAAGCTCGGCTCTCATTTTCATGTCAGGTGTTATGTAATCCTCATAGTTTGGCCATGTAATGTACGGGGCTTTGAATATGTACAATACAGAATCTACAAATTTCTTTTCTTCCCTTGATGATTTTTTTAGAGTCAAATTTTAACCTCTGTTGAATCTTCAACCTGAATATGAGGATCAGTTGAACCTTGATCATCCCACACTATTTCTTGTCTTCCATCTGTACCAACTTTTCCATAGGGAAATTTGTTAGCAATTTTTAGTGCTTTCTCTTCAGCTTGTTCAGAGGATTTTGCAGAAACTTCTATCTTAATGGAATGAACCTGAAGTTCACCACGAGAGATTTCTACGAGGGATTTTCTCATTCCTCTACTCCCTTTACCAAGGTATGACCTTGGGTTTTGAGATTAGATGCCCAAGTTCTAGTAAATGATTTGAGATCCTTGATTAGTTTTGGCCTAACCATTGTCTTTCCATCTTTTTCAAAAATTGCTTCTTGGTAAACTCCTAGATAGCTGTTCTGATACATTTCAGGAAGAGTTCTTCCAGTTGTAGTGTCCACACGATAAACAATTTCAGGATCACTCATCAAATCACCGTTTTGTTCTCCATAATGAACTACTGAGACTTTGAGAACATCTTGTTCAATCCAAGTCTCAACTACCAAGTCCATCATACCATGAATGCAAGTGTGTGAACTATGTGCAGAACGTTTTTCACAACATTGAAAGATATTGTGAGTGTGTTCTTTGCTTGAAAAATCAATTCCCTTGTTTCTTAACAAAGTCATCATTGGGGAATCGAATTTGACAGATAGGCTACTGTCATCCATTTGTTTTGTTGCTGTTCGCATAATGTCCCCGAAGGGGTTGTACTGTTGGACTTTAGGTCCAACTATGTGTGAGAACCTTTACTATAGTAGAATAAGTGGAGCGTTTCTACAAGCTAAAGGTTCGAACAAAACCCTTATCATAATGGAATGAGTGGAACGAATTCCATAGAATAAGGGTTTGATTACATCTTAGAATTACACTATACCGTACTGCTACACTATCATAATAGAAAACAAAATAAAACTAACTATAGTTACACCTACAAAAATTATTCCTCCCTTTATCAAACCAAACTTTTCAATTACCAAAAATACGGATAACCAAGGAAGTATCACAAGTATAATTTTTACAATTGTCACAATCCCCTCAGACTGTTCTCCAATTAACGGCTCAAATGCTGTTAGTATGGTATTTCCTATCCCTGCTGGCGATACATCATGCCCTGTTTTGTAATTTACTGCTAGAAACAATCCCTCCCAGAATGCTGCTGTAAGTAAAACTCCAAGTCTAGACATATTCTAACAAATCAACAATTTGTTATTTAGTCCTTCACAGAATACCCTACAAAGTATTTCATAGAATACAGTATAGAGAATCTTATAGAATACGGTATAGAAAAATTCATAGAATACTTTCGCGAATATCGGAAATTATTAAAAAATACATCATTTTCAAGACTTAACTTCCAACTGGAAAAACTTCATCATAATGTCAGATCAAACACAAGTAATAGTGATGTTAGTGAGTTTTGTAATATTGGAAATACTCCACTTTACAAACTAAATTCAATTCAGACTACACGCCGTTCGTTCGGCCTCTGCGGAGGCCTCACTCACTGATTCTCTGTGGAGAATCAACCAATCGGAGCCCGTCGAGCGTTCCCGTCGTCGACGTTAACGAGCCATCGATGTAAGCGACGATGATGTATCGACTTGAATTTTTGATTCGATATCATCTAGTTTCATTTCTGTTCATTGTCCTTTTTTGAAATTTTAGTGATAAATAATCCTCGGACTTTGCCAATTTTTCTAATTGTACAATCCAATTCTTCACCTCCACTCCATTTTAATTCAGAAATTAAGGAAGACTTTAGATTAATTCTGAATTTATAATATTCTTTAAAATTTCGAATGTATGATACCATTTTGATTAGTTTCATGTTATTTTCACAAGTACCGGTTTATCATACAAAAGAGAAATCAAAACAATTACAAAAATCACAGATAGGAATAATGATGTGGTCATAAAATGAGATGCCAGAATAGATTTCTCTATGAAAAAATATGAAATTGCGGAGAATCCACCAATTACAAAAAACAATATACAGAGAAAAAGAGAACCAACACACAAGTTTTCATAGGTAATTTTTTTCATTTTAATTTCCTCACCAACTCTAGAATCCAATGTAAAAAATCCCCACCCTCTTTTTCAAAGAAAAAATTCACAAAGATCAAGAAAATAAGACTATAAGGTAATCCATAAAATAGAAAATAACTTGCGTGCTCATAGGATAAAAAAATCATCAATACCAAATTGCCAACTGAAAAAGTCTGAAAAAAGAAGATCAGGCCAATTTTAATTTTATAGGATTGTTTGTCATATTCATCACATTCAATTGCCAGTCCCATATGGTCAAAGTTTTGTTTTGTTTAAAAGTCCATTTTAGGGGTCATATTCTATTCTCTTTGAAAATTGTAACGACCTCTCTTTGAGGTCGTAGTTAAGGGGTCATATTATTTTAAAAACTTGATTTAGAGGACTATGCAAATTTCCCTTTAGAAATTATAAATCCATTTTGAGGTTAAATGTAAAATGTTTCTTTTAGCGTATGTGTAATCAATACAGATATCAACAAATCATTTTAGATCAAGAAGAAAGATTAGAGTTATTTTTTTCTAAAACGTCACTAGACAAAGAGTACAGAGACTACCATTCAAAGGAGGAACGTTACGTGAGCGAAGCGAGCCGGAACGTTATGACTGAACACAAATCTCTGTTGAAGGAGGAACACCGAAGGTGTTATGACTGAATATATATTTTCTAAGAGAAAATCAAGGTGGAGCGAAATTCCCGAAGAGAATTGAGCGGAGCCTTCAATGAAACAAATGTAGATGTCAATATACCATTATATTGAAATTTCAAAGTAACACAATTGATGTCAAAATCCAAGCGCGTAACAATAATGATAGATGATGATCTAGATAAGAAGCTCAGAACAGAACAGGCCAAAAGAATTCAACAAGAATCATCATCATATAGTTATTCCAAGGTGTTAAATGATACACTTCGTAAGGTTTTGAAATAAATTTATTCTAATTACAACGACAATCTACAAAATCCCATCGGCTCAGATTTCCAATCACCATAGATAGTTTCTATTTTTATTCGCCGATTCGCTGGAAAGAGTATATTGCGAATAACTTGGTTTTTGTGCCTAGAAATGTGTTTTTTGATGATTATTCGCCAAATGTATCATAATTTCAAAGGTGTTTGTTTCATATGATTGTATTAAGCTGAATTAGCTGATGAAGCTGAATTAGCTTAATGAGCTTAATTTGTGCCTATTAAACAAAACATATCTTTAGACTCATGGGAAAATCTCATTTTAGAAAAATTGTCAAAGATAGATTAGAAAAAGAACAATATTCTTTGAATTTACCATTGGAAGTTATTCAAGAATTGAATCTAGTTGATTCTATGGTTGAAATAAAAATCAAAGATGGTGTTGGAACCTTTAGAAAAATTGGTGAAACAAAAAAGGAAAAAACTGAAGTCACTGACGATAAAGATGACATATTCTAAACAACAAAAATCTTCACTCCTTCTTTTTCTAGTTCAGTTAAAGAATCATAGACATCCTGAATTTTTGGATTGACAGACCACACATGACATTCTTTGAATCCTAATTCGCTCCATTTTATCATATTTAGTTTTACATGGCTTTTGTGGGAATTCATCTCGGCACCTGACTCTATTTCAATAGATATTGGGGACTCTGTATCATAATCATAAGCTACAAAGTCGGTTCTTAACTTGTTCTTCTTTACTTTCTGAGTTGCTACAGTGACAAAATTTCCTTTAGAAATGTAATGCTCTGTCACTTTATTTACCATCATTGGGATATCTTTTGCACTCCCCACAGTTTCAGAGGAATAATCAAAGAATTTTATTTTTGTCTCATTTGTCAATGAATAAATCCCCTTACGTCCGCTAGTTTTAGATAGTAATTTGTTCTCTATCATAATTTTTAGAATATTTGACATGACATCTCTATGAATTGTACCATTTTTGAAATTATCAACAATACTTTGTAATCCCAATGACTTATCTCTAAGAATACATAAAATCAGCCATTGTTCATGAGTTGGGGGTTCAAATGGAATGTTTTTGAGCCATATGTTATCCTCTGATGAGTGCTGCTCGATTAATGATTCACCAACTACACCATAACCATATTTCTCCTTTTGAGATTCGATAAATTTATCAAGAAATTCCTTCGTTTGGACATCTTTTTTGGGGAAAACTGGCCAAAACTGGATAGGAATAGGCTGAGTTTCCCCAGGGGCTGCAATTAATCTGACTGTCCAGTGATGAAATTCTTGAGTTGCTAGTTGGGATTCAATCTCTTTAGTATATGTCGGGTCCCATATCCCACCAAATCTTTTACCATCTCTACCTGAAACTCTACCAACAAATTGTGTTCCGGCATTTCCTGTAATAATTTCAAAGAGTTCATTGTTTAGCTGAGTTGATGTTTGGTGAGCTAATAACAATGATAGTTTGTATGATCTAGCTTGTGTTAACATTGATTCTATGATTGGTAAATCTGCAATATCCTGGAATTCATCTAAAGCTAGTACAACTTGTGGTCTATCCTCTTCAAGTTTTATTCTATCTGCTCTTTCTTGAATCACAAACCACATCTTGATAACAATTGTTTGCTTAGCTAGCGTGATAATATTTTGAGGAATATTTAGTGGAGATAGTCTGATAACGGTAATATTTCCTGGTTCTATCAATTTTTCAAAATCAACTGTTGATTCTCTGACACAAAACAAATGTCTCAGTACTGGATCTGTTGCAAATTTTTCAACTCTATTCAGAACAGGTTCATAAGATTCTTTGCTCATCCCTGCAATTGATTGAATTGCTTGTGATAGTGCAGCATCAGGCTTTCCTAATTCTTTGAACATCTTTGATAGGATTTCCTCCCCATCTGCCTGAATTGCAATTATGATTTCATATAAATCAAGAAACGTTGGCTTGTCATGTTGTAGATATAGATATTGTAGCAAAGTATCAAGAATTCTTTCTAATCTGACAAAACTATCAGAACCACCATACCAGTATTTTATCATCGTCATAATGTAACCAACATATCGAGAAACTACACTTTCTCTAATTTCTGGGTCATGTGGTGGAAGCTCCAAAATATTCATAGAGAATTTTGTTTGTATCGGGTCCAGAAAATGAACTAAATCTTTGTTGAGAGTTTCATCTTCACACTGTCTTAGAAAATCATATGAATCAGAGCCTTTTGGGTCAATGAAGATAAACGCATTTGGAAAATTATTTTTAATGTTGGATAGTTCTAGGTGTTTTGCAATTGCCCTGATTAACGTAGTTTTTCCAGATTTTGTTCCTCCAACCATGTAAAGATGTGTTGGGATATCGTCAGTAGATAGTACGATACTTTTGGTTTCAGCAGAATGTACAAAATTTCCATAAAATTCTGATTCATTATAATTTAATGCAAGATTTCTTGAATGATATCCAAGATTGTATCCAATTTTATTCATCTGTTGTTGTGGCATTGATTGTTTTCTTGTAATGGTGAGATGTTTTGTTTTTGAATCTGGTAAATGAACAAACAATCCTATTTCTCCTGGCGTCAGTAAAAGAAACGGTGGTGATTGTCTAGTCTTATAAGAGCGAGTCCAAGATTTTGAAATGTAATTACTCACCATCTTTGAAAGTGTCTGCGATGGATTTGGCAACAATCTATTTTTAAACATGTCAATTCTTTGCAATTTTGTTTTAGAATCATTAACTTTGATGTGTTGTGGTTTTTTCTCAGAGTAAAAATTTTGATGAAGATATGTGTTTTTTGTCACATACTCCATTGCAGAACGAATATTTTCAACTGGAAGTGATTCAATTGGGGAGAAATCAATGTCTAGTTTGATGTTTGATTCCACAACACCCCTCACTGATGCCAACACGTGAGAGTTTTGAGTTTTCAGTGTTGTGTGCTTGTCCAAGTTTTTGTAATTTGTTGCAAAGTCTCCAAACTTTTCTGGATGGTCTTTTAGATCTGTCTTATCTGAGAACAACCAGCTAGATGTGGGATAATACTGTCCTACAACTGTCTGATTATGGTTTTGCAAATTAATTAAATGTGATTGCAATTCTTTTACAAAGGAATGACTCTTGAAAACAATCTGAATCCATGCAAACTTTGATAATTGAATTGTGTTTGCAATTTGTGTAATAATTAGATGTGCCTTTGCCTGATCAAAAACGGTGCTGAAATGCCCATGTCTATACCCTACATCAAAGATTTGATAATCCTTTGTTTTTTCAAACCATTCGGGTTCTAATACATCAATGTCTTCAAAGTCAATGTTTGGATACATGTTGTAAAATGCCTGCTTGAATTTATCTAAATCATATTCTGAAGCAATTAGTACAATTTGCAGTTCCTGTTTTTCTGAATCCCACCAAATCTCTAATGAGCGAATTCCAGCTGAAATCACGCCTCCCACGTTGTTTATGGCAGTTTTGATATCCATTGATGTAGGAATTGATACCAGACAACCACTAAGTTCGGTATCCATTCCTAGAAATTTGTCTGTTTTATCTAGCAAACCTGGAATATTTTTAGAATTTGCTAGCTTCCAAGTTCCCATAAACTAAAAAGTAATTTTTTGATTTAAGGAAGAAAAATTATAATTCTTTAATTCGTTCGATTGCTATATCTTTTGCAAGTTGACTGATTAGTTTGACTTGTTTTGAATCCAGATTAAGCTTGTACATTATTGCCTTACCCGACGTTCTAGTTTTTGTTATGATTGATTCAGACTCTAATTCTCGAATTTCATTTAATGCAGTTTTAAAAGATATTCCAGAATGTCTTGCAATATCAGACATAGAATAATCATAATCATCAAAGACAATCAGGAAATCTAGAATCTTTGATCTAGAACATGGGAATTTGTCTTCAAGAGGCCCCACTTCCAGAACCTTTTCACCAGAGTTTTGGATTACTTTAGATACTGTTTGAGACATTATTGTTACTGGTAACAATAACCATATTTATTATTTACCCAATTCCCTAATATCATGGAAGTAATTACATAATATTATTATATTAGTTATGTATTTGATTACATAATGAAATTGAACGCAGTTTCCAAAAAACTGCTTAAAAAAATGCTACTTCATAATGTATGTGGAGGTAAGCATCACGGATTAGATGATCTAAAAAGAGGATTTCCATCTCATGCAAAAGGCGATGTAGAAGAAGCAATTAAAAAATTAGTCAAATCAAATTTGATTCTAAAACATCCTACAAGTTATGGATTTCAATATTCACTAAATCATGACAAAATAGACGAGATTGGAGAGAAAATATGATTCAGAAATGGTGCATGTATGATGAAATCATAATTGATAAAAACCACATAATGCCATTCAAAATATGGCTTTTATCAAAAAAGGAGATATTTAGAGTATGACGCTAGTTCTAAAAAATCAAGAAAAAATTGAAAAAGAGATTCAAATAGATACCCCTCACGGTAAAGGGATCATGTATGTTACTACAAATGTAATAGTTCTTGAGCAAAAATCAAAAGGAATATTCTTTGAAAGACTTCATTCTCAAATTGCTTCAATTGAGGCAACTGACAAAAAACATATCAAAATATCATGGCCAGAAGGCAGACAGATGTTTGATTATACATTCAAGATAAAAGAGGCTAGAGAAAATGTCAAAGAGATTGTAGAGCGACACAACTATGAAGATAATTTTCCTGATTTGATGGGTGTTAATTCAGTTGTGTTATCTGAAAAAGAGCAAAAGGAAATTATCAAAGAGAGAACAAAAAGAGCAGAAAAAATGATAGAGGCTACAAAAAAAGAACTTGATGAAGCGAATTTAAAACTAAACATGATTGCTTCAAATGATCCAGATAAAGCAAATAAAATTTTAGAAGCTGCTAAAATTACAAAACCATGTCAAGACAATTTTGAGATGTGGTCAAAATATTTACAAGATATTCCAAATATCATCATGAATCGTTCTAAAAAAATTCCAAAAGAAGTCTCAAATCATTTATGTTGGAATGATTGTTGGTATGATGAAAATAGTAAGTGTTTCATCACATTTAATAATTATTGGAAATTTGATCTTTTCCAAAAACAAGAAGGTCCAAAAAAATTCTATGAAAACAATACAATTCCAAATACATATGCAATTCCATTTGATTATGTTCAATTTGTAGATGGATATCCATCACATATGATAATGTATGATGAAGATGAACCACGTTTAGCATTAATTCCTACAATAACAGATGATATGTTAACAGAAAACATGATTGCAAAAGCATATGGTTATGAAGATGTGCAAGCAATAGGTAAAATCATTCCAAAAAAAATCAACGCGACAATTACTTACAAAGTAAGTGAAGGCTCAAAACTAATTCTAAAAAACGGAGAAAAATATGATTTTACAAGAAAAGAAACAATTTACTTTTTGGATAGAAATCTTGTAAAAAAAGAAATTATTCCATTACTTCCTTAATCAGTTTAATACGAAGCACTATTTGCAATTCCAGGATTAGATTTCATATAATTGATAGCAATTTCTTTTCCAGGAATTCTTTGAGGGTCAGGCATACCTTTCACAAAATTATCGGCAGTTTGGTCTAATTTAGCAGAATTATTTGCAATATTTTGACCACTTCCATCCCCAATCATACTTCCAACCAGATTGCCAGGATTAGCCACGTGACCATTTGATATTTGAGGCGAAGGATCAAATTCACTTAAAGTCTGGTTCACATTTCCTTCGGCCAAATTATTATTCACAGCATCCGTCACTCCTTTTTGTGCAGGACCTGGGATATTCATCGGAGTAATTTGTGAAGCACCGCCCATAGCTGCTCCTGTCATCCCTGAAGTCATCAATGTCTTGAACTGTTGACCTTTTGACATATCCAATCCCTTGGTTCCAGGTAATGCACCAGAATTCATCATTCCAGAACCCATTCCACTTCCGGCCATCGCAGCCATCATCGCACCTGATTGTAACATGGTTTGGGTCATACTTGTTGCCTGTGAGGCAATAACAGATAGTTTGGGTGCAAGTATTATTGGCCAAACAGAAGCTAAAATTCCAATAC
>Ga0008649_10003900_pt1 | contig 9978 bp, 7 predicted proteins | sample SaaInlV_130m_DNA_2_FD_66601 | JGI IMG/M metagenome (GOLD analysis project Ga0008649, IMG submission 66601) | Marine microbial communities from expanding oxygen minimum zones in the Saanich Inlet - SI037_S2LV_130m_DNA | ecosystem: Environmental > Aquatic > Marine > Intertidal zone ... | reverse complement strand
GCAAAATCCTCAGCTTGTTTGTATGCGGAAGGATCCATAATTGGATCCAAGTCCAGAAGCCCCTCTTTTTTAAAAACCGAATATACATCAGAAGTAGGATGAGGTAGCAATAAATAGAACACAGCCATATCAGTTTCGCTGTCAACCGCATAGCGAATAGAGTCTCTCATTTGTTCCTTTGTTTCATAAGGAAATCCAAGAATGAAAGTACAAATAGTCCATAGTCCAATTTTATTGGCGTGCTGTATCATTCGAGTTGCCTGTTCTAGCGGGACTTTTTTCTTGATAAATTTTCTAGTTTCCTTATTCCCTGACTCTATTCCAAAGGTAAGCCGATAACACCCCGAAGCCTTCATTTTATCAAGTAGGTTTTCATTGAGTAGCCAGTGGGCGACTCCATTTGGAGTAGTCCATCTGATATCTACTTTACGGCGAATGATTTCATCACATATGGCGCCAAGTCTTGGGATATCTCGTCCTAGATCATCATCTAAAAAACTAACTTCACGCATATTATATTCTTTTTGCAAGAATTCAATTTCATCTACTACCTTAGATGGGTGTCGCCCCGACCAATCTCTACCCCATACCGCTCGAACGGTGCAAAAAACACATTTTTGAGGGCACCCGCGGCTGGTTATCATAGCACCAGCAGGTTTGCGCATGATAAACTCATGCCTCATACTTGCGTTAATGTAATTTTCCATAGGAAGGAGATGACGGGCAGGTAAAGGAAGCGAGTTGATGTCAGCCATGCGATCCCGAGGAGGATTTTGGATAATGCGCTCTCCCTCTCTGTAAGTCAATCCAAGAACATCTGAAAAAGGTTCTTTGTTTTGTATTTTTTTTAAAAGTTCTGAGAAAGTAATTTCTCCTTCACCTTTAACGACCATATCCACGTTTTTATCTTTCATAACAAGTTCTGGAAATTCTGAGGGGTGTGATCCTCCAAAAACTATTGGAAGTTTAGGATACCGTTCTTTAATAATTTTAGTGATCCGGTGAGGATCTCCAGAATATGCTGTAAACATATTGCTGATACCCAAGACATCAGGGCCGAAATCTTCCACTCGTTTTAGAATTTCTTCGTCAGGGATACCAAATCTAGTGTGGGTTGGAGTACGGGTGGTATTTTCTCGAGCGCCTCTACCGTCAAGAATATTAACTTCGTGCCCTTCCTGTTCCAAATATGCCCCAAGATAAGCCAGTCCAAGAGGTTGAACAACTGGCGGCACAGATGGGTCGTCACCATAAATTGTCGTAGGTGGGAAAACCAACATGACTTTCATCCTGAGTATCCTTTTTGAAATTGATATTTTAGTTTCATTTCATTTTTCATAAGAAATGTTGTACTACATTAGGTATTGATTTCAGGAGTTTGAGTTGAGAACATCTAGATCAAAGTCCGTATTGTAAATCCAATAGGAAAAAAGATAAAATAAAACTCTTTAATTTATTATCGGAACTTTCGTGTTGAAACATTTGCAGATACTTGTCGTTAAACTATGCCAGTCATTGAAGGTATTTCCATAATAAATGATTCATCATTCGGGATTCTCGAGCATTACTTTTGCGAAGATTTCCTTAGCACGATTGTTCCACTCCCATTTTTCATGGACTAATTGTAATGCTTCTAGGCTCATTGCATTATATTTGGAAGGGTTAAATAGTAGGCTAAGGATATTCTTGGCAAACTCGTCTGTATCAAAGCAACTAGTTTTAAGCATTCCCTTTGGGTAATAAGTTTTGAGTGCGTTAAGGTCGAATGAGACTCCAGGTAGGCCCCAAGCCATTGCCTCTGCAGCCGCCATACCTCCACTGTCAAAAGTTGCTGGGTGTAAGACTATGCGACTTTGTTTAAATATTTCAAATTTTTTTGGCCCGTCCAGAAATCCTACCAAATATATATTTTTTGAAAGACCAAGTTTTTTGATTAGACTTTTTACCTCCTCATACAATGGGCCAATTCCAATCATTGCTAAGTGAGCTTGAGGTTTTTTTAGACAAACAGAGTTCCAGATTTTAATAAGCTCTAAAACTCCCTTTTGATAGTGAAATCGCCCTACAAAACAAGCATCATAGGTTCTTTTTTCCGGAGGAATGACGTCTTTTGAATTTAGATAATTTTTGGCTGAAACTGTATCTACCCCTCCACGAATTACAATAACCCTCTCTTTAGACCTAGTATTTGTTGTAAATTGATCGACATCGGGTTGACTGGTTACAAATACAATGTCGGCAAATTTTCGGATAATGTAATAGGCAGGTAGTTGACCTATCCAAAAGAGCAACCCAGTTAGAAAGCTTTTGCCGCGATAAGGCGAATTTTTTTGCCAGGGTTTTGGTGCAAAAAGGTAAAACCCTGCGATCCAAATAGTTTTGGGATTTCTCCTTTTGAGAATAAAAGCTGGAAATGAGTCTGGCCAGAAATCGGAAGAGGAGAATATGATATCGCCTGGTACAGTTTTGACTGAAAAAGCCTTGATTATACAACTAGTAGTTCGATAAAAAATATCTACAAAATAACCCCATCGACTCATAAAATCAGAGGCCCAAATTTGTTGGTTAATATTGCCTAATCCTTGACGTTGACAAATAGCGGAGCCTTCTTTGGATAAAAACAGGGTGATCTTTAGTTTGAGTTGCCACCTTTTCACAAGCTCAATAAAAATGCGGTCACCTCCACTCAAACCTGTACCTTGCATCCAATTGGCAATGACAAAGATTTTTTTCATAGTGTGGTTAGCCCTTATGAATTGGTATTCCCCCACCTATACCAGCTTATGTTGCGCCTTTAGATAAAAAGGTTAAAATAAAACTAACTAAGTTTTAACTTCACTAGATTGTAGGAGTAAACTTACGTCGGATATGACGAAAGAGTAATAGTGTCGCACTAATGAGTAAAACTGTGATACTGATGATCCCGCCGATATAAAATAGTCGTTGTGGCCAAAATTCCATCACCAACTCAAAACTTAGGGTTCCGTTTGAGTTTAGTCGGTAGAATATAGGTTCATTATTTATTAGTAAAGACGCGTGGCGAAGGAAACTCGAATTGATCCACCACCCATTAGTTTGTGCGTTAATTCGCCAATGGAGAAGATTTGGCCATTCGATAACATTTGCATTAAAGCCCTTTATTACCTGCCAATTATCTAAATTTGTCTCCTCGCAATTTTCTTTATTTGAATTTGTAATATTACAACCCATAGCAATATTCCCAGCAAACCAAGTTTCCCAAAATGGACCTCTGGGTAGATTTTCATTTTGGATGGTATTGAAAAACTTTTTAGAAATAAAACCAGTTGTTGGAGTCTTTTGGTCTGGCGAGCTCTGTCCTATCCTTTTGACCAAATGATAAGGGTTTATTAAAGAGGGCGGGTCTTGAACGATATCCGTTACCCATCTTTTTTTTAAGAATATTTTTAAAGACTTTAGAGTGGCTTGAGTTTTTTCATTCCCTTTGAGAACGTGGTAAGAAGAAAGTATTTGCTGAGTTTTGGTAGAATCAAATTTCTCTTCCTTAAAAGACCATGGTACTAGGTAGAGGCGCCAGTCTTTATGGAAAGATTCGCTGAAGTTTAGAGGGAAGTCTCCATATGCATTGTGGATTCGAATACGGTATTTAGCGGCATGAATTTTTCTTACTTCGATATCGGGAATAGCAATTGGTTTTTTTGTCGACAGTAAATTAATGCGTATTTGATTTGATTGGTCTAATAGGATTCCTTCGGTCAGCCCATATTTTAATAATATTTTTTGTAAAATTTTTTTCTTATCCAGGTTTTGTTTTGTGAAATAGACACCAGTATCTACGGAAAACTCACTCAGATTTGCAAGAGATGCTAATGTCTTCATTAAGGACGGGGAGTCTTGAGCTCTAGCCAATGATACCGACCCATAGAACTGCATCCAAATAGAAATTATTATAGCGAAAAAAAAAAATCTACTAAACATAGTGTCTTGTAATCAGCTCTAAGTTTTTTTTGGAGTAATTTTTTATTGCATAATCCCTACAACCAATTTTCAACGCCTCAAGTTGTCCCTCATCTGTGTACAGCATTTTGATGACTTTTTTTAAATTTTCGGTGGTAGGTTCCATTAGTATAGAAACCGTGGCATTCAAAGCTTCCGAAATTCCACCGCGATTGGACCCTACTACAGGGGTTCCACAGGCAACCGATTCCATTACTACTCGTCCAAGTCCTTCTTCATATTGAGAAGGAATGCAAAAAATGTCAGCACTATTGTAATAAGCTGGCAAATCAGTATTTTGAATCTGTCCAAGAAATTTTATATTGGAGTTTTGTTTAGATGTGCTTTTTAAAAAAGGTTCCAAAGGGCCAGCTCCAATGAATAAGAATTGAATATGCTCTAACTCTCGAGCAATTTCTACTAATAATTTTATTCCTTTGATCGGGATTAGCCTTCCAACGAAAAGAACGGTAAAACGGTCATCGATCCCAATTTTATTTCTAGATTCTTTTAGGTCCATTGGTTTGAAGTGTTTAAGATCAACCCAATACCTATATTCTTTTAAGTTAATTCCTTTAATTCCTTTTTGGTTAAATTGATTGTTTACAGCTTTTGACATACCAAGAGCTACGTCGGCACTGTTAAGAATCATCCGTGTCATAAGAGAGTTTAAACTATGCCTATCTATAGTGCTGTATATAGCGTGCAGGCTTATTAGAAGTCTTTTTTTAAAAATTTTTTTTAAGATGACCCCGATTGCCCCGGCATTAAGTCCTTGGGCGTGAACTATGTCTATTTTTTGTGAGTTGGTAACCATGAAAAAAAAAGACCGAAAAAAAAGGTATGGCGTGAGGTATAAAAAATCCAGAACGGGGTAATTCCTCAATTTGTGAAACAAGTTTTTCCCAAACCACTTATAGCGATTGATTTGTGCGTTATTTCCAAGGAGTTCATTTTTTTTCCATGGAATATTTTCTGTTGTGATGGGGGAAAAGGTTTGCACAAAAACCTTGTATCCTTTTTCATCAAGGATTGAGACCAAGTTGTCAAGGTGAGTTTCAACACCACCAATGTTAGGGCTGAAAAAGGGTGTTAAGATTAATACCCCTTTTTTATTTTTATTCATGAAAAATTTCTTCGCAAAAAATTAAATCCTGTCAAACTTTTATCAAATCGATCTCAGGTATTTAAAGAGGTTTTTGTGATAAATCCCTTACTTCCCTCTTTAATAAAAAACACCGAAAAATTAATACCAAACATCCGTTTATTTTAGGTTGTTGGGACCGTTTACTCGGGGTATGTTATGACTCATTCGATACATGATAAACCCTTGTATAATCATAGGAAACTATTGAAGTTCAAACACTTGATAAAAAAATACCTACACCAACCAGTTAGAATTACCCCAATTTGATTATAAAGGGAATGTTCTTTCTGTTGTAATGATTATTTTCAAAAAACCCCCTCGGCAAATTAGCACATAATACGCTTTATGAAATCTGGAGGGGTAAAGAATTTTTTGAATTGAGATGAGAACTCGGAACAGGGATTGCTAATCTGAGAATTTTATAACCTTTATGGGTAAAGGGTTCAAATGGAAGCCAATTGCACTACAGTCTATATGTTTATAGTTAGTCCACTAGCGGGCAGAGATTTCGCCAGTTTGTTAAGCACCCATCCACTTATCGAAAAACGAATTGATGCATTAATGGGTTTTTCTAACCTTGCTTGGTGGATATGACACGTAACGTTCTGGGAAACCTCCAGAGGTTCGGCTTAAAAATACTGCTCCCCCGATATACGGGCCCAAAAAGGGTCTGTCTTAGGACTTACTGCTGGGTCGCCAAGAGCTCCTTTTTCCTGATGTTCCTTGAAGGTTCGTTGGGCTACATTTAGCCAATCGTACCGAGGGTATGCGTCGTCATCAATGAAAGCAAGAAACTCTCCTTTAGCCTTTTTAGCTCCCAGGTCTCTTTTGGCAGCAGGGTTAATTGGTCGGTGGGATTTAGAATAACGGGAAGATCAAGAAATTTTTCAGGAATAGCCATCTCTTCATCTGTTAATAGAATCAGCTCAAATTCTTTGAGTGTTAATGCACGCATTTTTTGCAAGCATTCCGTAAGGTTAGAGGACCAAAATTTAAAAGGAATTATGATAGAAAAAATAATAGATTTTTGAGTCATGCTATCTTAAATGAGAGAGGTTTTGCGAGGAGGGCTTCTTCATTAAGCTTGGCGCATTATGCGATTTAAGTCTATTTAAAGCAAGAAGCTGAAATTTGTCAGTATTTTTCGTTGTAGGTGGATTTATTTGGTGCCAATATTATCCATAGATAGAAGTTTTCCAAATATGGCTGCAAGGTTAGGTCAACTACAAAAAGAGGTCATGAAAAATAAGACGACTCGAGTATACAAAACTGAAGCTTAAAATAATGCCGTGTTTTAGCTATCCGGGAAAGCTGGTCTTTCGAAGATGATCCGACCATGGCACTTAGCCTTGTTGACTTGGGGGAAATCCCATTTAAAATAAAACAAGTTTCCAGTCACTTTCTAATTATGTGATTTCTATTTAGATACATCTAGTTTAATTTGTATTGCTGTGGGTCGAAGTAATGGTGCCAGCCATTGGAAATATAATAGGTTTTTAGCAAACTTTGCAAGAAATTCACTAATTTAGACACTGAGGTCAAGGTGCAAAGAGTTTCCTAGGCATGGGTCAAATGATTTTTTGTTAATTAATATTGAAACGAGTGAATCAATACAGCATGGCTTTGAGAACAGAAGAGCATTTTAAAAAACAGCATGGCAAGTTCTATGGATCACCTAAAGACATTCGCTTTGTGGTTTATGATGATGAAATGTGGAAACTGTGTCTGAAAAACATAAATGAGTATGATTTAGTTGTTGATTTTGGTTCTGGTGCGGGGACGCTTCTTTACAATGTTTCCCAATTTTCCAAGGCAAGACTATTCTGCATCGAACAGGCTGAATCAGCTATCATGCAATCTAGAGCCCTAATTTCAGGATTGAATGCTATAAAAGGCAATATCATGGAAACTCCTTTGAGAAATGAATGCATCGATTTTGCATTTTCCACAATGGTTATTGAACATGTAGACGACAAAAAATTCGTCGAGGAAGTTTACAGGACCCTTAAACCAGGAGGCTATTTTTTTGTTACTTCAGTCATTAAAACTAAAAATGCATTTTATTTTTATAAAAATAACGCTGGAGAAACTGTTCTTGAGCCCTCTCACTTAAGAGAATATAAATCTATTCAAGAATTTGAAAGTGTGCTTAACCCCTTTGGGTTTACTATTTTAAAATCAAGTTCTCCACGAATACGTTATCCTTTATTGGATCCATTATTTAAATGGTACGTAAAAGTTTTAGGGATTAAAAATCTAATAGAATGGAAGTCTATAGAGTTGCTAAGACTATCAACGCAAATTCCAATACCTGGGTACTTTGCAGCGGAAGTCCTAGCTAAGAAAACCCAATAACAAAAGATATTATACTATAACTAAAAATGTAAGAATTTTGGCCATTCCATTAGGAGAAAAAACCAAGTTTATAAACAGCAAAGAAATCAGAGAAAAGAATTTTACGAAAAAAACCTAAGAAAATTAAAAGTACACATAAGGTGGGCGCGAAATATTTAAACTTTCTGGAGGTTTCTGGAAAAACTTTAGGGAAGTACCCCCGCAGTGTAACCATAATTACCGACTTGCCGCAAATGCTTTCTGATTTTGTTAAAGAGATATACGAAGAGTCAGGTAGTATTTTTTCTAGATTAATTGAATACAATTCGTTTGTCTGATTTTAATTTCAATGAAATTATATGTAAATCCCTAGGCAATAAATACGGTTTTGGGGTTACTAGGTTAATTATGATGCTTGAAATTTTCTTTAGGGATGTTTTATTAGGGACTGCTGTCCCCTCTAGTTTTGTTTTAATATAACCTAGGTCTCCGAAGTCATTTATATTGGGTCCACCTAGGGTTTTTTCTGACGAAAAATCAATTACCCCTATTCGAAGAAAACTTTTTGTGAAAATCTTTTTATGAGAATCTTGGTTAATTTTAAACTTTAATTCAATATGTATCGCATGCTGTGGTTCTTTTAAGACATATTCGATTCTAACCTCGCGTTCATTAATTTCTAATATAGAGTTTCCTTTTGTTGGTTTTGCGCCATTGAGTATTGTTGTTATGGTTTCTTCGTTATTTATATATTTAGTGTTGAATGTTTGGTTGAAATGCTTCTTTTTTTTATTTCTTTTTAGAATTACAGCATGCTTGAATTTTTTATATAGGCTGTAATTCTCTAAAATATAAAGTTGTATTGGGTTCCCGTTTCCAGAAAATAAAGGGCTGTCTTCTGTACGCCATGATATCTGGTTGGGAGTATCCCCTCTGACTGCTCTAATTTGCACACCTGAATTTAAAGTGTTGATTATAGTTAGCAGCGGTTTTCTCTCTTCGAGTTGCTTTAAAGCAAGTTTAGTGTCACGTTCTGACGCTATCCCATATGCTGCATCGTGAAAATCTATGGCAGACCTTCTTCCTGTAAAATAAGAGTAATAACCCCATGGGTAAGTGAAAATATATTCGTTGGGCCTAATATAATGTTCTATACAGCTATTTATCAAGGTGTATTGAATGAATGGTAATGCCTAATTTCTCCACTTTGATGAGAAATAATTCACCATGATTAAAACACACCTAGTTTTTACGAGTTGGTTTTTTAGTAAGATAACTGGCAAGAGCTCTTGGAAAATTGTGTTCTAACATATCCTTGGCATAAACATAATGCGCGCAGTCACAGGCGTGGTCTTTTATTCCCTGGAATTGAGAATGGCCTCTTTTTCTTATTATTTTTACCGGGTCATAACCATCAGTTCTCAAATTTCCCAATGGAGAAAGATTTTCGCAAACAGAGACATCGCCGTTACTTTGAACAACAAATCCAGTTCGACCAGCTAAACATGTGGCCGGCCAACTTTGATCATAAAGTAACGTATCTCTTTGTAGGTCCGTCATCATTTTACTACGCATTCGATAAAGCCCTAAAAGCATGTCTTCTTGACGATAAAGCTCATCAATTAAAATTCGAGCTTGCTTTACGACACTAAAATCATCATGGGCCATTGTCTGAAAAACCGTTTCCGTGTTTAAATTTGTTTTATTGCCATGAAATTCTCCATCGTAGAATTGAATCTTTTCGTCTCTTACTACCTCTAAACTATGCAAGTCAGGATTTAAAGTCTTTGCAAAACGTATAAATTCATTAAGTTGAGGAATCGAGGTTTTTCCCAGAACGCTATTTATTAAGATCGAAATATTCTTTTTTGTTTTTTTTAATTGAACCAACGCCTTGATGGTTTCTATTACTTTTTTATAGGTACCTTTTCCTCTTAGTTGGTCATGGTTTTCCTCAAAAACATCCAGTCCGCAACAGACGACTATTTCAGGAGATGGGTTTAAGTTTGCAATTGAATCAATTTTAGATAACGTATTATTGAGGTCCACAGCATTAGTGGGTATGACAAAACCTCTAAAATTATTTTTCCGTATAAATAAATCTGAAATTTCTACAATGTCGGGTCGAATCAAAGGCTCACCTCCAGAATATAGCACTCCATTCATAGGTGGTAGGTGATCAGAAAGCTTTTCAATTTCTTCGAAGTTAAGATCATCTGTTCCTTTTCCTAGATTTTCTAGATTAAAGCAATACTGACATCTAAGATTACATATGGTTGTGACAAAAAGAGTGAACCCCAAAAAATCTCTTTTGATCATATTTTTTAGGACAGATTTGAGGGCGGCCAGATTGCTTAAATTCATAAATTTCTCTTTGATGAAAAAATATTAAATTTTAAATTGCCTCCAATACATCGTTTAATTACTTTCCAGTGATCAGAAACGAAAAAAATAACTATTTCCTTGTCGGTAATTTTTCTAAACTTTTTAATTTCTTTTCGTTTGTTTAAAATTTTTTTAAA
>Ga0008649_10003878_pt1 | contig 10015 bp, 8 predicted proteins | sample SaaInlV_130m_DNA_2_FD_66601 | JGI IMG/M metagenome (GOLD analysis project Ga0008649, IMG submission 66601) | Marine microbial communities from expanding oxygen minimum zones in the Saanich Inlet - SI037_S2LV_130m_DNA | ecosystem: Environmental > Aquatic > Marine > Intertidal zone ... | reverse complement strand
CGCTGGTAATCGATATATAGCATCGTCGATATTATCAAATATAGATCTAAATAATAAACCTGACTATGTTTTTATATTATGGAGTGGAGTTAGACGTATAGATATTCCAATTCCACCTAGTTCAACGACCGAATTATTGCGTGACTATCTGTATAATGCGTCGGAAAACGAATGCAATAATGTCAATTACTTTTTTACAGGTGGCAACCATAACCTTCCTCCTGTGAAAAATTTTATCGAACAAGGTGCATCTGAAATTTTTCAGGATATAGCTGATATGTATTACTCAGATACAGATGATAAACTTTGTAATCAGCTAAGTCTAGAAAGCATCAGTTCGGTAACTAATTTTTTGGATAATCACAAAATTAAATATAATTTTTCGTTTATATATAATCCGTTGTCTAAAGGAATCGCCGATGATGAACCGAGTCTTGGTTTAATTGACAAGACAAACGCATATTATCAGCATATAAATTGGGACAACTATATAAATTTCACCCCATTTGAATATGGTTTAAAACACGATTTTATATATGATGGTATGCATTTAACAGTAGACGGGATGTGTCAGTGGGCAGAAGAAATAAAGAAATATATCCCTGATAGTATTATTAATTAAATCAAATCAATAAATACAACATATGACAACTCTAGCATCATTAAAACAAAGTATATTCGATTATGCCGCGTTCCGTCTCGGGTCGGGTATGGTCGGTGTCGAATTAGATCCAGCGCATTACGAAACAGCATACGAACAAGCATTGGGTGTTTACAGACAACGATCGCAGAATGCTACAGAAGAGAGTTATGTATTTGTTACATTGGAAGACTCTGTAAATGAATACACTCTTCCTAATGAAGTAACTCATGTGAGACAGGTCTTTAGGCGTACATTAGGTGGAATGGGCGGCCAAGGCGGTGCTACTGGGTTTGATCCTTTTGGTTCGGCGGCATTAAATGTGTATCTTCTTAATTTTGCATATAGTGGTGGTTTAGCTACATACGAATTATATACAGGCTTTTTAGAATTAGCGCAACGTATGTTCGGTGGGCATATGAATTATACATTTAATTCAGTAACAAAAAAGTTAAGGATTGTACGAAATCCAAAAGCATCTGGTAGTACTAGTTTTGCAGGATTAGGATCTCCAACATTTACTATAGGCGATCAATTTGCTATTAGTGCAAGTATTAAAACTGTAATACATGCTGGTAATTCTGTAGATTTTTCAAACTTAAAAGGTACTATTACTGGTGCAACACGGACTAGCCCAGTATCAATTACGAGCCCAGCGCATGGATTAGTCACTGGAGATCAAATTCTCATCTCTTGTGTTAATGGAATGTCAGAACTCAACAATGATACAACTCTTAACACATTAATAACAGTAACAGTTACAGGAGCTAATACACTTACATTAGATGGCATTGATGGTACTGGTTTTACAGCGTATACATCAGGTGGCGAGTGGATATCTTATTTAAGGACAGTTACTATTGGTGGTACTGGCACAGCCGCTGATTTTGTGACCGCAGTAACATCAGCAGGTATTCCTGGTATTAGTGCTACGGTCACAGGCGGTTCGGTTAGATTAACACATACCGACAGCGGTGTTATTAGGCTTAAAAACGTCACAGGGACGCCAATAGATGATGCTGGATTTACCGCAGGGACGCAAGGTATACGAATTGGTGTTGATAATGATATCTTTTTAAGTAATAACCAAGAAGATATTATGTTGTGGACATATAACATGAAACCAGAAGTAATATTACTGCAAGATTCACAAATTGGACAGTGGATTAAAGAATATACATATGCAGTAGCTAAACAAATGGTGGGTGAAGCTCGTGAAAAATTTGCTACTATTGCTGGTCCACAAGGTGGTTCATCGCTAAATGGTGCTCAGATTAAAGCAGAAGCACAAGCCGAAATGGATAGACTCCACGAAGATCTTCGTAATTACATTGATGGTTCTCAGCCATTATACTGGATTATAGGTTAAATACTTCTTGACATTGTAAATTCTTTGTGCTATGTTTATACAGCGTAATGGGGTTAGAATCAAAAGACAAAATAAAGGTTCCTAGCTCGAATACTGTATACCAATATAAAAAGAAATTAGAAGAAACTTATAATCACGAGAACTTATTAGAATGTCAAATGACCTTATGCTGGATATAGAAACATTGGGTACTACACCTGATGCTGTGATTTTAACAATCGGCGCCCAATCTTTTGATCCATTAACATCTAGTTTCGGAGATGTTAATTTTTATAAAAGGATCAACACAGAAACTCAAGAAAATAGAAAGATTGATGATCCAACCGTAGAGTGGTGGGCAAAGCAGAGTAGCGAAGCACAAGAAGAAGCGTTCGGTGACGAAGATCGTGTCGAATTAAGTGATGCGTTAGATGAGCTAGGTAAGCTTATTTGGAAAAGTAAAAGAATTTGGGCGAATGGTATTAGCTTCGATATGTCTATCCTCGAACATGCATATAAAAGCCTAAATATATTGCCACCTTGGCAATACTATAATGTGCTAGATGCCAGAACTATATATAAACTAAATCCAGACAATGAGAGATTAGGCAATAGTCATCATGCGTTAGAAGATTGTATACTTCAGATTGATTTATTACAAAGAACTTTAAAAAAGTTAGGTATCACTAAGCTTAATTAAAAATCAGCTATTAAATCGCCCTGTTTCCACAGCAGTTCCTTTTTATCTATTTCGATAACACAGTTTAAGCACACTGATCTAAGATTGCTTATGTCGTTGTTATTAAGGTCATTGTCAACATGGAATACTACTATTTGATCTGGATACAATGACCTAAATCCACAAAGGTCGCAAACTGATTTTTTCTTATAACCAGACCCTTGCCATTTGGGTTTTAGTGGTTTTATTTTCTTTTTCGCACGGATACAGTGATCACAGGATGTCCTATAATAGGTTTTTCTTTTGCGAATATAGTTGATAGCACATAATCGTTGTTTGCAGACGTTACAGACAGGTCGTTTCATAGCTAACTATTTATAGCAAACCTTTAAAGGTGATTTCTAATCCACAAATATTTCAGTAATTTAATAAATAGATATAACAGATTAAATTTTAGGAGAAATATCAATGGCACTCGTGAGCCCAGGCGTTGAAGTCACTATCGTAGACGAAAGTAATTATCCAGCCGCATCAACATCAACAGTACCTTACATTTTGGTTGCTACAGCCGAGAATAAAGTAAATCCAGCTGGTACAGCAGTTGCATCAGGTACATTAGCATCAACAGCTAATGACACATTTTTAATATCAAGTCAACGCGAACTTGTTAACACATTCGGTAATCCGTTCTTTTATAAAACATCAGGTGGTACTCCACTTAATGGTTATGAATTAAACGAATACGGATTACAAGCGGCATATTCAGTACTAGGGATTAGTAACAGAGTATATGTACAACGTGTAGATATTGATTTAGCAGAACTTACTGCTTCAACTACTAGACCAACAGGCGATCCTGCTGATGGTACATTCTGGTTAGACACTGGAAATACTTCATGGGGGCTATTCGAATGGAACCAAACAACAGAAGCATTTACTAATAAAGTGCCCACAGTTATTACAGAGGTTAGCGATTTAGTTGGTGGAGTATCAACTGGTATTCCTTTAACTAGTATTGGTGCTATTGGTGATTATGTGGTTAATACAACTCATTCAAATACACCGACATATTACAAGAATCGTAACAATGTCTGGGTATTAATCGGCAATGACAATGATTCTACTGATCCAGCAGATGTAGATTGGTACGATAGTTGGCCAGCGGCAACAAGTGTAGCTAGTCCAACATTATCAGTAGGTGATACGTTAACACTTAATGGTACAGCGGTTGGACCATTGGTAGCGGCAACAGTATCAGAATTAGTTGGGTTTATTAATGCCGCGACTATTACAGGTATTACAGCGGCTGAAGTTAGTAGTAAATTAGAAATTTATGTTGATAATACTGCTCTTTTAGATAAAGTAGTATTATCGGATACAGGTACGCTATTATCTGATTTAGCAATCACAGCAGGTGACTATTTTGCACCAAAATTACAACAAAGTGCCCATACAAATAATCCACAATGGAGATTAACTGATACAGAACCACATCCAACAGGTTCGATTTGGATTAAAACATCAAATGTAAACTTGGGTGCAAATTTAGTAGTTAAAAGATATGATGTTGCTACAGCCACTTTTGTACAACAAAGTGCTCCAATATACGAAAACGACCAATCCGCTAATAATGCGTTAAATTCATCAGCGGGGGGTGCTACTATTGCATTAAATGATACATATGCCCAATATGATACATTAGAAGATGATACAGCAACATTAAAAGTATTTAAACGTTCAGCAACAGGAGCAACGGATGTTACTGGTGCAACCGCTGATTTTGTAGCTACACCATTTGCAGGCACCGAGACATTTAGTATTAGTGCAAGTGTTGCTGGTAGTGATACATTAAGTGCTCCAGTTACAACACTGGCGCTAGGTGGAACGGATGCGGCGGCATTTGTTACTGCATTTACAGCGGCAGGTGTAGCAAATACAACAGCTGGTGTAACAAGTACCGGAGCTATTAAAATTACACATACACAAGGCGGTGTGATTGTGATCGATGACGTGGTAGGCACAGGACTTAGTATAGCAGGGTTTACAAGTAGTTTAATAAATGTACGTAATGGTAATGCTACTGATTTAATTTTAAGTAATTGGGAGATTTTAGCATCATCTGCGGCAGGATATAGCACTGGTAGCACACCACCAGGGCAAGATCCGATACAAGGCACTAAATGGTATTATAGTGCAGTAGATGAGATTGATATTATGATACACGATGGTACTGGCTGGAAAGGGTATCAGACTGTAGCTAGTGATATTCGCGGTTACAATTTATCATTAACAGATCCAGCAGGTCCACTAGTTAGCGCATCAGAACCAACAGCACAAAGCGACGGTACTGTTCTAGCATTTGGCGATATTTGGGTCGATACAAGCGACTTAGAGAGTTATCCAAATATTTATCGTTATGAATCAGCAGTTAATTCATCTTCTGGAGTTATTGGCTTTAATTTAATTGATAGTGCAGATCAAACTACAGAAGATGGTATTCTATTTGCTGATGCTCGTTGGGACTCAGATGGAACAGTTGATCCAGTAAGTGGAAATATTCCAACTATTGCTAGTTTATTAACTAGTAATTATTTAGATTTAGATGCTCCGGATGAGAATTTATATCCAACAGGTACATTATTGTTTAATACACGTAGAAGTGGGTACAATGTTAAAGAATTTAGGTTAAATTACTTTAATGCTACTAACTTTAGTGGTGTATTACCAGCAGAGACTAACTCGTGGGTAACAGTGAGTGGTCTTAAAAACGATGGTAGTCCATTTATGGGCCGTTTGGCACAACGAGCTATTGTTGTACAAGCATTAAAAGCAGGCATGGATGCTAATACAGAGATTCGTGAAGAAGAGAGACGCTTTAACTTAATTGCTACTCCAGGATATCCAGAGTTAATTCCAAATATGGTAGCATTGAACAACGAACGTAATAACACAGCATTTGTTATTGGTGATTCGCCGTTGCGCTTACCACAGTCAGGGTCGGAGTTATTCGAATGGGCTACTAATAACAGTGGTTTAGGAACATCAACAGGCGATGGGCTATCTGCTAACGACGAATACTTAGGTGTATTCTATCCAAGTGGCCAAACTAATGATTTAACAGGATCAGCAGTAGTTGTTCCGCCAAGTCATATGATGTTGCGCACTATGGTACACAGCGATGATATATCTTATCCATGGTTTGCGCCAGCAGGTCCAAGACGTGGTGGAATAGATAATGTTAATGCGTTAGGTTATATTGATGCACAAGAAGGAGAGTTTCGACAAATTGCTACAAGACAAGGTGTTAGAGATACATTGTATGAGAATAATGTAAATCCATTGACCTTTATCCCAGGTACTGGACTTGTTAATTTTGGCAATAAGACTACAGTATCAGGAACTGCATTGGATCGTATTAATGTAGCGAGATTAGTTGCTTATTTAAGAACAGTAATTGAATCTGTTGCTAAGACATATTTGTTTGAGCCTAACGATAAGATTACGAGAGATGATATTAAGGCCTCAATTGAAGGCATATTAAATGATGTTATGTCAAAACGTGGAATATTTGATTATCTAGTAGTATGTGATGAATCGAATAATACTCCCTCGCGAATCGATCGTAGCGAGCTCTACGTGGACGTAGCAATCGAGCCAGTTAAGGCAGTAGAATTTATTTTTATTCCAGTTAGAATACAGAATACAGGTGAGATTGGCGGTGGTAATTAATATCTAATCGTTGTTTAAAGCATATTAAAGAGGGGCAATAATACCCCTCTTTTTATGACCCGAAAATGTATAAATACTTATTAAAATAGGAGTAATAACAATGGCAACAGCATCATTAACTAAAATGTCACCCAGACTACCGAGCGAGTCAGCACCTAGCCAAGGGCTATTAATGCCAAAGTTAAAGTATCGATTTAGGATTACTTTTTTAAACTTTGGAGTAAGTGACATAACAACAGAATTAACAAAACAAGTAATTGATTTTACTCGTCCGAGCGTCAGTTTCGATGACATTGAAATTGACGTATATAACTCAAAAATCCGTTTAGAGGGTAAACATACCTGGGATAATCTTACCGTTAATGTACGAGACGATGCTACAGGCGAGATCTCTAAGTTAGTAGGACGACAATTACAAAAACAATTTGACTTTATGGAACAAGCAAGTGCCGCTTCTGGCATTGATTATAAATTCCAAACTAGATGTGAAATCTTAGACGGTGGTAATGGAGCACACGAACCAACGGTTCTTGAGCAATGGGAAGTCTATGGTTGTTATTTACAGAGTGTAAATTACGGTGATTTAAACTATAGTGCTAGTGAACCTGCAACAGTTGCAATGACAATTCGGTTTGATAATGCAATTCAAACCGACGGCATCGGACAAGGTGGACTTGGAGTTGATGTAGGTAGAGCATTAGGCAATGTTGTAAACGGCTAATAATATGGCGTTTGGTAGTTTTATTAGTGACCAAATAACCGATCAAGTCGGTGGATTCGCCAAAGATCAGATAAGTGGTTTTGGAAGTGGATTCTCTAAAGGATTTTTTGGAAGCGAGTATGTAAAAGATTATACTCATGCTTCCAAAATATTCGCTAGTGATGGATACGCATTAGCCCCAAACAACAAGTTTTTATTCCATGTTTATTTTACATTAAACACAGCGCAGATTCCAAGTTTAGCAAATGCTATGGGGTCTGCGGCTGATTCGAACAAACTTGGTATATTAGTTAAATCCGTAACATTACCTTCATTTGATCTTGCAGTAGAAGAATTTAATCAATATAATCGTAAGCGGTTAATTCAAAAGAAAATAAATTATAGACCAGTTGATATTACACTCCATGACGACGGAAGCGATTTAATTAGGTCAATGTGGTACAACTACTATAGTTATTATTACCAAGATGCTAATTACTCGTATGGTACAGATAGAGGTAATTCCGTAACATCCAATAATGCAAGTTATAACCCACGGGATATATACGAGAACTTACGTTCTGTAAATGATTGGGGTTATACTGGTGCTAGTGAATTAGGTGAATCTAAACCAGCGTTCTTTAGAGATATTAAAATTTACGGGTTGAATAGAGGCAATTTCGTCTCTTATACATTAATAAATCCAATGATTACTAGCTGGGCTCACGATACATATGATTATAGTGCTAGTGATGTAATGCAAAATTCAATGACTCTTCAGTACGAGGCTGTTAAGTATGAACGAGGCAAACTAGGTTCTGAAGTTAAAGGATTCGGTGAACCGGCGTTGTACGATACGTCAAGGAGTGCATTGTCTAGCCCAGGTGCTACAGATAGTCTGTTGGGTCAAGGTGGTATAATGGATGCTGGAACTGGAATCGTAAATGATTTGTCCTCTGGTAATATATTAGGTGCTGTACAAAAGGCAGGAACATTTGCAAGCACATTCAAAAATGCTAATCTTAGTAATGTTGCTAGTGCAGGGTTAATAAATGAGATGTTAACACAAAGTAAAAATGTTGTTGCTCCTAGAATTGCAGATAGTATAGGTGGTTTTTCATTCCCTACTGGGGCATCTAATACAGATAGAAAATTATTAAACACACGTTCGGATAGTATAACTACATTTAAGAACTTACAGGCAGATGTTGGTAATCCTGGTTTTAATTTTATACAGGATTCGTTTAACACACCAAAAGAGGCGAATCCAGTTCCTATTACTAGTAATGCATTTTTGTCTGGGTTATCAACTGCTGGTGCAACTATTACAAACACATTAAATAAGGCTGGATTAAATTTACCACCGCCGACTAGTGGTGTTAGTAGTAATGGATTCGATATTCAAGCTTCTGGTACTGATAATGCATTTTTGTCTGGGTTATCAACTGCTGGTGCAACTATTACAAACACATTAAATAAGGCTGGATTAAATTTACCACCACCAACAAGTGGTCAAGAATAATGGCGGTAGTTGATACTAATACTCAAATATTTAATAATGTATTCAGCACGGATATAAATGCACAGGCAAGTGAGTACGATATTGTATTCTCGTTTTTTAAAAAGCTAATAAGCGATGTCAACAATGCTGAGACTTTTACTACTAGTCTGTTTCAAATAGCAAGGGATACTAATGTTCCAGTTCTAACCGTACTGAGTTCAATGTCTGATCAAGATGCGTTATCAGTTACAAATACGATAGCGTTTTATCTTAATGGGACAAGAGAGTCGACATCGTTGTTGGGTGTGTCGCAAGTTGTTGTGCCGAATATACCTGCCGCCAGAAATGTATTAAAATGACTAGATTCTCACAAGGCGTTTATACACCTAAGAATCCTAAAAAGTATGCAGGCAAAGGCAGAATTAAGTATAGATCAAGTTGGGAATTAAAATTCTGTGATTTTTGTGATAATAACCAACATATATTAGAATGGGCAAGTGAATCTATTAGAATTCCATATAGACATCCACTTACTGGTAAAAAAACACATTATGTTCCTGACTTTTTAGTTGTATACGGCGATAAGTTCGGTAAGACTCGTGTCGAGCTTATAGAAATTAAACCAGATAGGCAGACTAAACTAGTAGAAGGAATGAACCAAAGAGAACGAGCTGTTGTTGCGGTTAATACAGCAAAGTGGGAAGCCGCTCAACATTGGGCAAAACAACAAGGTATTGTATTTAGAATAATTACAGAAAAAGATATGTTCCGTAAATAACAATATGGATATTAATGAGTTTGTGCAAGTACATAATCAAGTACATGATACGCCTTTTAGGATTGATAATACAGATAGGTCCAATGAAAGCCACTTAGGCGAAATAATATCAAAGAATATAGAAGATGCTTACAAAGATTATCATACAAAAGACAATGATTTGGTCTTAGTTACTGAATCAAATGTAAGTAAACAGATTATCCCAGCATATCTAAAAGTTAAAACTCTATACAAAGAGGATATTTTAAGATGAAGAAACTCGAAGAACTTTTTCAACTACCTACAGACGAAGAGAATACCGAATTAACACCAACAGAAGATATTAAGCCTGATAATCTACCTGAAGAGATCATATCCGTAAGTTCCTTATCTAGTATAGAAAAAATTGAATCAGCACTTCCTTCTGTTCGTGGGCTAGAAGCAAGTGATTCAGAAATGGATGAACTCGCAAAATTAGCCAAAGCTAGTTATAAAGACTTAATGGATCTTGGAATGAATGTAGAAGCTAAACATGCTAGTGAAATATTTCATTCTGCTGGAACAATGTTAGGACATGCTATAACAGCAAAGACAGCAAAAGTTAATAAGAAACTAAAGATGATCGAGTTACAATTAAAGAAAGCAAGACTGGATCAAACAG
>Ga0008649_10003866_pt1 | contig 10039 bp, 6 predicted proteins | sample SaaInlV_130m_DNA_2_FD_66601 | JGI IMG/M metagenome (GOLD analysis project Ga0008649, IMG submission 66601) | Marine microbial communities from expanding oxygen minimum zones in the Saanich Inlet - SI037_S2LV_130m_DNA | ecosystem: Environmental > Aquatic > Marine > Intertidal zone ... | reverse complement strand
GCCTGCGGCGCTCAAGAACAAGGGTGTGGCGGTGGTCTCTGTGAACTATCGACTTCACCCCAAGGTCAAGTCACCGGTTTACATCGAGGATGCCGCCGCCGCGGTTGCCTGGACGATCAAGAATATCGCCAAGTACGGAGGTTCACCCAGCCGTATCTTTGTCAGTGGCCATTCAGCTGGAGGTTATCTTACGAGCATGATTGGTTTGGACAAACGCTGGTTGGCCAAGCACGACATTGATGCCGATCAGCTTGCCGGGTTGATACCGTACAGTGGACACACCATCACCCACTTTACTATTCGCAGTGAGCGGGGGATCGATGGCAAACAACCAATCCTCGACGATATGGCGCCACTGTATCACGTGCGAAAAGACTGCCCGCCGTTGCTTCTTATCACCGGCGATCGTGAACTCGAGATGCTTGGTCGTTATGAGGAAAACGCTTATATGTGGCGAATGATGCAGGTCGTTGGCCATCCGGATACGACGATTTTCGAACTCGACGGCTACAATCACGGTCAAATGGCCGGGCCCGCCCATCCCTTACTGCTGCGTTTTATAAGGCGGATCCTCTCTTCGAAGTGATCAGTTTTTCTTTGACCCGATGCAGTAGAGGTTCTGGTGGGTGCGGAGAAAAATTTGACCCTGACTGATCGCCGGGCTGGCTGACACCGGCTCGCCGAGTTCGTTTTTTGCGATGACTGCGAATGTTTCGCTGGGGCGAATGACGGTCGCCACGCCCCGGTCGGAGACGAAGTAGACTAGGCCATCCGCAGAAACGGGTGACGGGCTGTGGCCACCGGGGAGTCGCTCCATCCAATGGCGTTTGCCGGTTCTGGCCTCGAAACAGCTGGCGATCCCGCTGTCGGCGACCATGAGCAGGTAGCGTCCGGAGATGATGGGCGAGGGGACATAGGCGGCGCCGCGAGTCGTGCGCCAAGCGATGTGAGTGTCGGTGACGTTGCCTTTGCCGCCGGGCCGTATTGCGAGGGTGTGCCGCTCCGGGTAGCCGCCGGTCGCAAAGACGTATTTCCCGTCGTAAACCATCGACGCAACAAACTGCTCAGTGGGGCCATCGACAATCCAGTGGCGTTTGCCGTTGCGCGGATCGTAACTGGCGATACAAAGACTGCCGGAGAGGATCATCTGAGTGATGCCGTCGATCTCGCGAATGATTGGCGTGACGTAGCTGCGGGTTTTGTTTTCGCGCCGGGTTCGCCAACGCTGCCTACCGGATTCGCGATCGAGCGCGACGAGATAGGCATCGCCATCGTGGTCTCCGTTGAGGATCAGCAAATCTTCAAAAAGCACGGGGCAAGTGTTGAAGCCATGCGCGCTGACGAAGTCTCCGACATTTGTTTTCCACTTTTTGTTTCCGTCCAGGTCGTAGGCGGCAACGATGATTTTGCCGGGAGTGATGAGGCGCTCGGAGCCTACATTTGGCGCGATGACCTTGTCTCCCTCGGCGCGCATGAACGTGACGTAAACTTGTTTGCCGTCTGTGGCCGGAGTGCCAGAGGCGCGGCTGTTGAGCCGATGAATCGTTTCTGGTGGAGACTGCACAACATCTCGTTGCCAGACTGTTTGGCCGCTGAGTCGGTCAATGCAGAGCAGGATCCGTTTGTTCTTTTCAGTAAGGCTGCTGGTGAGGAAAACCTTGTCACCCCAAACGATTGGGGATGAGTGGCCTTCTCCGGGAACGACGATTCTCCAGGCGATATTTTCAGTGCTGTTCCACTTGGTAGGGATGCCTTTTTCGGCGCTGACCCCGTCGCCGTTTGGCCCACGCCAGCCCGGCCAGTTTTCGGCTCGGATCAACCCTGCCACAAAAAAGAACAACACAACCAAACGCATGCTGGGAGTCTAGCGTCGCCGCTTCCCGGAACAAGAATCAACTCCCTGCTTATAAAGTCGAATGCTGTAGTAAAGCACTTTTGTGCTGAGATGCAGGTAGGTGGTGCCGTTGGTGGCTTGGGGTCGTTTTTGAGGCGTTTCCAACTTGTCAACTTCCCTTTTTTTTAGTAAATTTAATTTTGTTCTTTTCTGGTTAACTAACTATCTATATCAATCCGCCAGAGTCATTTGCGATGTGGCTGTTCCCATGAATTACTGTTTCTCAATAGTGCTGTTGCTTTCCTGCATTTTTGCTTCGGGATGCGGCAGGGATTCTAACAAGCAAATTCGGGAAGAGGGCAAGCAAACTGAGACAGATTCCGCTTCCCAGGCGAGTGTTAATAAGGAGATTCTCGAACAATTGACCAAATTGCGGGAGGAGACCTCGGATCTTCGCAACAAAGTGGCAGAACTTCAGACCCAACCGGTAGCGCCTCGTGTAAGATCCCAGTCCGTTGGAGTTGTTTCGCAATCACCTGCGCCTCAAACAACGGAACCTGTCAACTTTCCAATCAACACAGCAGCCGCAATAGGTAGTTTGTCCCGTGTAATGGAGTTGGTTGAAGGTGGGGCGGACATTAATTCTCTTACGGAGGGATCAACACCACTGCACAGGGCCGTTTCGAATGGGCGTGATGAGATTGTCATATATCTCATCAAGAATGGTGCTGATGTTAATAAAAAGGATTCGGATGGACATTATCCAGCTGACCTAGCCCAAATGTATAGCCGGGATAAGTTATTTGGACTATTGAAGGATGCAGGTGGCAGGTCAGAAGCACCTCCAGCGTTGAGCGACGATGAGAGTGGTGATTATGAGGTTGAGACGCCTGCTGTGGAGCCAGAGCCAGATGTGAAAATGGTCGCCTATAAGGCTATATCAGAGGGAGGAACAAAAGAGTTGGTTAAAGCAATTGATGAGGGCTTTGACATCAATGCGCGCTTTGATTTAAGTACCATTTCCGATGATCGCTACCCGGATGGCTTGCTGCCGGTTGCTGCCGCCATTCATTCTGGCAATCCTGAAAAACTTCAGTTCCTATTGAAAAACGGCGCCAAGCTAGTTCATGAACCTTCAAAAGGCGATATGCCACTGATTCGTTGTATGGCCGAAATTTTCAACCACAATCAAGGTGGGGATTCAAAAAAAGAGATTAAATTTCGAGAGATCTTCAAGCAATTGCTAGCTGCCAGCCCCGATTTGGCTGATAAAAAGGGTAAACAAAGTGCCCCATTGTTCTACGCCGCCAACTATGCGGATGAGCAACTGATCGAGCAACTTCTTCAAGCCGGTGCGGACCCTAATATTAGTGATGAGGGGGGCTTGACGCCTCTGCATTTAGCCCTAATGGCGGATGGCCATAGCCATGAACCTGGAGACGGACAACACGGTCATCAGGAGGAAATTGCTATGCTCCTTATTCAGCACGGTGCCAACGTCAAGGCGACAGGTAAGAAGGGTGAATGCGTACTGAACTTAGCCTGTATGGGCGCTCACACCAACCTGGTCAAACTTCTAATCGACGAAAAGGGAATGGATCCCAGTGCAGAGAATTCAGTCGGAATTTCTCCTCTTTTAGCTGCCATCATGGCTCCCAGCCATTCTCCCAGCCATGGAGAAGAGGTGCATGGCCACCAGTCAGAAACAGCAACTTTTTTGGTGGAATCTGGGGTTGATGTAGACGCCAAAGGCCCTAACGGGGAAAATCTCCTGAAAATAGCCATTCGTCTTGAATACTTTGATTTGGCGAAAATATTAATTAAAAAATCCAAGGCTTTAGAGCAAGGCACCTTGGGTGCAGATCTCCTATCGCTCGCCGCTCTTGGTGGAGATATAAGCTTGGCTCGTCTGCTTGTACAAGACAAGGGTGTGGATATAAACAGCTATGATGAAAACGGGCAAACCCCTCTCCATAGTGCGGCTGAATCGGGTCAGGCCGATTTATGTAAATACCTAATTGAATCGGGAGCAGATGTTAATATTAAATCGGAGGCTGGCCCTCATGTTGGAGATGCTCCATTGGATTTTGCTTACTCAGGAAATCGAGACGGCAAAGGGGCTACCATAAAGATTTTAAGAGCGGCGGGAGCCAAGAGCGGGAGAGATTAGAGGTCAATACGGATTTAAAATCAGATGAGTTTGGAGAACTTTAAAATGGGATTCAGTTGCAGGGCAAGGTTTGCTTGGGCTTGTAGCCTGAATTCCCAGCTTGCAGTGGTGCTTTCGCTTTTATGCGTTTTATTCTCTTCTAGTTTTCGAATCCAGGCCCAGTCCATTTCTCCAGTTTTGAATTATCAGGGAAGGGTGAATGTTCCGAAGGACGGTCAGGAAGTGACTTTTAATGGTGCGGTGGGGTATTTCAAGTTTGCAATCATTGACTCGAACGGAGCAAAGAGTTACTGGAGCAATGACGGAAGCAGTCAGGACGGGGCGGAGCCAAAATCGGCTGTGTCGGTCTCTTTCCCCGGTGGTGATGGTGTTTTCTCGGTATCGCTTGGGGGAGGCAATATGGAGCCTTTGAGTTCGGAAAACTTTGCTGATCCAAACACGTTTCTGAGGGTGTGGTTCAGTGCGGATAATGAGGACTTTGAAGAATTAAAGCCTAATGAACGGTTTTCCACTGTGCCTTATGCGTTTAGGGCACAGGTTGCGGATGCGGTTTCGCCTGGTTCGTTAGAGCCTGATCAGTTGTCGAATCAGTTTTCTGGGATGACGCTGGTGTCGGATGATCCGGATGATGATCGGTTAAAGAGCCAGGGCTTTGCTCGTTATGGCAAGTTGAAATCCCAGCCCTGGATCAATGCGAGTGTTGTTGAGGCTCCTTTGCCGTTGACAGGTCACACGGCCGTTTTGGGAAAGTTGTCTCAGGGTGCGGGTGCAATGTATGTGTGGGGAGGGACACCGGGTAAGAAGAGCTACTCGGCGGAAGGTTGGGTTTACGACGCTAATGGAGACTTTTGGGCGTTGATATCGCCGTTGGATGCGCCTGTTGGCCGTTTGGGGCACACGGCGGTCTGGGCGGGGGATCGAATGATAATTTGGGGTGGAGTTGGAAAGGATGGCCATCTTTCAGATGGGGGCACCTACACTCCGAGCAAACTGCTATGGGAGCCTGTTTTAGATTTAAAAAAACAGTTTTTCACCGCGCGCCGAGATCATGTGGCAGTGTGGACTGGGATCGAAATGCTGGTATGGGGTGGGCGAAATGAATTTGACCAGATGAACGATGGTGCGGCGTACGACCCGTCGACAGACAAGTGGCGACAACTGAATGGGAGGCACGGATTGGGCAACCGTAGTGGGCATACAGCGGTGTGGACAGGGAGCAACATGTTGGTTTGGGGTGGAATGGGGATAGATGGCAAATTTGGCGATGGAGCTGCTTATGATCCTGTGTCTGATGAATGGCGGAAGACAAAAATGGAGGGTGGCCCTGAGGCAAGGTCAGGTCACACTGCGGTGTGGACGGGGAGTGAGATGCTAATTTGGGGAGGGCTTACAGGCGGAGTGACGGATGGGAGCGGATATGCCTATGATCCAAAAAAAGACAGTTGGAGGAAGCTGCCAATTTCGGGAGGCCCCGAGCCAAGACAAGGTCACACGGCGAATTGGACAGGAGTGGAGATGGTGATTTTTGGTGGAACGACGACAGCGGGAGAGGTTAACACCGGTTATGCACTGGATCCGAAGAAGAACAAGTGGCGCTCACTGACGACAGTTGGAAGCCCATTGAAACGTTCGGGTCATACCGCGAATTGGACTGGTACTGACCTTGTGATATTTGGAGGATTAAGTGCAGGGGTTCCCTTGTCGGCACCCCAAAGGTTGAATTTACAGGGTACATGGTATTTGTATCGAAAACTTTAGGGCCAAATTTAAAGAAAGTTCAAATGATGAAAATAAAGAGTATAGCAGTTTCGGTAATGCTGGGCATGGGCAGCTTGTCGGGATTTGCCCAGTGGTCGACGCAGACGATGGAGTTGAAGCCGGGCTGGAATGCTGTCTATCTTCATGTAGATGCCTCATATGCCACGATTAATGAGTTGGAAGGTCTGGATGAGAATATTGAGGAGATTTGGCTTTGGAAGCCACAGGTGAGCGATGCTCAGTTTATCAAGAGTCCGGACACTCCGACCAATAAAAAGTCAAGGTGGTTGAGTTGGACCAAGAATCTGGGATCTTCATCGAGTTTGCAGCGACTGGTTGGTAATGCATCCTATTTGGTTCGTTATGGCACACCCGATGAGGCTGGAGACTGGACTCCATCAAGCAACAAAGACTGGGCTGTAAAGGGTCAACCTGTACCCCCGAGTTATACTTGGACATCCACAGGATTGAACTTGATTGGCTTTTCCACACAAGACACAACGGCTCCCACCATTGATTCGTATTTCAGGCAGACCGCCCTTAATGACCTTGAGTTCTTTCGTTACAATGGTGGGGGTTTAGATTCAACCAACCCGAGTGAGGTGTTCGCCTTACGCACTACAAAGGTTAATCGTGGTGAGGCTTTCTGGGTCAGGTCAAAGGAAGGGCAATTCAACAACTATTTTGGACCGTTCGATCTTGTTTTACAGGATTATCGGGGGCTTGTTTTTGACAAAACGAGGGGGCAGTACCGTGTCATTGTTCGTAACCGAACCAGCAAGGGTTTGGTTGTCACAATTAATCACAAGAGTTCAGAGTCAGCCCCGAAAAAGCCGTCCGGACAGCAAGCTTATGCAGCAGGCATTAAACTCATGGTGCGAGGGGACATGGACCCGACTGACGCGACTTACGGTCAGTCGGATTTGAATGTTGGAGGAAGCCAGCGGGTGACGCTGACAGCGGCCGGCACTCCTGGTTCAAGCAGGGAGATCATTATCGGACTGGACCGGACCGGCTTTACCGATGCTACAGGAACAATATACGGCTCACTTTTGGAGTTTGAAGACTCGCTGGGTCATTCACAGGTCAGGGTGCCGGTTAGAGCCACCAAGGGTTCAAACACAGGCCTTTGGGTGGGTAACGCAAAAATTAACGAGGTAAGGCATGATCTAGTTTTTTTCAAAAAGAACCCGGAAACAAAGTCGATTGAAGTTAACGCGGAAGGGAAGGCCAAGATTCTTGTTACAAATAATTCCTATGGCAAAGTTCCAAACCCATTTCCACTTCGTTTGATTCTGCATCAGGGCTCGGATTCCGCCGGGGGATTAAAACTTTATCAAACCATCTACCATGGGGTTCAAAAAGGGGCGGAACAGCTCACCCAGACAATTCTTACCTCCAAAGAATCTGATCTCGAGCCCACCCAGCTGGCTTCGGCAAGGCGTGTTTCCGCGGTTCATCTGCCATGGAAGAAGGAGGAAGCATCCTGGTCCTGTGCGGGTGAGATTGCGCCGGGCGAAAACGTGGTGGTATCAGTGAAGACCGATTACAACGATCAGTCATCCAATCCATTTCTGCACACATACCATCCTGACCACGACAACATTGATGCCCGCTACGAGAACGAGCTTACCCAGGGTGTGGAGTCGTTTGGCATCATCCGTGACATTCGTCTGGATTTTGATCCTGCACCAGAGGACTTTGATTCACTGACCCGGCTCCAGAAACGTATCACCGGCAAATACAACGAGATTGTAACACTGGAGGGTTCAGGAGCTGAAAAAACACACTACTTTACCCGTGGTACTTTCGTCTTGAACAGGATTAGCAGCCATCCGGCGCTTGGTGCCGATGGCACCCAGACAATTGATACACCTGGCGCAGATCTGGGTAGCGGAAGTTCTTATGTTCCGTCATTCCCTCAAGGCAATATTGGAGCCAAGCTGTATTACTCGGTGAACCTGTTAGAGGCCTTAGTTCCTGCGACCCTTTATGAAGAGGGGGATGATCTGCCTGATGGCAAGAGTGTCGGAGATATCAAAACCCCTGAAATTCCAGCTGTGTTTGAGGAAAACGCCCTTTATGCTGGAGTGAAGGGGCTCACCACAAATCCCAAATTTCCCGACTCGCCTGACAAACTTGAGGAGCTTCCATACTATGAGTTTCCTAATTTGGGGAACATTGACAAGGCAGCCAGTGGTCACAAAGACCAATACGGTACATTGATCCAGGGTTATTTTCACCCAGACAAGACCGGATGGTATAAGTTTGCTGTTTCCTCTGAAGACGAGGGTCAACTTTGGTTGAGCACCGATTCAAGTATCAATAATAAAAGGCTAATCGCTTCAGCCAGTTCTGAAAAACCGAGAGAGTATGGAACGTCATCGAGTCAGTCTGACCCGGTTCATCTTCAGCGTGGGCGGGCGTACTATATTGAAACCATTCATAGGGAAACCACTGGAGCTGACTCGATTTCTGTCTCCGCGCACCACGGCCAGACGGTCAGCCAGATTGCAGATTTTACCGATAGCGACCTGCCTATAGCCGGCAAGTATCTTTCGCCCTATGTGGCCCCTCCTGCCAAGCCCATCACGGAGATTTCAGAAGAGGAAGAATCTGAGGAAGATGCCGGCGAGAGTGGTGAATAGAATCTTTAAAATGACAAACAACAAGAACCAAAAGAAAAATAGCTAATAAGCAAAATATAAAACAATGAAAAAAACAGTCATAAAACATATGAAAACGCTTGGTGCAATCGCACTGGGTTTCGCACTCCCAACTATGGTTCAAGCCGCGGATACCCCCACATTAATGAGCTATCAGGGTAATTTGCTGGACGCCAACGGTGACCCTGTCGGCAAGACCGCACCGGTCAACAAAACCGTGCAGTTCTATGTGTATGATGCCGAGGAGGATGGCAACCAGATATGGGGTGAGGAACAGACGGTTACTGTCGATAAAGGATATTTCAGTGTTATCCTTGGTGAAGGCACAAAGCTGACAGGTGACAACCTGTTCCAAGACATGGAACCAGGTAAGACTGATGCAAATGCCCGTTACATTGGGCTGATTGTTGATGGCGTTGATATCACGCCACGTTTGCGGTTGCTGACAACGCCCTACTCACAGTTATCTCAACATGCAGTTTCAGCAAAAAATTCAGGCACTGCGCAATCGTCTGCGGTTGCCGATACACTTGCCAATAATACCGATGCGCGCAGCGGTTTTGGATTTGTACCGGTTGGGGGAATTATCATGTGGAACTCAAAGACCATCCCCGGTGGTTGGGCTATTTGCGATGGAAAAAGTTCTACACCGGATCTTAGGGGCCGTTTTGTCATGAGCGTTGGTTCGACCAGCGGAAAACACAGAGATTATTCTTGGACGAACAATGAAGGACTTGGCAAGAAAGGAGGCGCTAAATCTGTGAAGCTTCTAACCAGACACATGGCAACTCATAAACATACCATAGATAATAAAACAATAGGCAACCATAATCACACAGGAACTACTGCATACTCCGGCAACCATAGACATGCACAAGGTTCCGGTAATTTGAACCCTGATAGGTACTTTCCTTATGGACACATTGGGGGTGGGTGGCGTAGGCAATATGAAATCGGGAACTCAATGGAGAATAACGAATTAACTCCTTGGACACAAACACAGGGCAATCACAGGCACACCTTTACTACAAGCAGCAATGGTTCCTCAAAACACAATCACACCATGGGCAATGCAGGATCAGCAAACGGTTTGGAGAATCGTCCTCCATTCTATGCAATGTATTATATACAGCGGAAACAATAATAAGGATTCGTTAACTTAAAACTGCTTATATCTTGAAATGAGTTTTCTGTAGTCATATCAGAGGTCCAAGTGAAAGAGCGAGAAACGTGATTGACGGTGTTGTTGATGAGTTGTCTTTTTATCGAATAAAGGAATTTTTAATTAGAATGAAACCGACAAATTTTTTTGGGTATAAGTGGCTCATTGCAGCTATTGCATTTGGGCTACTCCCACATTGGCTGACTGCTGAATTGCTGGAACAGGACTTCGTCAACATACGGTATAACACAAGTTCCGGAAATGGGGTGCCGCTCTCCGACAAGGTTAACAGCCCCAGCGGGTCAAATGGCCTTGCTCCTTCGGCAGGCACTGTGGGGCAATTTGGTGGCGCCATGATATTTGGATCAGCCGCCACACCGAAGTTTACAGACTTGAGCGAGGGTAAATCCTTTTTCGAAAATGCAACGAGTTTGGGTTTGCCTCAGGGA
>Ga0008649_10003863_pt1 | contig 10043 bp, 10 predicted proteins | sample SaaInlV_130m_DNA_2_FD_66601 | JGI IMG/M metagenome (GOLD analysis project Ga0008649, IMG submission 66601) | Marine microbial communities from expanding oxygen minimum zones in the Saanich Inlet - SI037_S2LV_130m_DNA | ecosystem: Environmental > Aquatic > Marine > Intertidal zone ... | reverse complement strand
TTTTCATCGTGTAAGATTATTTTAATCGATCGAGATCCAAGAGATGTTTTTATTAATTATCCAAAAGATTCATACGGTAGGTATCTTCCAAAAACAGACAATCTAATGGAAAAAGCAAAATCTTTCGTATATTTTTACAAGTCAATAAGAGTGAATCAGCAATCTGTTATCAATCATCCAAATGTTCTTTTTTTGAAATTTGAGGATGTATGTTTTGATTATGAAAAAATATTACAGAAAATTTTAGATTTTTCTGAAGTTGATAAGAGTGAACACATAAATAAGGGTGCGGTATTTTCCCCAGAACAGTCCAGAAAAAATATTGGAATGTGGAAACATTGTGAGGGTGAGATGAAAAAGGCAATAAGCTATATTGAAAAAGAATTGAGTGAATATTTGTACACAGAGGGACATTAATTTATGAAGATACTACTATTTGGAGAGTTTAGCGGGTTGCACAAAAATCTGAAAGATGGATTAATAGAGCTTGGCCATGAAGTGGTTATTGCAGCAGGAAAGGATGGGTTTAAACAGATAGGGTGCGATATAAATCTTGATAATACTTATTCTGGAATATTAGGACAGATAGAAACTCGTATAAAGCCTTTTTTATATCTACCAAAACTGAGTGGTTATGATGTCGTGCAAATAATAAATCCTTTTTTTCCAAATGCAAAGCTATTCCCTAAATCAATCTTTTTTTCACTACTTCGCCGTATAAATAGAAAATTTTTTATATTGGGGGCTGGAAGTGACGCTTATTTTTGGAAGTATGGCAGGAAAAAGTTAAAATATAGCCCATTTGAAGAATGGCTAAAATATGATATAAAGTCTGAACATTACTATATGGAAAGTAACAATTCATATACTTACAATAAGAGAATAGTTGATACATCAAATGGGGTAATTCCAGTGATGTACGAATACGAAGTAAGTTACGAGAGTTGTGATAAAAGACTAGAAACAATTCCTCTTCCTATTAATACCAACTCTATAAAGTATCATGAAAATATAGTAAAGAATAAACTCGTTGTATTTCATGGTCTTAATAGGTATGGTTTTAAGGGGACAAAGCATGTTGAAGAGGCTTTTAAGGTGTTGAATAATAGATACCCTAACGATTTGGAATTGATCATCGATGGAAAAATGCCTTTATCTAAGTATTTAAAGGTAATGGAAAGGGCTAATATTATGATTGATCAGGTTAACTCACATTCACTTGGAATGAATGGTTTGTATGCATTAGCCATGGGAAAGGTTGTTCTGGGTGGTGCTGAACCGGAGGGTCTTGACAGTATTGGCGTTATGCAGACGCCAGTTATAAATATTGAGCCAAATAAGGAAAGTATAGTTCAAGCTATTGAATCATTGCTTGAAAAAAGAAATCAAATTTCAGAGATGGGCCTTAATAGCAGGGTATTTGTGGAAAATGTGCATGGGCATATTAAAATTGCACAAAAATATATCGATACTTGGAAAGCTTCTAATTAATATCTCATGATAACGACTTTACCTTTATATGCTTTTATGACACATCTTGTGTCATTACTTATGTTGATTAGTATTGGTTTAGACTATAAAGCAAAGAAATTAATATTTGTTATTGCAGCGCTTTCTGTTACCTATTTTGTTACATTTTTAAGTCTTTCTGATTATGAGATTTATGCTCAAGGATTTAGGAATATTGATTTAAGTCAATCTATTCAAGAGCAATACTCATTATTTTACGGCGAGTATCTGTATTTCTACATTAATTATATTTTTAGATTTTTTACAGACGACTTTAATTTAGTTCGTATATTTTTAGTTGGTAGCGCATTAATGATTAAGTTATTCTTTTTATTGCGCTGGGGTAGATTCTATACATTATCATTTATATTTTATATTGCAATTATTTTTTATCCAGATTCTTATTTGCTAAGATCGTCTCTTGCGTCATCAATTATTCTTATTGGCATCTGGGGAGTACTCAACAATAAGTCTGCTTATTTATTTTTCATATCTATTGTTATTGCTTCTACAGTACATGCCAGTGCGTTAATTGCACTACCTATTTGGTTTTTTAGAAAAATAGATATTAAGAAAAAGTATGCGTATATTTTATTGGGTGTTATTTTTATTATGAGTTTTATAAATGTAGGTCATGGACTGGTAAGTCTTTTAACGTACTTTTTAGAGGGCGGATATATTTCTGAAAGATTGATTGAATATACTAATTCAAAATATAGCGGCAGTGTGGGAATTGTTAGAATGTCCTTGTTGATTTATATTTCGATTGTAATTGTATTTATTGCAAATAAAAGAATTATAATCAAACATACTGACCACTACAATCTTGTACTTGCCATTGTTTTATATAGTTTATTCTTATTGGTAAGTTTAAGCGATTTTGAGATTTTAGCTGACCGTTTATTTAGATTGTTGTCCTTCTTTTTAGTGATTGCCTTTGGCTACATCATGAGCGCTATATCAAGAGACAGTCGTTCATCTGTTGTTGCCATCACAATAGTTATTCTAAATTTTATTCCGTATCTGACTAGCGAAAAGTCATATACTTTTATTAGTTGAAATAAGTAATATTTATGAGAGTATGTATATTTGCTGTTTGCCATAATTCATATCGAGAGTCTTTAGTATTTTTGGATAGTATTTCTAGATCTGTTAAAGATACAGAAGTTGAGCTGGATGTTTTCTTTATTGATAACTCTTCTAAGGTTGACAATGATTTTGTAAAATTAATAAAATCTTACAGATCTAAATTTGGATTACATTACATTAAAAGTGAGAATTTAGGCTACTTCCCAAGTATAAATTTTGTGATTAATGAGCATGCGATTATTTTGTCCAATTATGAATATACGATAATCAGCAATGTTGATTTATCAGTTTCAGAAAGTTTTTTTATTACTCTTGGGAGGCTGTCCGTATCCAATACTATTGGCGTATACGCTCCATCAATACGCTCTAATGCTATCGGAGTTGATCGTAATCCTAAAATATATAAACGTCCCACACATCTTAAATTAAAAATAAATCAACAACTTTTTCGTTATTCTTTTACTTATCTTATATTAAGACTTGCGAATATTATAAGGTTGAAATTGATGAATGTTTTAAGGACATCATCCCCTAAAAATGCTGAAGTTAACATACAATCAGAGGGTGTTCAAATATATGCCCCCCATGGTTCATTTGTAATTTTTACGCATAAATTTATAAAGAAAAATAATAAATTTAATTACCCTGTGTTTCTTTTTGGAGAGGAGATTTATGTAGCCGAAAAATCCAGAGAATATAATTTAGATGTAATTTATTTACCTGACTTGGTTGTTTTTGATGATGAGCATGTTTCCACTTCATTGATGAGACCAGAAATTTATAGAAGCTACAATTACAAAGCCTTGTCTTACATATTAAGGCATTTTTATTTTTAGGAGAAAATATAATTTTATGAACAAATTAGAAAGATTTATATATAACAGATTTAGGGAGAATGCATCTCTTAAAATTAAAGTGCGTAATATTTATCAAGGTGTTTTTGATCTTTTACCAAATCCTAAAATTAAATCAGCTTATCCAATAATAGAGCGTAAAGGTTTTTTTTATGGTTTTCATGACCACACCCCGTTTTCAGCAGATGATTCTATGCTTTTAGCTAATCACGCATCTTTTGATCTCCGCATGCCTAAAAAAAACGAAATTCTTGAGGTTGGATTTTTTAATGGCGAGGGCCATAAAAACTTTAATTGTATTGCTGAAACTCGTGCCTGGAATTGGCATATGGGTAGTAAACTCCAGTGGTGTGGTAATGGCAATAAGGTGATATTTAATGACCATATTGATGGGATGAATGTTGCTCGTGTTATTGATATAAACAATTCAAAGGAAACGGTTTTATCTGATTCAATTGCATCTGTTAGTCCAGATGGAAAGTGGGCTGTTGGCTATTCATTTGCCAGGGTTGAAAAGCTTATGCCAGGCTATGGGTACACTTATACTGTTCAAGAATCAGATTTGGATGTCGATATACCCGAAACATCAGGAATTTATAGAATCGATATTAATAGTGGAGATAAAAAAGAACTTATAAGCATAAATGATTTGGCTTCCATTGACCCCTTGCCGTCAATGAAAGGTACTAAACATTTTTTAACGCATACGGTAATATCCCCAGACTCTAGTAGTTTTATCTTTTTGCATAGATGGGTGAATCCTGAAAAAGATATAAGCAAGAGATTTTCACGATTAATCGTATGTGATATTGATGGAAACATTTTGGATATATTTAAGACAGATGGAATGGTGTCTCATATTGGGTGGCAGGATTCCGAGCATGTGCTTGCATATTGCCGTGACCCTATATTTGATGATAAATACGTTTTGTTTAAAATAGGGAATCCTGAAGAATCTTTAATAATTGGCAAGAGCACTCTTACCAGTGATGGGCATCCGTCATACGATAATAGTGGTCGATGGATAGTTACAGATACTTATCAAGACAGGAGGAGAGTGCAAAATCTAGTGCTTCACGATACTAAAACAGATACTAGATATGATATTGCAAAAATACCTGGCTCTAAAGAATTTCAGAGCCCATCCCCATATCAACATTGGGCTTGTGACCTCCATCCTAGATGGAGTAGAAATGCTAATTTATTGTGCTTTGATGCAATCTTTCAAGGTGAAAGGAGCTTGTGCACACTAAATTTGGAAAATGATCTATTAGAGGAAAATTTAAAATATATTGAACGCCGAGATGAATAAAAAAAATCCAAATAAAGTTGCTATTTATCGCTGTGTATTCTCTGATTACGATATTATTTTGCCAGAGTTGCAAGTCTATGAAAATATAGATTATTATTTATTCACAGATAATGCTAATCTGGATATTTTTCCATATAAAACAATCTTTACGGACTCTAAGTACAGATCTCCGTCTCTTGATAATAGATTTATTAAAATTATATTGCCTGACATACTAAAAGCATATGATACAACTATTTATGTAGATGCAAATATTGCCATAGTTGGGGATTTCAATATTTTGATAAATGAATTTTGGTCGAGTAATTCTGATATAGGCTTATTTAGCCACCCTTGCCATAATTCTTTAGAAGAAGAAGTTGAGCTTTGTATAGCTAAAAATAAGTCTAGTGAGATGAAACTGAAAAATGAATTGAATTTTTATTCTAATTTAGATTTTCCGGGTAGTGGTAAATTTTCTGAGAATAGCGTTATTTTTCGTAGAAAACACAGTTCAAATATGAATAATGCAATGTCTCATTGGTTTAATTTAGTAAAAAAATTCTCTGGGCGTGATCAGATGAGTTTACCAACCATTAGGTCTCAATACAACCTTCAAGAGTATTTTTTTGATTTTTCTCCTAGAACGCCACATAACAATCATTTTATTGCGTTACCACACAAACAAAAATGGGGATGGGGTTTGCCATCAATTATTAAATATCTAAAATATTTTATAAAGTTCAATGCAAAATCTTTACTACGTTACTTTATTTTTTATAGAAGTAAAGTTAAGCAATAATATTTTATGATGTAAAGAGTATTTATACATGCATTCTATATACTTAAATATCAATCTATACTAAAATTTTTTTTAAAAAATTCTCAATTAAAGAAATGCACATATGAAAATATTATATCTACATCAATTTTTCTCCACTCCTATAGGGACTTGCGGCACTCGTTCTTATGAGTTCGCAACAAGATTGACCAGCAAAGGCCACACTGTTGACATGGTAACAAGTTCTGCCTATCTTCCGAAGGCATGGAAATTAAAAAAAGGCTGGCAAACTAGGCATGTAGATGGAATTATCCTGCATATTTATCATTTGGATTATTCTAATGAGGACTCTTTTAATAAGCGCATTATTAAATTTATTAAATTTTCAGTAGCATGTTTTTTTAAATCTAGAAAGATTTCTTGTGATGTTGTTTTTGCAACTAGTACACCTTTAACAATTGGTATACCTGGAGTATTTTCTGCAAGAAAACATAAGGTTCCATTGGTTTTTGAAGTTAGGGATCTTTGGCCGGAGTTGCCAATTGCCATGGGGGTAATAAAGAACCCAGTAGTTATTAAATTATTAAAAATATTTGAGTCTTGGATTTATAGGAATTCGGCAAAGGTTGTTGCCTTATCTCCAGGCATGGCTGAGGGTGTATTATCTACTGGTTACAAAAAAGAAAATATTTCAATAATACCTAATGCTTGTGATATAAGTTTATTTCAGAAAGAGGATAATGATCATACCTCATTTAGAAACAGATACGACTGGCTGAAACAAAACCCAATGTTGTTGTATGCCGGTACATTGGGCGTTATTAATGGGGTTTCATATCTGGTTGATATAGCTCATAGCTTACTTTATATAAATCCAGAAGTTAGAGTTGTTGTAATTGGTTCGGGCATGGAGAGGGATTCAATAATAAAACAAGCAAAAGAAAAAAAAGTGTGGAAAGTGAATTTTTTCCTTCTTGAGGCAATGCCAAAAAATGAATTGGCAGCCGCTTTTTCTGCCGCTAATATTTCGACATCTTTGTTTATACCTGTAAAAGAAATGTGGAACAATTCTGCTAATAAATTTTTTGACACCTTGGCGTCTGGCACCCCAGTAGCAATAAACTATCTGGGCTGGCAGGCTGATATTATTAATGATTCTGGTGTTGGATTAATCCTCCCTCCCTCTGATGCGCTACTATCTGCAAAAAAAATAAATCAAGCAATTACTAATAAAGAGTGGTTAAGGTCCTCCGGTTGTTCGGCAAGAAAAATAGCTCTAAGAGATTTTGATCGTGATAAGCTTGCTCAAAGATTTGAAAAGGTTATTGTCGAAAGTATTAATGATTAATTATTTTCTAGATAATTACAGATGTACAAAAATAGTCAATCTAATTTTTGTAGGTTTATTCTGAAATGTGATTGAATATCATTATGGAGTTAGTATGTTACAAATTTTCTGTAAATTAAAAAAAGGAGTGCAGTGTGATTAATCTTCAGTATTTATTGGTAAAGTATGTGTATGGAGACCACAATTCATCAAAGTCTGTTGTTGGAGCTATAAATTCATTAATACGTGAGCTTCCAGATAATGGTATTGGACTTAATGCAGGTTCGGGAATGACAAGCCTGGACGTTAGAATAAAGAATTTAGAATTAGAGGCTGCACCTAATATTGACTACGTGGGTAGTGTAGAGGCTATTCCGGAAGTAGACAACACCTTCGATTTGGTTATATCTCAAGAAGTTCTTGAGCACGTGCAAAACCCTTCTCTTGCAATGACAGAGATTAAGCGAGTGTTAAAAATAGGAGGAAAATGTTACATTCAGTTACCATTCACTATAGGCTACCATCCTTGTCCTAATGACTATTGGAGATTCACCAAACAAGGACTAATTTCTTTAATAGAAAGTTCAGGGTTAGAGGTTATTGAAGTTGGTGAATCTGTAGGATCTGCAACAGGTTTTTATAGAATTGGAGTGGAATTTTTTTCCATACTTTTATCCGTAGTGATACCAAAAGGCTATAAGATTTTCAAAGGTGTCTTCTCCTTGTTGCTTTATCCAATTAAGTGGCTAGATCCATTGTTAAGATTTTCAAAAGAAGGGGAGAGAATTTCTGGCGGCTATTATGTTATTTGTAAGAAATAATAATTTATATTTATTAATTATTTTATTTTTAGAGGAATGTAATAATGAAACCGCAAGCTAACCAAGTGTTATTACATGTATTCAATCGAACAATCAGCAAAGTAAATGAAATTTTTTTTTGATCTAATAATAATTGTTGCTAGTTTGCCTTTATTGGCGCCAGTACTTCTGATTGCGTCCTTATTAGCAAGGTTAAAAATTGGTGCTCCAATTATTTTTAAACAACTTCGTCCAGGGGAAAATGGCAAAGAGTTTGTTTTGATTAAATTTAGGACAATGACTGATTTGTGTGATGCTAAAGGGTGTTTGTTGACTGATGGAGAGAGGATTACTAAATTTGGACAGTTTTTGCGCTCGACAAGTTTAGATGAGCTACCTAGTTTGTGGAATGTGTTAAAAGGTGATATGAGTTTAGTTGGTCCTCGGCCATTATTGGTAGAATATTTGCCTTTGTATTCAGAAAAACAATCTAGGCGTCATGAAGTTAAGCCGGGCATTACTGGTTGGGCACAGGTTAATGGACGCAATGCAATTAGTTGGGATGAAAAATTTGATTTAGATGTCTGGTATGTGGACAATCAATCAATTTGGTTGGATATTAAAATATTATGGCTAACAATAAAAAAAGTAATTGTACGTGATGGGATTACTGCCCAAGATAATGCCACCATGCCTGTATTTAAAGGTTCTAAATAATGGGTAATATACTTATAACCTCGGCTGGTAGAAGGGTGGAATTGATTGAGTCTTTTAAAGAAGAAAGTAGAAAATTAGATAGAGATGTAAAAGTCATTTGTATTGATCTAGATCCAGAATTATCACCAGCCTGCCAAGTTGCAGATCTTTATTTTCGAGCACCAAGAGTTACCAGTAAAGAGTATATAAGTTTTTTAAAGCAAACATGTGCTGCTAATTCGATTGCTTTGATTGTTCCTACTATTGATACAGAATTACTGATTCTGTCAGAGCATCGAGAAGAGTTTCTAAAGCTTGGGGTAAATATAATAATATCTGACATCCCCCTAATTCAAGCCTGTAGAAATAAAAATCATACTGCTGATTTTCTGCATAATATTGAAATTGAAACACCAGCTATCTACAATGTAAAAAACTTAAGCTATCCTTGTTTTGTAAAACCATATGATGGCAGTTGTAGTGTGGGTGCATTTGCATTAAATGATGAATCTATGTTGACTAGTGACATACTAGATAATCCTAAAAACATATTCATGGAGCTTGTTCCAGAAAATTATGATGAGTACACAGTTGATGTCTACTATGATAAATTTGGAATACTTAAATCTCTAGTACCCAGATTAAGAATTGAAACTAGGGCCGGAGAGATAAGTAAGGGTCTCACATCTAAAGGTATTGTTTATGATTACTTAAAAGACAAGCTGCATAATCTGAAAGGAGCTAAAGGATGTATTACTCTACAATTATTTGTTGATCTAAAAGAGAAGTCATTTAAGGCTATTGAAATAAACCCTAGATTTGGTGGGGGCTACCCATTGTCTTATTCTGCAGGTGCCAATTTTCCAAGGATGTTAATTCAGGAGTATCTTTTAGAAGAGAAAGTAGATTTTTTAGACGATTGGGAAGATAATCTTTTGATGTTGAGATATGATTCAAAAGTCCTTATTCATGATTACAAATCCTAAAAAAACTTGCCTCGTTTTAGATTTGGATGATACTTTGTACAAGGAGTATGATTACCAGACATCTGGTTTAAAATATGTTGAAGAGCAGGTGTTAGAATTATACGATGTTGATTTAAGAGGAAAATTGCTGGAGTTGAGAGATCAGGGTGTAAATGACATCTTTCTAGAATTGACCAATATATTGAATATGCCTTCTTCGATTAAAGATTCATTTCTTATGATGTATCGTTATCATGAGCCTAACATCGCGTTAACCTTAAGGACTAAAAAGTTTATTGAATCTGCATTGCATAACTTTGGGAAAGTTGTAATTCTTACTGATGGTAGGTCTATTAGCCAGAGGTTGAAATTAGAGTCTCTGAGCTTATTGAAAATACCCGTATTTATATCTGAAGAGTGGAATTCGAAAAAGCCAGATAATAAAAGGTTTGTTGCTATTATGGAGAGATATACTACTTGTTCTAAATTTTGTTATGTTGCGGATAATCCGTCTAAAGACTTTATTGCTCCTAACGCTCTTGACTGGATATCTATATGTTTAAAAGGTGATCAGAATAATATTCATTCTCAAGATAAAAATAGTATTAAAGAAGAGTACTTGCCTCATTATTGGGTGAATAATTTAAGCGAAATTAATATATGTTAAATACTCAGTTTTCACCTTGGCCTATGTTTGATGATAAGGAGGCCGATGCAGTTCGTAATGTCCT
>Ga0008649_10003862_pt1 | contig 10052 bp, 11 predicted proteins | sample SaaInlV_130m_DNA_2_FD_66601 | JGI IMG/M metagenome (GOLD analysis project Ga0008649, IMG submission 66601) | Marine microbial communities from expanding oxygen minimum zones in the Saanich Inlet - SI037_S2LV_130m_DNA | ecosystem: Environmental > Aquatic > Marine > Intertidal zone ... | reverse complement strand
ACTATTTTAATTTTCTTTAAATTTTTTATATGATCGAGACTTAGCTTATTCTCTTTTCTATTTGGAAAATATAATATTTCGTATCCAATATTATTATTAATTATTTTTTTTAATACGCTCAAGTATGAGTCTTTCTTTACTAATCTCTTTTCAATTAATGGTTGACCAATAATTATAATTTTTTTACTTATACTTTTCTTCGATATTTTAGACTTTATAACTGGTAATTTATTGTGTTGAAGATTTATATTTGAGGTCTGTATTAAGTCAAATATGGTATATAATTTAATATGGCTTGGGTATTCAAATAATCCGAAAAAATTTAATGTTTTTTTAATTAAATTTAAATTTACCATTCTTCTGTTAGTTCCTATAAAATTTGGTATTTCATGAACAATCATTCCATCATCAATGAGGGTTACTTTTTTAGGACTACAGCTATTTAGGAAGAAAATATGAGGATCCGAAAAAAAATTACCAATTACAATTTCTTTAATTTTTTTAAATTTTTGACTTAATCTAAATAATTCTAAATACTGAAATATTGGTCTTCCTAAAATGGAAAAATCAATATCTAAATTATATATCTTATTTATACTATTTAATTGGTTTAACTCTTTATCAGAGTAATAAAGAATTAGTATTGAATAATTTTTAATATTTTGAGAAACTATATACTCAGAAAGATTAATAAGTTGAAGTGGAGATGAGACAATAGCAACCAAATCTTTCATTACAACTCAATTATTTTATCACATTTATTTAATGTATCTGTTTTATGTGTAACAATTACTATTGTTTTTTTTCTCTTAAGACTGTAAATAGTATTCATTATCTCTTTTTCAGTTTTTGAATCAAGAGAGCTAGTGGGCTCATCAAAAAGAAGTAGATCAGAGTCATTATAGATTGCTCTAGCTATTCCAACTCTTTGTTTTTGACCCCCTGAAATACTTACACCATCTTGACTTAAGACTGTTTCATGTTTATTATTCAGAGTGTTAATCCAATCATTAAGACTAGCCATCTTAATAGATTTTTCAAATAAGTCTTTATCAAATTTCTTTGAAGGGTTAGATACGATAATATTGTTTTTGATGGTATCATCAAAAATAAAAGTACTTTGAGAAACATAAGAAACTTTTGGCTTCCAATAATTTGATTTTATGTCAATATCTTTATCATCAATTTTAATTATGCCATGAAATTCTTTTAATAATCCCGATATTATGTCCAAGAGTGTAGTTTTCCCTTTACCACTTTTACCTATTATTCCTATAATTTCATTCTTATGTATTTTAAGATTTATATTTCTCAAGATGATCTCTTTTGTTTCAGGATATGAATATGAAATATCATTTAAAGAAATAGATTTATTAAACTTTTCTACAGGTACTAAATAATTTATTTTAACTTTTGATGTCAATATTTCTTCATAAATTTTATTTAATGAAGAAGAAGTATTTTTTATAGTTTGATAACTAGTTGATACCTTAGAGAGAGCAGGCATTATTTTATATGAAATAGCAACTAAGACACCAATTCGTGTTATTATCTCTTGAGTAGGAATATTGGATAAATTTAAATAGTAAGTATAGAAAATTATAAAAATAACCGTTATAAATTCGAAGTAAACTTTTGGTATTTGATCAAGAGTTAGTCTATAAGATATAAAATTATATTTCAGTTTATTTAAGTCTTTATATTTTGAGTAAAAAAAAGTTTGTGAGTTATTAATTAACACTTCTTTTATATATCCAAATGTTTCAAGTATTATTTTGGAGATTTTTTGATCTAAAGCTAACCTTTCATCTCCCCACTCAATTGATTTTTTTCTTGTTAGCAAAGAATAAAATAGTGTACTTAAACCGAAATATATAATAATTATAAGTAGCCCTCTTGAATCAAAAATCAAAGTGAAAAAGAGTAGGGATATAACTAGTAAAACCTCTGATATCATAACTGTAATTGATTCAAAAAAAAGAAATAAGTAATATGTCTCATTTTGTAAATTTTGAATGATTGAGGATCTGTTTTTTTGTGTATAATAGTTTAAATCTTGACTAGAGTATCCATAGAAAAGTTTATCAGATATTTTATTTATTAATCTGGAAACAAATTTCTTTTGATGATAATAAAGAAATATGAAAAAAATTGCTTTAATTAGGAAAGTTGATAAAAGAGCTGCCAATAAAAAAAAAACTACGCTAGTAAAACCAAAATAGTTAGATAATTCGCTGATATTTATGTTTAAAAAAGTTGTATTTGAATCATTACTAGAAATTGTAAGTGAAATTATAGGAATAATTATTGCTATTCCCATTATTTCAAGTAATAATCCTATGAAAGTAAAGAATGAAAGAAATGAAATATAGACTTTATCTTTCTTATCCAACATTAAATTAACTTTTTTAAAGGTAGTATTCATTTTTTACTATATTTTTATTTTAATATAGTTAAGTGGTCCTTTTGCTGGATCGTGATTGTAAAACGAATCAAAACTATAGTTTTGTGATTTAGATTCTTTATATGATTTTCTTGCAATTGTATCTAACCCTGAATAGTAGCTTGGTAAAAATTTTAACATTAAAAATTTTACAATTCTATAATTAAATATTGTCAAAACTTTTTTTGGATCATATCTAAAGCCCCATTTCTTGAACCATATTTCATGAATTCCAATAAACTTTCCATACCTCAGTTCTACATCTTCTTTTTTACCTATTGGAGAATCTTTTGGAAGGTTATATTGAGTCTTAATACTTTGGTCATGTAGAAAGTTTATTTCAGGAATGACAATGTTTTGTATTCCTTTTGATAGAAATTGATATGCCATATCATCAGGAGCAAGGAAAAAATTAAATTGTTTGTCAACCTTTATATTTTCATAAAAAGATTTTGAAGACAGAAGCAGAGCAGTCCACATAACATTTTCAACACTAAATGCCAGTCCTTTTTTAAATTTATTATAATTTACTCTAGATCCCTTAGGATGTTTCATGTAGTATCCATTCCCTTTTTGCAAAACGCATCGAGATGTTGTCATGTATTGATTAAGTGAACCATCAAAGTGTTTAATTTCAATGTCATGATATATATTAAACCCAATACAACCATAGTATGAAAGATTATTTTTTAAAATACAATTATTAATTTGAGAAAATGTATTAGCCTTTGCAGGAAAGCAGTCATGATGAAGATAAAGCAAATAATCAAATCCTAATTTGGAAATATAATCGAAAGCTTGCTTTATATTCATTTGAAATTCTGTATAGTCAGCAATTAGGAAGTCAATATCATGCTTTGAGCAAATCTTTCTTCCTTTTTGTTGTTGATTATATTCTGAATTTAAATCTAAATTAATCATGCTTGGAGTATTGATGAGGGAATTTTTCTCAATCCAATTTTCAAGTAAATCATAATTATTTTTTGATGTAAATAAAATTTTGTATTTCATGCTTATCCAAGACCTTTCCAGGTTGCACCATTTTTTGTGAAAAAATGATTACAAATTAATTTAGGTTCATATACATAGGTTTGATTAGCTTCAACAATTAGCTTTGCCCAATACCTATCTTCTTTAGATGCATATATTTCTGGCATTGGATACTTTATTAAAGTTTCTCTTTTATAAAAACAAAATGCGTTATGCAGAAATAGTCTATTCTCAATACTAGAAAACTTATTTATCTCCATTTTATCATCAAAATTACTCCAGATATATCTTGGGGTTATTTTTTTTCCTCTGAAAATAGGAACTTGTTTACCAAATACTGCAAGATGAGATTCGAGAGCATTTTTAACAATTTCAAAATCAAAATTTATTATTTGAGTATGAGCAGATAGAACTAGTATATATTTTTTACTAGATAACTTTACACCTTGATTTATAGATTGTCCTGGTCTATAATTAGTTACATTATGAATTTTAATCTTAGTCCTGTCATTAAAATATTGAACTACTTCTAATGAGTCATCTTTAGAATTATTATCCATTATAATAATTTCTGGATCTGAAAAAAAATCAAGACATGATTGAATAGCGAATCCTATAAATTCTGCTTCATTTCTATTTCTTATAATTATGCTTATATCATCCATCGAATCTTCCCGTATAGTTTAACCTTGTTTCCTCTTCTAAATTATCATATCCATCTCCTTTATCAAGTAACATTAAATTTCGATTAGATATGAAGTCTGTTAAATTTTTTAAATCATTTGGCATTATTGCAAATTTATTATCCCGACCAGGTAAGTTTTTATCAATTGTAAAATGTTTCTCAATAATCACAGCTCCTTCGCCAATTGCAACTTTTGAAGATTCAACACCTTCAATATGATCACTTAAACCAACTTTGCCACATAATTTCATTAAAGACTTCATCTTAGGAAGATTTGCATTTCTATATTCGCCTGGATAAACAGATACACAATGCATTAAATATAAATCTGCAGTGTCTATTAATTTTACACTCTCTTTGATTTCTTTTAATGTTGATGTTCCACATGACATTATAATTGTATCAAAATGCTTATTACAAAAACTGATTAACTCATGGTTTCTGGATTCAAAACTTGGAATTTTAATACTCTTACAATTAATTTCGACAAGTAATTTAGCATCAGGTATACTAAATGCACTTGATAAAAACTCAATTTTATTTGACTCACAAAAGTCCTTTAACATAATGTGTTGCTCTTTTGATAATTCAGCTTTTTCATATATTTGCTTTCTTCCATCGTTATCCCAAGCACCATTTTTTAATCTTTGTGTTGACCAGGTTTGAAACTTGGCAAAATTAGCTCCTGAATCTTTGGAAGCTAAAATCATTTTTTTGGCGATTTCCATATTACCACAATGATTCCAACCAATTTCTGCTATTACTTTTATCATATTGTTTATTTTAAATTATTTAGGAATTTATACATAATCAAATATTTTTCTTACAACATTCAATATTTAAGCTAATTAATTTTCCGTTTTCTTTATCCATATGAGGGATATATGCTTGTGAATAATCGTCAACATCTGCATGATCAGTTTTTCTCCAATCATATCTTTTGACATCTGTAAAGTTTGCATTAATCAGATATTTTTCTAATGATTTAAAGTCAAAAGTATTATAATGAATGTTATATAAATAGTTCTGGCCTCCATATAAAGGTCCAATTATTAAATCAATATTTTTAGTATCATTATAAACATCGACAATTGCTTCAAAATCTGGAACTGCTATTCTCAATATTCCATCCTTAACTAATACTCTATTCCATTCAAGTAGAACTTTATTTAGCCTTTGTCTTTTAAAATGCTCAAGAACATGAGCAGAATAAATAACTTCAATTGAATTATCCTCAATAAATTCTAGATTATCTATTGAACAAACATGATCAATATGGTCATCATCAAATGCATCTATGTGAAAGTACCCGGGAATATATTTTTTACCGCAACCTAAATGTAATTTCATATTATTTTATTTATTTTATTATTATTTACAATTTATTAATTTTTAATGTATCGTAGTTATCTATAAACCATTTATATGTATGATTTAAACCTTCATTGAGATCTATTTTACTGTCCCAACCTAAGCTATTAACTCTAGAGTTATCTAATAATTTTCTGTATGTTCCATCAGGTTTTGTTTTGTCCCATAATATTTCCCCTTTAAAGTGAGTTATTTTTTTTATCATATTAGCTAGCTTCTTAATTGAGATTTCATTACCACTTCCTACATTTATGACACTGTGTTGTATTCTATTCTTAATACAAAAGTAAATAGCATCAGCTAAATCATTTACATGCAGAAACTCTCTTAGCGGTTCACCTGTACCCCATAAATTTAAACTACTATAACCATTGATTTTTGCATCATGAAATTTTCTTAATAAACCAGGTATGACGTGAGAGCTTTCATAATCAAAATTATCTCTTGGTCCGTATAGGTTGCAAGGCATTAAAGAAAAATAATTTAGATTAGACTCTTTTCGAATTGACTCAATAAGTTTTATGCCAGCAATTTTTGCTACTGCATATGATTCGTTTGTTTCTTCAAGGGGACCATTTAGAAGGTAATCTTCTTTTATTGGTTGTTTACTGTTTTTCGGATATATACATGAGCTTCCTAAAAAAATCAGATTCTCTAAACCTAATTCATATGAAGCTCTAATTAAGTTGTTTTGAATTAGAAGATTTTCCATGATAAACGAATACGGCCTTTCTTTATTCGCAACTATACCTCCAACTTTTGCAGCAGAAATTATTACAAAGCTAGGTCTTGTTTTTTTTAAAAAATCAAAAACCTTATCATAGTTTTTTAAATCCATTTCTTTTGATGATTTACCAATTACATCATAGTTTTTTGATTTTAAAAGCCTCCATATGGCTGAGCCAACCATTCCTTTGTGACCTGCAATATAAATAGTATTGTTCATCATTTTATAAAAGTAAGTTTTCTTGATTGGAGGTGTTTTTTTTATACCATTCTATAGTCTTCTGAATTCCCTCTGAAATAGCTGTTTTTGGAACATATCCAATTGATTTCATTTTAGAAATGTCAGGTCTGTTATTTTTAAGATAAGAAGTAATTGCACTTTTATCTAATAAATCTAGCTCGTCACTATAAGGACAAAGAATATTATATTTAGATGCCTGAACATTATTTAAAAAATTTTTTCCTACAAAACCTGATGCACCTAAAATCAATATTGTTTTCATTTAAAGCTCTTTAATTATTTTTTCTTTATTTGCCAGCGTTAAATCACTTTGAACCATTTCCTTAATCAGTGAATCAAAATCATACTCTGGTATCCATTTCAATTTAGTTCTAGCCTTATTGGAGTTTCCTAATAGAGTGTCTACCTCACTGGGTCTAAAGTAAACTGGATCAATTTTAACTAGTGTCTGGCCAACTTTTAAACCATCAGTTTGATTTTTTATTTTAGTAATTACCCCAGTTTCATTAATACCTGTTCCCTGGAAATCAACATCTATTCCTACTAATTTAAAAGATTTAATTATAAAGTCTCTTACTGAAAAGTTTTGACCTGAAGCAATTACAAAATCATCAGCTTTATCATGTTGAAGCATCATCCACATTGATTTAACATAATCTTTAGCATGCCCCCAGTCTCTTTTTGCATTTAGATTCCCTATTAAAAGTTGATTTTGAAGACCAACGGAAATTCTTGTAACTGCTCTTGTAATTTTTCTAGATACAAAAGTTTCACCTCTCATTGGTGATTCATGGTTGAACAATATTCCATTAGAAGCAAAGATACCATATGCTTCTCTATAATTTTTAGTAATCCAATAGGCATACATTTTTGCAACACCATAAGGACTTCTTGGATAAAATGGTGTTGTTTCACTTTGAGGAGTTTCTTGAACTTTTCCAAAAAGTTCACTAGTACTAGCTTGATATACTTTAACCTTTTTTTCCATCCCCAATAACCTCACAGCCTCCAGGATTCTTAAAGTTCCAATTGCATCAATGTTGGCAGTATACTCTGGAGTATCAAAACTCACCCTTACATGACTCATTGCAGCTAGATTATATATTTCATTAGGGTTAACATCTCTTATAAGCCTAGTTATATTCATTCCATCGGACATGTCTCCATAATGAAGAATAAATGTTGAGTCCTCAGACCTCTCTTGAAAAAGATGATCAATTCTTTCGGTATTAAATGATGAAGACCTTCTTTTAATACCATGAACAATATAATTTTTAGATAATAAAAACTCTGCAAGATATGCCCCATCTTGACCTGTAATTCCTGTAATTAATGCAATTTTACTTTTCATACTTATAGTTTAAAATATTTGTTTCCATTATATATATTTCTTGTATCAATAATCTTAGCATCAGATTCAAAATTTTTAAACTCATCCCACTCTGTTAGAATTAAAATAACATCTGTTTCTTTAATTGACTCATTAAGTGAATTATGTATTTGAAGTTTATCTGATTTAAGAGTATTGGATGAGTTATTACTTAATTTGTTTAGACTATTTAAATCATCTAATATTCTTTCATCTTTAACTTTAGGATCATATATATTTAATTTATATCCCATATTTAATAAGCTATTTGATATATATATTGAAGATGATTCTCTGCTATCATTTGTGTTTTTTTTAAAAGCCCATCCTAGAATTGTAATTCTTCCCTTTCTACCATTTTTAAAAAGCTCTTCGACTTTATCAACTATCCTCATCCTCTGGTAGTTATTAATTTTAATTACCTGAAGCCAGAATTCTGCAACCTCACTTAAACCATAATGCTCACATAAATAAACTAAATTTAAAATGTCTTTTTGAAAACAGCTCCCCCCAAATCCTGGTGAAGGTGATAAAAAGTATGAACCAATTCTATGATCCATTCCTACTGCCTTTGCAACCTCAATTGTATCAGCTCCTGTTTTTTCACAAATAGCCGATAAACTATTAATAGATGATATTCTTTGAGCTAACATTGCATTTGAAGCTAATTTTGATAGTTCTGAAGACCAAACATTAGTAGTAATAATTTTATCAAAAGGAATCCAATTTAAATATATGTTTACAAGTGCTTGAACAGCTTTTTGACCTGATTTTGTTTTATCTCCTCCAATTAGTACTCTATCTGATTTGAACAAGTCCTCTATTGCAGAACCTTCAGCCAAGAACTCAGGATTAGATAATATTTCAAAATGACAATCATTATTATATTTTTTAAGTATAGACTTTATTCTTTCTGCTGTTCTTACAGGTAAGGTTGACTTTTCAATAACAATCTTTTCGGTTTTTGAAACTAATGCGATATTTTTTGCACATGATTCCACAAATGATAGATCCGCAGCCATACCCGCCCCCTTTCCTTCAACTTTTGTAGGTGTATTAACGGCCATAAAAATCATTTCACTTTTTTGAATTGACTCATCAATTTTATCTGAAAAAAACAAGTTTTTATTTCTTACTTGTGCAATTATTTCTTTAAGACCAGGTTCATAAACTGGGAGATGCTCAAGATCTCCATTCCACTTTTCAATCTTGTCTTTATTCATGTCAACTACAGTAACATTTATATGAGGACATTTTAGAGCTATTACTGCCATTGTTGGGCCTCCAACATAGCCTGCTCCTATACAGCAGATGTTTTTTATTTTCATATTACTTATTATTTAGTATCCAAGAGGAGGATTGAATTTTTTCTCCTAAATTATCAATTAACTTTATAGATAATTTATCACAAATATCACGCTCAGGTATTATGTCATTATTCTGATCTCCACCATTTCCAAAATAAAGATCATATTGTTGATTTAATTTTTTATGAATAAGTTTAATAGTATTTATAACAGTTCGATCCTTATCTATAGACATAAAACATTTATCAACCACTTTTAAATTTTTTACTATAAATATTCTTTCATCTTCAAGCATAAATTCTTTTGATTGCTTTAATTTTCTTTGAAAATCATTATTTACAATAACTATAAGATAATCAACTATTTTTTTAGCATTCATAAAGTATTCAATGTGCCCTTTATGAATAGGGTTAAAATATCCTGATACAATAATTGCTTTCTTTTTCATGTTTTATCTATTATAATCATCTTCAATTCTAATAATATCATCTTCTCCAAAATAAGAACCAGTTTGAACCTCAATAAATACAAGACTATCTGAAGTATTATTATAAATTCTATGCTTTGAACCTTGCTTAATTGTAACAGACTCTCCTTGTGATATTTGTATTTCATCTCCATCGATCGTAATCAACCCAGAACCTTGAACAATTGTCCAACATTCAGATCTCTTGCTATGATATTGATAGCTTAATCTTGAATTTGGGTTGACCTCTATTCGTTTTAATTTATAATTAAGCTCATCATGAATAACATAAAAAGTTCCCCATGGTCTGTTTTCTTTTTCTTTAAATTTCATTAGTGTATAAAATGATATTTTGTTGTTCTGACAAAAATTTTGATGATAAATAAAATGTAACTTTTCTATTGATTAACTTCTCAATTTTCTTTTCAAGATTTGATATATAATCTAAATCTAA
>Ga0008649_10003849_pt1 | contig 10075 bp, 10 predicted proteins | sample SaaInlV_130m_DNA_2_FD_66601 | JGI IMG/M metagenome (GOLD analysis project Ga0008649, IMG submission 66601) | Marine microbial communities from expanding oxygen minimum zones in the Saanich Inlet - SI037_S2LV_130m_DNA | ecosystem: Environmental > Aquatic > Marine > Intertidal zone ... | reverse complement strand
AAACTTAAACAATATTCTTAATTGATCGAGAATTATCAAATGATTCACAAAATATCAATTTTTTTAAAAACAAAGTTTCCTAAATTGGTTTGGAAATACGCCCCATTTATCTGGAAAGGCAATACAGACCCATCTATCAAAGGGGTTCAAAAACTTTTTTCCAATGAAGAAAGCATCTCGGATAAGATGTTATTAAAAGGAGTGTTAAAAATAAGTAAAGTGAGAAAAGTGAATTCTATATGTGAATTTGGTAGTGGCGCAGGTAGAAATCTTTTTTATTTACTAACCAAACTTCCGCATATTAGCTATCTTGGATTTGACATTAACAAGTCCCTCGTTCAAGGCGGTAATAATTACTTAAAAATAAATTGTCAAGATGATTCTATTGTATTGAAAGAGGCTAATATAGAAGTCATAAACCTGAAACATTATAAAAGTAATATAATTTTTACATCAATGACATTGATGTATATACATCCAAATAAAATTTCTCAGGTCATTAAAAATATTGTAGAAAATGCTACAAGTGGTGTAGTTTTTCAGGAGATTCAAGGGGTGAATGATGTTAGCAATCCATCTGCAGGGTATCTACATAGTTACGATAATATTTTAGAAAATTTAAACCTTGATTTTGATATAGAGAAATCGATTATAAATTTGGACGCTTGGACGAATAATCAGTATCAAGCTTACCAATATACCTTGATAAGAAAGTGAATACAGAATTCGCTTTTGTGCCTTTATACTGGCATATTATTGCCATATCACTATTGCTTATTATAGCTACCTATATTTTGGTAAAGGACAGTAGTAGGTACATATTACTTTTGTTAATGGTAAATATCTTTGGCACAATGCCGCAATTTTTCGGATATTATTTTTATGATGAATTTTTTACTTTGATTTTAAGCATATCCTTTATATTAATTCATGTTCAAAGGAAAGGCTATGAAGAATTAAAACAAATTTTTAGTAAAAAATACACGATTTTTATAATATTTTTTAGTTTATATATGTCACTACAGTCTATTATTGGGATAATAGAAAATGAAGATATTCGTATATTGAGATGGTTTATTTTTTACCTTGGTTTAATACCACTGTATATGTCGGTATCTTTATCTTTAGAAAATTCAAAAATAAATGGTAGTCATATTATATTATTAATATTTATTTATTTATTTATATATCTATTGATTGGAGTCTATTTTGATTTCTCTTACAATGATAAATTCTCTCCTCAAAATATGCTAGTAAGTGGGACATCATATGCATTCTTCCCGATTTTATTGTTATATATTGCTATGTATTTAAGTATTCAGAAAAAGCAATACCCTTGGAAAATTAACAACTATATAGTTGTTGCATTTCTTATATTTCTCGGCATGTATTTTGATTCTAGACTGATTCAAGTATCATTAATCATATGGATTTTTTCCCTATTATCAATAAAAAAATATCTTTTATGGATGAAAATGATATCAATATATACTGCTGTTGTGATAGCGTATGTTGTTTATCAATACACGTGGACAACAGTAGAGTACTCACAAATAGAGCAAATAGAGCAAATAGAGCAAATAGAGCAAATAGAGCAAATAGAGCAAATAAAAGGCCATATACAGCCTGATTTAATAGTAAGAGGGTTAATTACCTATATTGATCATAATATTATTGGTAGCTTCTTAGTCTTTTTTGAAGACAATGGCAGTGATTTTACAAGATCATTGCAAACCGAAGCCATGATGAATATTGCTAATGATTCTAATATAGTAAGAATATTATTTGGTTATGGGGTTTATTCACATAGAGTACTAATGGCTAAGAGGATGAATTTTTTATTAAATGAGAATTTGGCATATATTCTTATTTCAGAAAAAGCTAGTCTAATCCATAACTCAAGATCAGACGCCGGTAAAGAGAGTCTCATATATAGAACTAACGCCTTCAATGCGTTTATGATTGATTTTGGCTTGGTTGGGTTGATATTGTTAATAAGTTTATACATTGTATTGTTCAAAATATTGATTAAGCAAAAAGATCACTACACTTATTCAATAATTACCATTCTTGGATTGTCATTTGTATGGTTATTTTTTAGTAATATATTGGATATGTATTTATTGTATTTAATGCTAATACCTGGTTTTATAAATAAAATAATTAAAGGAAAAGTGGAAATATGAAGGCAGTAATACTAGCAGGCGGCTTGGGAACTAGGCTTAGTGAAGAGACATCCTTAAAGCCGAAGCCAATGATTGAGATTGGAGGGAAGCCAATATTATGGCATATTATGAAAATGTACTCTTCTCATGGTATCAATGAATTTATTGTGTGTTGTGGCTATAAAGGCTATGTCATTAAAGAATACTTTGCTAATTATTTTTTACATCAATCAGATGTCACCTTTTGTATGAAAAAAAATACTATAAAGGTCCACAAGGATCGCGCTGAACCATGGACTATTACATTGATTGATACTGGTGATCAGTCTATGACAGGAGGTAGACTTGCCAGGGTTTCTGAGTACATAAAGGATGAAGAAGCGTTTTGTTTTACTTATGGGGATGGCGTATCCGATGTTAATATTTCAGAATTAATAACATTTCATGAGAGTCATGGGAAAGACGCGACACTGACAGCTGTATATCCTCCTGGACGATTTGGTGCATTAAATATTGTAAATAATCAGGTAACCGAGTTTAAAGAAAAGCCTAAGGGTGATGGTGCATTAATTAATGGAGGTTTTTTTGTTCTTTCTCCAAAAGTATTGAAAAGAATTTCTGGAGATGATTGTATTTGGGAGCAAGGGCCGTTAAAAGGCTTGGCTGAAGATGGAGAATTAATGTCATTTACGCATGAAGGTTTTTGGCAGCCTATGGATACATTGAGAGATAAAGTATATCTACAAAAGCTTTGGGATGATGTCAAAGCCCCATGGAAGAGCTGGTAATTTTTATGATTAACCCAGATTTTTGGAAAGGAAAGCGTGTTTTTGTAACGGGCCATACTGGCTTCAAGGGTAGTTGGCTATCTATTTGGTTGTCTTATTTAGGGGCGACAGTTAAAGGTTATTCTCTTTCCCCGCCTACATCGCCATCATTATTTAACGAAGCAAAGGTAGAGGAATTGATTGATTCGCAAGTTGGCGATATTAGAGATCAAAAAAATATTTGTAGAAGTATGTCAGAATTTAATCCTGATATATTAATTCATATGGCTGCACAGCCTCTAGTTATGTATTCTTATAAAGCCCCGATTGAGACCTATGAGGTAAACGTCCTCGGGACTGCAAAAGTTTTAGAGGCGGCTAGAAGCTGTAAAAATTTAAAAGCCATTATCAATGTCACAACAGATAAGTGCTATGAAAATGATGGAAGAACCGATGGCTATAAAGAACAGGACCCAATGGGAGGCTATGATCCTTATAGTAGTAGTAAAGGATGCGCTGAACTAGTATCAGCATCCTATAAACGCTCTTTTTTGAGCGACCTTGGAATAGGAATTGCAACTGTCAGAGCGGGGAATGTTATAGGTGGTGGAGATTGGGCCGATAATCGATTGATACCAGATATTTTAAGATCATTTGAAAGTGGTAAGTCTGTTGTAATTCGAAACCCTAATGCAACACGTCCTTGGCAACATGTCTTAGAGCCACTCTCTGGTTATCTTGTACTGGCTCAGAAACTTTATAATGAACAAAGTAAGTTTTCCGAAGGATGGAATTTTGGTCCAGATGAACACGATATAAAGCCAGTGAGTTGGATTCTAGATAATATGACTTCTAAATGGCCTGATTCTAGCTGGAAATTAGATAACAATTCCAATCCACATGAAGAAAATTTTCTGAAGTTAGATATTTCAAAAGCAAAATACAGGCTTGAATGGAGTCCGACTTGGGGGTTAGAGGTAACTTTAGATAGGATTATTGCTTGGCATAAATCTTGGATAAATAGAGAAGATATATATAGAGCATGTACTATTGAAATAGAAAATTATATGCACGATATGAAGGGCTCAGTCTAAGGCTTTATTGTGAATATACCTGTGCAATATATAATTAACTCTCTTGCAAAATACCTCTTGATATTTTTTTTATTATTATCAACCTATTCTTCAATATTAACCATTTTTAACGGATCTGAAAATTCAAGCATGTTAAGAGTTTTTAGTGATGACGAAGCTTCTCAAGTGGGTAGACTCCAGGAAATGATAAAAGATGAATCATTAGATTCGGGTGGATTTAAAGGGGGTTTTTATCATTATGGACAGGCGTACAATACTTTAACTTATGCGTTAATTAATACTTTAGAGTTTGTTGGATTTGATAAGTTTGATTATCAAATATCTGTATTAATACTAAAACTAATTTCATTAACGGGTTATGTAGTGTCAGTTGTACTCGTTTATTTAATTTTAAGGTCCTTAGGTGTATCGGAAAGTATTTCTAGTATCTTTTCTTTAATTTTTGGAATACATACTGACTACTGGGGATGGGCAACAACTATTCATCCAGATACACTTCAAATGTGTTTAATGTTGATTTCTTTCTATTTTATTTTAAAGATAAAGTCGATTAATGCTGCAATACTTATAAGTTCTTTTTTTATAGGATTGTCTTTTGGTGCAAAATATTCTGGAATATTTTTAGCTATTTTTATTGCCTCATTAATTTCTATAAATACAATATATAGAATTGTTAACAATAAGAGAGATAATGTTAATTACTTTATTAATATTAGCTCATGGTCAATATTGAGCTTTTTTACAGGATGGATTGTTTTAAACCCATATATTTTATTTAGATTTAACAAATTACTGGAAGACTTATCTTTTCAACGTGAAAACCTTACTAATTTAGGCGGAGGCAAGGTATTGGACAACCGGTGGATTGAATGGGTTTCTATGTATCAGGATGAATATGGGCTGATCGTTGTTTTTATAATCACAGGTCTTTTATGCTTATTTATTTATACGCTTAATTTTTTATTTAAAAATAAGGATAATGTATGGCGATCTAGTTTATTTTCTGATAGAAGATCAATAGCTATAATATCAATAACATTTTATTTATTTATAGGTAGTCTATATTTATTTATTGTAATCAAGTATAGAGAGTGGAGGTATTCATACCATTTATTGCCATTTATAATAATAATTTCAGCATACGGATTTCATTTGCTAATGAAGTGGATAAATAGAGATTATATTATTGCTGGGATCTTTTTTTTGGCACTATTTCTTTTAATTCCCAAAGGATTATCAAATTTTCAGCTATTGGCAAATACTCATTATTCGGAATCGAAAAATCCTTATGTGACAGCGGGAGAATGGCTAAAAAATAAATATAATTCAAATAATATAATTCTAGCTGGGACTTATAGTTATGTAGATGATAAGTATTTTAATAATATTGCTTATACATATGACTTGAATCGTTTAGCTATAAAAACACACACGCCGGATGTTATTTTTATGAATGAGAGTGTTCCTGGTAGGTATGTATGGAAGAAGAAGGGGACGTTAATTTCTGATAACGAATTTATCTATAAAGAGAAATGGAAGAATCGTGCCATGGTAGATGAGTACGGTGTATTTCTACAGGAGATAACATCAAAGGAATCTTCTTGGAAGGTTGTTTATGAAACAGGTAGTGTAGTAATTTTTGAACGAAAATAATAGGATTTAGTATGAAAGAAAATGAAATAAGTTCACCATTATTCAATTTTTTTACAAGAAGCATGATTTTAGCTTTTGTTTTTACAATAACGTATCATTTTACTATTGGAATCACATTGAGCAAAATTGACAAGATAATGGATCAAGTTATTTGGGCTCGAGGAAAAGTTGAGTTAATTGATAAAAAAATGATACAAAAAGTATTTCATCGCTGGCCAAGCAAGATTCACCTTAGTAAAGATGAAGAAGAGAGATTAAGGAGCGACACAAAGGATTTAATGATAAAGTTAGCACCAGTAATCGATGAATTGTATTTATATAAACCGAAGTTGAAATAACTTTATAAATAGTCATGAAACATATAGCAATAGTAACACCAGTTTTTAATGAAAGAGAAAATATAGAAGAACTGTTATTAGCAGTAGAGAGTATTTTTTCTAATATTGAAAATTATGAATATACGCATTTATTTATAGATAATTCATCAACAGATGGGTCGGAGGAGTTGCTAATACAACTAACTGATAAATTTGATAACGTTAAGGCTATTATTAATGCGCGTAATTTTGGATATGTAAGGTCATCGTTTTACGGGCTTATTAATCTGGATGCAGATGCAACAATTTTATTGGCATGCGATTTTCAAGAGCCGCCTGAATTAATACATCAATTTATAGAGCAATGGGAAAAAGGACATCTTGTTGTAGGCGGCATTAAGGTTGAAAGTGAAGAATCAAAAATTAAAAGATTTTTAAGGACCATTTATTACAAATTAGTAAATAGCTTGTCAGATGTTGAATTGATTGATCATTATTTTGATTTTGGATTATACGATAGGTCGGTTATTAAGGAGCTGAGACAAATTTCAGATACAAAACCTTACCTGAGAGGGTTAATACCAGAGTTAGGATATAAAGTATCAAAAATTGAGTTTAAGCAGTTAAAAAGAAAGCGTGGAAAAACTAAACAAAATTGGTATGAATTGTTTGATACTGTCATGCTAGGCTTAACTAGTCAATCTAAAGTTCCATTACGCTTGGCTACAATTGTTGGGTTTATTGTTGCTACTTTATCATTTTTATCAGGAATGTATTATTTAATAAGAAAAGTTGTTTCCTGGGATTCGTTTGAAATGGGCGTAGCGCCGTTGGTAATAGGTATGTTTTTTATGAGCTCGGTTTTATTAATTACTGTCGGTATTGTTGGTGAGTATGTTGGTAGTATCCATACACAATCCTTAAAAAGAAAATATATTTTAGAAAAAAATAGGTATGGATTTAATGATGAAAATGTCAAAAAAACAAGTTAAAGCAGATTATTATAGTAGTAAAAAGGTTGTTTTAGAGTATGACCAGAAAAGGTTTTTAAGAGGTGGCGGCGTTTATGTCGCAAAAAAAGAAACAGAAATTGTGCAGTATTTTTTAAGGGAGTATTGCTCAAGTAAAAGTGTTGTAATGGACTGCCCAGTAGGAACCGGAAGGTTTTTACCTATAATAAATAAATTTACTAGGCATATTATTGCAGTTGATATATCAGATGCTATGCTAAAAAATGCATCGAAGTATAAGGCAGAAAGGTTTGTTAAGTCATCTGCAGACAATATGCCCATTGAAAAAGATTCTGTTGATTTTTGGATATCTAGTAGATTTTTCTTTCATTTTGAGACTCTTGACAACTTTTTTAAAGAGGCCGATAGGATTATAAAGCCTGGAGGGTATTTTGCATTTGATGTTTTTAATTGGAGCCCAAGATCTTTGTTGCCTGAGTTTATCTTGGGTGGAAAAACTTATAATCATAATTTAAGCTATATTCAACAACTATCCAGCAAGTATAATTTTAATATTACAGAAGTTAAGCGTGCCTTTTTCATACCAACATATATAGCAAGCTTTATCCCTAATTTTTTTGTTGTATTTATTGAAAATTTAGTTGATAAATTTTTCCCAAAGTATAAAACAAAATCGTATTTTTTACTAGTAAAGGATTAAGTAGACTTTATGAAAGTAATGATCTATACCTTTAGAAATGAAAATGCGATTTCTGGCGAAAGACAGACAACTAAATTTCTTCATAATTATTTAAAACTAAATCATCAAGTAATTGACCAAGAGAGGTATAACTCAACAGAAGAGCAGTCTTTTTGGAGTTTTTTATCAATCTCAAAGTATTCGAATTTAATAAATTTTAGTAAGGGTAATTTAGTTGACTTATTGATTATAAAAATACCAACTGCTAGTCAGATTTTTTTAATTCCATTGTTAACCAGAGGATTTAAAGGGGAGGTTGTAATATGGGTTGACGGGTTAATGTGGGAATTTCCTAGAGTTAAAATTTTCCTAGAATTTATTAAAAGGGAACCACTTGTATTTTTGGCGAGAATGATAATAAATAATAATATTTGGTCAAGGTTGGCGCGTTTTTTCCCGCTAACTTATGTTGTTTCTTCAAAAACTCAAAAATTGCAATTTTCTCATTATTTACATCCTAAATCAAAAATACACATAATTTCTAATGCTGTACCATATGCATCAGATTTTACAAATTTGACAGGATTAAAAGAAATATTTGAGAGTGGAAAGGAGACTAGATTTGGCTATATTGGTCATTCGTATCCTGTTAAGGGGTTACCTGATATAAAAAAATCTTTTGATTTTCTATATAAAAAAGGGGTTTTTCCAAAACTAGAATTAGCCTTAAGTGAAAGAGGTAATTTGGCAGCTGATATGCAAATAACTTTTCCTAATGTTGTATATACAGGCACGGTTAATCGGTCTGAATTTTATTCACGAATAGACTGCCTTATTTTTCCTTATTGGGCAGACTGGGGTACCAATACATTTCCAAGCGTTCTTTTAGAAAGTATAGAGCTTGGTATTCCTGTCATTATTTCAGATAGCAATTTATCACGTGAATTGTTTAAGGAAAATAATGCCTTTTTTTATGAACGAAAAAATTATCTAGAGCTTGCACATATTATTGAAAAAATATATGTTGGTGATGCCGATCTTCCAAGTAAAGCATCCTTGAAAGTCTTATATCGTAATCAATTTTCAAAAGAAAATATTGAAAATAGATGGGATTTAGTGATTAATTCTGTCAAATTTTAATGAATTTAAAATATCTTAAAGTATTTTTTGGTATTTTATTATTTTCTTTTCTTTTGGTAAGATTTGATTATAGTCTAGTGCTTGAAACAATTAAATTATCAGATACAAGATATATTGTTATTGGTTTTTCCTTATTTTTTATATCAGGAATATTTGAAGTTTATAAATTTTTAGCTCTTTTGTCAGATAGATTTACATTTTCAGAAGCGCTAAGTATTACATACTCGGGTTTATTTTTAAATAATTTTATGCCGACAAATATTGGCGGAGATGCATATAGAATTCTTAAGCTTGCAAAAAAAAATAGTTATAGAATGGCATCTATTATAGTAATAATAGATAGACTTAATGGCCTAGCCCTAATATTTTTATTGTCATTACTTGCTCTGTATTACAGACCTATTAGTCTATCTACGTTAAATACATATTTTGATTTTGATTTGTCAGTTGTTTTTTTAATGATAATATTATTTTTAATTGTGTTTTTTATACTAATAGTATTTAAATATGCAAAAGAAGTGTTTAATGATATAAAGTTGATATCCATGTCTAGATATATTAACTCTATAATGCACTCTATGTTTTTTCAAGTTTCAAGAATAGTGGGTATTTACTTTTTTGTTTTATCTGTTGGTGGAAGTATTAATATTATTGATATTGCAGTGATATTATCAATAGTTTTGATAATATCACTAATTCCAATTAGTATTGGTGCTTTAGGCGTAAGAGAGGCGGCTTTTGTGGCTGGATTTTCTATATATTCAATTGATCCAGTATCAGGATTAGCTATTGCAATTTTAACTAGAGTTTTTTTATTTTTACAGGCAATAGTAGGTTATTTTATTTTTTCTCAAGGGGAGTAATGCGTGGTCGCTATTCTAAGTATATATAAGGAGATATTGTGTTAAATTTTGCACTTGTGGGTTGTGGGCGTATTGCTAAAAGACATTCAGAGTTACTGGGTGAGGGTCAAATTAAAGGGGCCTGTTTGACTGCTGTTTGTGATCTGGCTATAGATGACGCTAAAAAAATTGGCAAGCAGTTCAGCGTTCCATATTATCAAGATATGGATGTTATGATGCAAAATGAAAAGATTGATGTTGTTGTTGTTCTTACGCCTAGTGGCCTGCATGCAGAAAATGTAGTAAATCTTTCTAAATATGGAAAAGATATAATGGTTGAAAAGCCAATGGCCTTAACGCTTGATTCTGCAGATGAAATGATTAGCGCATGTGACAAAAATAATTGCAAACTCTTTGTGATTAAGCAAAATAGATTTAATGTCCCTG
>Ga0008649_10003833_pt1 | contig 10095 bp, 4 predicted proteins | sample SaaInlV_130m_DNA_2_FD_66601 | JGI IMG/M metagenome (GOLD analysis project Ga0008649, IMG submission 66601) | Marine microbial communities from expanding oxygen minimum zones in the Saanich Inlet - SI037_S2LV_130m_DNA | ecosystem: Environmental > Aquatic > Marine > Intertidal zone ... | reverse complement strand
CAAGCAGTGGATACACTACTCAATATTATTACCCCGAAATTGATACAGATGGTCTTGGCGGATCTAGTTCAGCAGATTATGATTTGAGAGTAAGAATTACTGACTCCTCTGGATCTATTTCAACTGACACAATCGACTTGACTGTTTACGCAGATGATGATGGAGATGGCGTACCTAACGTTGACGATAACTGCCCTGATGAAGCTAACGCAGATCAATCAGATATTGATAGCGATGGTTTTGGAGATGTTTGTGATCTTCAAGAATGGACCACTGAAGCTGGCGACATGACTGTAATTGAAGATAACACTGGTTCAGTAACTGTTGTTGTTGACCCTAATGAAGGAAGCGAAACCATGCTTTTCTCAGTTAACATCGATACAATCTCTGATGACGGAACTACTGTAACTACTCAGATCTCATCTAGTGAAGCTCCTTCAGGTAACCGTTTTGTTTGGTCAACTAATGTACTTTACGATTTTATCGATCACGCTAACTATGCAACTGGCGGCCTAACAGATAATTTTGGTGTAACCATTTACGCACTTGATGACGCAGATGGTGATGGAAATTACGATAGTTTTGGTTCATATCAAGAGCACCGTATTTCAACTTCTTTTACAGTTAATGTAGAAGACTTGAACCGTGATCCAGAATTTACCAGTACTTGCAGCCTAACTGTAGCTGAAGATGCAGTTGACTCTTTAGACTTATCAACTTTCACAAGTGATGATGACAACGACGATCTTGTTTTCACAAGCGACAGTACAGAACCTAGTTTTGTAACTGTAGATGCTAATGGATTAATTACTGCAGATTTAACAGGTATTTTTGATGAATCAACCGCTACAGCTTCAGCATCATACACTTTTGATGTAACTGTAGAAGATTATTTTACAACAACCACTACGGCTGTTGGTGGTTCAGATACAATTACTTGTGATTTAACAATTACCGATACACCTCGTCCTCCTTATGCTTTCGAAGCAGTATCAGCTACTGCACCTTCAACAGCTGGAGTAATTGGTCCATACCTTGAAGGCGAAACCATTGATTTGGAAGAAGCATTTTATTATGGTGACTTAGACGATTTAACTCTTACAACTTCAACTGTAACTATTAGTAGTACACCTACTTTTCCTGGAACTTTCACAGATCTTGGACTAACTAGTGATGTTGATGGAGATGGAGTTACCGATGGAGTTGCGCAAATCTACTATGAAATTCCAATCGATGGTACTTCTGTTGGAACTTACACATTTCAAGTGGATGTTCTTGATGACACTGGCCTTACAGCAACTGCTACTCTTGATTTAGAGATTCTAGCTGATACCGACGGTGATGGCGTAGCAGACGTTGATGACAATTGTCCTGATACATACAACCCTGACCAATCAGATATTGACGGTGACGGATTTGGAGATGTTTGTGATGAACCTATTATCACTGCAATTGCAGATCAAACAGTTCCTGAAGGAACAACTGCAACTTTTACAACTACTGCTTCCGCTGAAGATGGTGGGGAAACCCTTAGTTTTCTTGTGGAATACGATGCAACCTCTACTGATGGTGCAAGTGTTGGAACAGTAACAACTTTTTTACCAAGTTACCCAGCAACTAACACAGTAAGTATTGATATAACTCCACTTTACGAGTTTATTGATCATGCAAACTATCCAGATTTATCTGACGAGTTTACAGTAACTGTGACTGCTTACGAAGATAATGATGGTGATGGAGCAATTGACTCAACAACTGAGCACAGTGATTCAACTACTTTTATTGTAACTGTAACAGATGTTAATCAAGACCCTTACGAATCAAGTACTTGCGAAATGACTGCAACTGAAGGAGTTGACGAAACATTTGACTTAAATGATTTTGTAGCTGACGATGACTTAGATGATTTACTATACTCTCTTAGCAGCGCAAGCACCCTAGAATCTTGGGCAACCTTAAACTCTGATGGAACTCTTGACGTGGCTCTTGTAGGTAACAATGACGCATATGATTTAGGACCTGACTACTCTTTTGATGTAGACGTATTAGATTATTATCCTGACGGAACTTTAACTAATGCTGCAGGTGGATCTCTAACTATTACTTGTACAGTTACTGTAGCTGATGATGGTACTACTACTAGTACAAACGCGCCAGTTGTAATTGCTTCAGACCCAGCGCCTACTTACGAAGAAGGTGAAACAATTAGTGAATCTTTTACTTACGAAGACGCGAACGGTTTTTCTGACATTGTTTCTGTAACAATTACCGAGTCACCTACTTTTCCTGGAGACATTGATGACCATGGAGAACAAGATCTTGATGGCGATGGAGTTTATGATGAAATTGGGCTAATCGAAGTTTCATACGCAATCCCAACTGACGGTACAGCTATTGGTACTTACACAATAACTGTGACTGCGCAAGATGCTGCTGGTTTAACTGGATCTGATACAATAGTGATTACTATTGATGAACTTTCTGGCGATGACCCAGTAATTGAAGACATTGATGATGTTGAAGTAGAAGCAGAAGATACCTTAGAAATCGAAATCACAGCTGAAGACAGCGACGAAACTGACATCGCTGATTTAGAGGCTGAAATTACTGTTGGTAATGAAGACGCAACTCTTCATGATAACGAAGATGGAACTTGGGATTTAGAATGGATCACTGATTGTGATGACATTGGAAGTCACGTATTTGAAATCGTTGTAACTGATAGCGATGGAAACACCGATACTGTAACTTTTGTTGTAACTGTTGTTGATACTGACGGATCATGTTCTGATCGTGATGTTGACGGAATCCCAGACGATGACGACAACTGTCCAGATACTTACAACCCAGACCAAGCAGATGCTGACGGCGATGGAATTGGAGATGTTTGCGACGAAAGTCCATCTCCAAACAATGTTCCAACAATTGGTGGTGAAGATGTAACTGTTAACGAAGGAGATACTGCAACTGTGCAAATATCATACATTGACTTAGATGGTGATTCTTTGAGTATAAGTTACGAAGGTCTTCCTGAAGACATTATTGTTGACCCAGATTGTGGTAGTTACGCAAATATTTGTTTTAGTTGGATAACTGAATCTGGAGACGAGGGAGTTTACGAATGGGACTTTACTGTTTTTGAAACAGATAACCCTGACGCAAGTGGTACAACTACTGTAACAGTGACTGTTCTTGAAGCTCTAGATACTGGGGCAACCCACGGAACTTTAGGAAGAGCAGTGTATTCAAACGTTCAGTTTGACAATGAAGAAGTAATAGCAGGCGATTACGCTCTACTAAACATTGCAATTGAAAACGACGGATTCATCGATTTGGAAAACATGCAGGTAACTGTTGTGATTCCAGAACTTGGTCGCAAATTCGCAAGCCGTGGATTTGATTTAGACATGGACGAACAAACAAGTGTGAACGTTCCAGTTTACATCCCAAGTTACGCAGCTGGCAGAGAATATTTAGTTCAAGTCACATTGACTGGTGAGGATTATAGCCACACCACTCATCGTGAATTAAGGGTAATTTAGTTCCCTATTTTTTTTAACTTTTTTAAGACTAAATAACTAATTGACTACTCGAAAGTAACACAGGAACCAAAAGGTTTAAAAAGAATTTGTTACTTTAGAGTAAAATACATTCCAAACTTTGTAATATAGCAAAGAACGGGGGAAGATAGAAAAATGAAAAAAGCATTACAAATTGTTGCTGCTCTCGCAGTAATGTTTCTAGCACTTGCAAGTACAGCTTTCGCTGTAGGCGCAGACGGTCTTACAATCGATACAATCGAAGTAAACGGCCACAGTGTTGAAACTGGTGAAGGAGCTATTAGCGCACTTACTGTTGAACAAGACGGACGCCTAAGCGTAGAAGTTGGACTTCAAGCAGGTGTTGACAATGTTGAAAACGTAGAAGTTGAAATTGAAATTTCCGGCTACGAATATGATGATCATGAAGATCTTGAAGATGAATCTCATGTATTTGATATGGACGCTTTGACCACCAAATACGTTAATCTTGAGATTGATTTGCCAGCTAAATTAGACGACGACGTTTACTACTTAAGAATTCGTGTTGACGATAAAGCTTCAGCAACTCAAGAAGTTATTGTAAGATTATCAGTTGAACCATCTCGTCATGGTATTGACATCGCAGATCTTGTATTATCCTCAAGTTCTGTAGAAGCTGGTCGATCAGTTCTTGCTACTGTTGAAGTAGAGAACTTCGGTGACCGTGATGAAGAAGATGTTAAAGTAACTGTTTCAGTTCCTGCTCTAGATATTAGTGCATCCGACTTTATTGACAACGTAGAAGTTGATGAAGACGGTGAAGGAGTTGAATACGAAACTAGCGAAGAGATGTTTCTAAGTATTCCTGATTGTGCAGAAGCTGGTGTATACGAGCTTGTTGTAGAACTTGATTACGACGAATACTCAACTGTTAGTGAGTCTTACGCTTTAACTGTAACTGACGGACGATACTGTTCCGAAGAAAGCAGCGATGCTAGTGAAGAACGTCTTGTAATTGCAGTTGGCCCTGAAAGCCAAGATGTAAGTGCAGGTCAAACCGCTACCTTTGCTGTTGCTCTAAGTAACGAAGGCGACGAAACCGAAACCTTTACCCTTAACTTAGAAGCAGCTTCTGGAAGTGCATCCCTAAGTGAGAGCCTAGTTGTTCTTACCGCAGGAGAATCCCAAGTTGTTTACGGATATGTAGCTGTTACCGATGCTGCTGGAATTGTTCCAGTAACTCTAACTGTTGCAAGCGAAGGCGAAACTCTTGAAACCATTGGTCTAACTGTAGATGTAGACGCAGACTCAAGTAGTGTAAGTGAAGGAGCTTCTTTAAGAAACGCTCTTGAAATCGCACTAATTGTACTTGTTGTACTTCTAGTATTAGTTGGTCTAATTATTGGGTTTACAAGACTTCGTAAAGACGACGACGAAGAACAAACATACTACTAATTACTTACAAACGCTAGAAATAGCTAAGTAGATAATTTGGAGTATGATCTGTCTTCCTCCTTTCTTTTTTTTTTCTTTTTTTTGAGGAGACATATTTTTTCACACTAAGAAATTTCAAAAAACAAAACTAGGCAATTTGCCTTTTTTCTTTTAATTATTTTTTTAAGAACTTTTTTCATCAATTTTTAAATTAGATTCTAAATAATTCATTTAATCTCTTCACTAAATCTTCTTTTCATTCACAACACTTTTAACCAAACCTAAACCTAATCTCTTATGAAACACTCTTCTAATAAATCTCTTGATATTGCAATTATTGGGGCTGGCCCAGTTGGCTGCCATGCAGCTACTCTTCTAGCTAAACTTGGTCATAATGTTACAGTTTACGAAGAACACAAAAAGGTAGGTGAACCAATTCAATGTACTGGGCTTCTAACAAAAGACTTCGATAAATTCTTTCCACAAATAGCTAAATCAAAAGATGATTTCTTAGTAAATACATTCAGTGAAGTAATTGTAAAATCCAAAAATCAAACATTAATCACAAATCAAAAAGAGTATCTTGTGTGTAGGACTAAGTTCGATCAGAGCTTCAAAAAAAGAGCACAAGCAGCAGGCGCTACAATCAAAACCCAGCACTCATTCATTAGAAAAGAAGGCAGAGGCCTCATAATCAAAAACAAAACCACGCAAAACAACTCAGATCACTCAAACCACCAAAATCACTCAAACCACAAAAACCACCATGAGTTCAAAATAATCCCTGACTTGGTAATCGCAGCTGACGGCCCACTTAGCAAAACAGCTAAAGCATACGGTTTCTATGAAAAAACCAGAAAAAATTATTATGGCATCCAGGCAGTTGTAGAAAAGCAACATGGCCCTAACAACAATCATAATACTGCTTCTCTGAACCATTTCAACAAAGATACCTTCATAACATACTTTCGTAATGATTGGTGCCCAGATTTTTTCATTTGGGACGTACCAGAAAACAAGCAGCAAAGCCGTGTGGGACTCGCAAGTAAAAAACCTCCAAAAAAGTTCTTCCAAAAATTCATCCAAGACAACAACTTTGAAATCAAACAAATGCAAGCTGGTGTAATTCCAATTTACTCTCACAAACAAAAAATGCAAAAAGATAATTGTTATCTTTTAGGGGATGCTGCTGGGCACGTCAAAGCAACAACCCTAGGTGGCTTAATTCCCGGGCTTCGCGCAGCCAAAATTCTCTCACAAAAGATTCAATCAAACACTTACAAAGTTGGTGGTTATCACAAAGCCCTAAATAAATTAAGACGTGAACTCTTACTGCACAAGATAATCAGAAATTTAATGGACCATTTTACTAATAACGATTGGGATAAACTTCTCTCTTTAGTCTCTCAAAAAAAGATTCAAAAAGTTTTTGAAAAATACAGTAGAGACAATCCTATTCCACTAACTTTTTTTTCCTTAATCAAAGAGCCAAGATTTCTTTACTTTACAAGGCACTTGCCTAAACTGATTCTAAAAAACTAAAACTGCAAGAGTAGCGAAGCATAAGGCACATCACAACATTTATATACGCAAATCAGCTTTCCAAAAGATATCATTTAGAGGTGATTATACTTATGGCAAGAAAAAAATCTGCAGCAAGAAAACCTGCAAAAAAGCGTTCAAGTTCAACAAGAACTACTAAAAGAAGAACTTCAGCAAGACGCGCAAGTCCAGCTGCAGTGCAAATGGCTCCAGCTATGCCCTCAAGATCATGTTCAGGACTAGCTCCTAAGTGGAAAGGTTTAGGTCTTTTCTTTATCGGTGCACTTGTTATCCTTAACGGATGGCGTGGATGGACAACTTGGCCAGTATTCATTGGTTTATTAGTTGGTCTTAAAGGACTTTGGATTTATTTCAAATACGGATAAAACCAAAAAACAGATCATATTTTTTTTTTGTTAATTTTAAAATCACATTTTTTAATTTTTTTTTAACGGTGATCGGTTTCCGATCCCAATACCCCTTTTTTCTAACAAATCATAAAAAATTAGTAAATAACTTAAATCAGCATCAAAATAACCACTTCTAACATGGGCCAATCACCAAATAAAAATATCAAACGTCTTCGAAGAAAAGATATTACTAAAATTCTTGATACAATCAAAGAGCGTTTTGATGTAGATTTCCCAAGTGACTACCTTTTCTATGAAACAGCTAAAGGTAAAATATACATAATTTCTCCTGAATTTCAAAACTTTGATTTTGAAAATATGAGAATTGATAAAGGTGGGTTTTACTTTTGCGAAAGAAAAGGTGATTTTCTAAGACTCAGCATGCAAGCAGCTCAAAAAATCGGTCAAATAGCCAAAAGCGCTAAAATAGAACCAAAAAATTCTCTAAAACTAACAGAGCCTGACTATCTAACTTACATGAAAGGCGAAGAGATCAAAACAGATCACCCAAATAATAGTTCAATTCTACTTATATTCCAAGATGAAGTTTTTTGTTGGGCTCAAGTAAAAGATGGATATATCATAAATTATGTACCAAAAGCCTACCGTGGGACCATAATTATCTGATTCTAGCTTCTAAAAAGCCGCCCTAAACAAGATACTACTAAAAAGTTACATATTTGACATAAAGTTTATAAAGTAAGTTAGTTCTTGAAGGTAGTAACTCGAGCGATTATTAAACTAATAGTACTATAAACCAAGGTGATATATCATGAATAAATTAACAAAAATTTTCGGAATTTTAATGCTGGCCCTACTTATGGTTGGCACTTTAGCAGGCTCAGCTTTTGCTGACGCACCAACATTTCCAGTAGAAGCGATAGGTACTGGGGCAATGGTAGGAGATACCATTCCAGTTATGATCATCGCAGAAGATACTGATGGTGACGCACTAACATTCTCATTAGCGGTAAGCTGTACAGATTGTGTGGGAACATCCACTCTTGAAGAACAAGAATTTAGTACTCCAGTAGAAATTATGACTAATTCTTATCTAGTTGAATTAGAATGGATTCCAACAGAAGACGATGCTGGAGCAATTGGTCCGGCAAGTCATGAAGTAACAGTAGAAGTAACTGATGGAACTTCAACAATATCTCAAAGTTTTACAATTACAGTAGGTTCATACGGACCTTCTCACGAAGAGATTCAAGAAGAAATGTTTGATCAAATGATTTCTGATCTTGAAGATCAAGCAGATGAACTTCTAAGTGAATTAGAAGCAGCTACAACTGAAGAAGCTGAACTTATCGAAGAACAACTTGAAAGTATCGAAGAAAGGCTTGATCAACTTTTAGAACACATTGAAGATATGGCAGCAGATGGAGCAATCACTGAAGCTGGAGCGGAAACTCTTGAAGCTTCTGCACAAGCAGTAGTTGATGAAATTGAAGCTGCAGTTGAAGGATCAGATGATGGTTCTGAAGATCCAGAAGATCCTATCCCTGATTCTGATGGTGATGGGATTGCAGATGATGTTGATAACTGCCCAGCAACTATCAATCCAGATCAATTAGATACTGACGCTGATGGTCTAGGTGACGAATGTGACCCAGTAGACGATAGTACAGGTTCAGCACCATCCTTAACTGGAGAAGAAGCCTACGATATTACTCTTGGTGAAACCGCTAATCTTTACGTTGAATTTGCAGACGCAGATGAAGATGGTCTTCTTTCAGTTTCTATCGCTTATGTAGATGGTACTGGATCTGAAGTTTTAGTTGACTTATCTGAGATCACTTTATTCGAAGTGGAACCAGAGTATGATTACTGGTCAATTGAATACGATTTCACTCCAAGCGCAGCTGGAACATACGTTTTTACAGTTGTAGCAACCGATGGAAGTGGAGCAGATTCAGATGATTTTACAACCACTGTAACTGTTACTGAAGAAACCGATCCAAGTGAAACTGATTCTGATGGTGACGGAGTAACTGACGACCTTGATGTTTGTGAAGGATCTGATGACACTGTTGACACTGACGCTGACGGAACACCTGATGGATGTGATGATTCAGATGCTGACGGAGTAACTGATGATTTAGACGTTTGTGAAGGCTTTGACGACACTGTTGACACTGATGCTGACGGCACACCTGATGGTTGTGACGACGACGACGATGGCGACGGAGTTTTAGACGCTGACGATGTTTGTGAAGGATCTGACGACACAGTTGATACTGATGGCGATGGAACTCCAGACTGTTTAGACGAAGATACAACTTACTCTCCAGTTTTTGACGCTGTAGCAAGTCAAGAAGCAACATCAGGCGAAGAATTTACTCTAAGTTTTAATGTAACTGATGAAGATACAACTGACACAATTACTTTAGCAAACGCTAGTGTAACTTGTACAAGTACATGTACAACTTCAACTCTTGACTTAACCGAAGACGTTGATTTAACTTTTGACGGAACAACTTTTACAATTACTTGGACACCAAGTGATAGCGATATCGGAACTCAAGAAGTTTCAATTGTTGCTAGTGATGATGCAGCTAACACAGATACTGTTACTTTTTCAATTACTGTAAACGAAAGTTGTGACGGCTCAAGTGACTATTGTGCATATGTAGCTGACATCGAAGAATTCGAAACAAACCTTGAAGACTTTGAAGCTGACTTTGAAGATCTTGAAGAAGATTACGAAGATGCAATTGACGATGATGACGAAAGTGATCTTGAAGATGCAACTGAGGAACTCGAAGACATGCTTGACGACTTAGATGATATGCTTGATGAAATTGATGACTTAGAAGACGACATTGATGACTCAGAAGACGATGAAGATATCACTAGTGATGAAGAAGACGAATTAATTGATAGTCTTGATGATTTACGTGATGATATTGAAGACTTAATTGACGACATCGAAGATCTTTTAGGAATTGAAAGTGAAGACAATAGCGCAAGCTCATGGTCAACAGCTAGTGTTTCATCTAGTAGTACATCTAGTAGTAATGATGATAGCGATGATGAAGACGATAGCGGTTTCACAGTTGATTTGACAACTCTTGGTTTAGATACAAGTAATGAAGATACAACTACTTATACTCAAGAAAACTCTTGGGAAGATATTAGGTATTTAGTATATCTTTTAGCTGGTATTGTAATTGCTCTTGCAGCTC
>Ga0008649_10003822_pt1 | contig 10116 bp, 13 predicted proteins | sample SaaInlV_130m_DNA_2_FD_66601 | JGI IMG/M metagenome (GOLD analysis project Ga0008649, IMG submission 66601) | Marine microbial communities from expanding oxygen minimum zones in the Saanich Inlet - SI037_S2LV_130m_DNA | ecosystem: Environmental > Aquatic > Marine > Intertidal zone ... | reverse complement strand
TAATAGAAATCCATTCAGATGAAGAAATTTCAGAAGATTCCAAAGTGTTCAACAACAAACAGTGAATGTATGCATATAAAATTCAAATCTAAATTAAAAATGGCGCCGGGAGGGAGATTTCTAAGTTAAGTTCAAAACCCACACCAAAAAACACTGAAAATCAAAGAAAAAACAATTAGATCGCTGAATTAAAAGATTATTACAGAAATCAATAGATCAAAAACAACATAGTCAACAATAACAACATGAAAATTTTATCTTGTAATTTGAAAATAAAAACTCGTTAGGGTCGCCAAGTTAGGTATGGCGTGGTTCTGAAAAAACCATTTCCCCCCGGAATCATGGGTTCGAATCCCATCCCTAACGGGTCTATTATTATTCATATAATTATTGATAAAAGTATTTGTAATTTTTTAGGTTTGACTAGACATATTCTCAAAGATATAATCAAATAATGAGTAAATTTGTACTAGTATAATATCTAAAATAATTGGGACGGTACAAATCTAAAAAATATTGAGTTTTTTTAAAGAATTATTAAAATTTATGAATAGTAAATGTAAAGAAAATACATGGATGATAAATGTAGATTTTGTAGAAAATTGATAGGTTTTTCTTTTTACACGTGCTGGGAGCATTTACATGAATTTGTTATTTGTGAAGAATGTATGACTACACATAAAGCCGAAGTTCAAGAATTAGAAAAACAAGGTCACAGAATATTATCTGATTGATTAGTTGATTCATCACGTTTCATAGATTCAATTATTTTATCAATTTCTTTTTCAGTATGTCGTAATTCTTTACCAATTCCTTTTGCTTTTTTTATGACTTTATCTTGTTCTAATTGCTTATCGGTTTTATGAAATAACCTTTCAGTGTTTTCTAGTATCTCTTTAGCATCTTTAACATTTCTATCTATACTCATAGAGATTTCACGATTTTTAATTCTTGATTTTAGCTCGATTAATTTTTCTAAATATTTTTTGGCAACCAAAAAACTAACCTCATACTCATGATCATAATTACTGAATATCAAATGCCATCTATGCCAAAACGCCCATCCCACAACACCAATAAGTTCAGATATTCTTTCAAGAAATTCTATATTCTCTTTATTTTTAATATTAAGAATTGTATCAACTCTTTTGATGATTCTTTTTTCTGTACGTTTTCCCTGACGTTGAACAATAATTGCTATTACAAGTCCAAACCCAATTTCGATGTATAGTGCTATCCAGTTACTACTATTCTCTAGACCGTGAATATGAATTGTCAACGAAGATAAACCTGTAATTGCTAAAATAATACCATAGATTATTTTAGTAATATTTGTAGGTGTTAACTCCATAAACTAAAATAGAATATAGCCATAATTAAAAAATACTAAACTTTAGATCTAAAACACTCCATATTTTGGAAAAATTAGATTTTTATCTAACTTTAACTCTTATAGCTTTTTCAAATCTTTCATCAGATTCTTCAATTATCACACCTTCTGAAGTTTGCCAGGTGCCATCAGATTGTAAGGTTAATCCTAATTGTTTACCAGATGTGGTTTTTTTGTTTTCTTTTGAATTTGAAATATTTTTATCTGTTAAACTACTCTCAATCATTCGTTTAAGATATTGGCATTTGTTCTCTTTGGAACTAGTACACTTTTCAACCAATTTTGCATAAGTAACATCATCTATTTTTGTAGTTACTGTTTTTGTCATGATTATAATTAAAATCATAATCCAATAAAGTTTACTCGTGAAAGTTTACTAGTAAACAAATAGTATATCCTCGTGAGTATACTTTGTATATCCTAAAAGTTTACTCGTAAATCAAAAGTTTACTCGTGAAAGTTTACTAGTAAACAAATAGTATATCCTCGTGAGTATACTTTGTATATCTTGTAGTATATCCTCAACAAACAATTACAAATCAAAAACTAATATTAAATTCCAAAGGATAATTCACATCTTGGTTAGAGTTTTGATATGTCTAGATGAACACACAAGTAACATTCTAAGTAACAAATCAAACAAGTCTGAATTTATAAGAAATTCAATAACAGAATACAATTTATTCAAAATTAAGATGAATTTAGAACATGAACAAAATCTAATCCAATTCAATGATGATGTTAGAATTATTACGAGACAATTTCTATAAAAATAATTTGATTTAAAAATAAAAAATAAAGTTGAGATTATTAATTCTCAATCTCAACTTGCGCTTTTATTGATTCCACTTTGATATTGAACTTACCGTGTTGGTACTCATTTAGTTCTAGTCCCAACTCTGCACTCATTGTTTTTTCAGTATCATAGTTTACTGCATCAAGTATTTTATTAGTTGATGATTCAGAAGGCTTGTAAATACAAATTGTATTTTTTTCATCATTGCACTGAACTCTCAACTTCATTATCTGACCGTATGAATTACTTTCTGATAGGTCAGCTATAACCATACATTTAGTAATTTTATTATCTTTCATAAAATCAGGTGTCAAAGTTCTATCCATTAACAAACATTATCACCCCCTCTTATCTCAGACAAGCGTGATTTGCTAACAATTTCAATTCTTCTAGATAGACATGTTGGACATTCAATTATACCACTATTACGTGAATATTCTTGATTAGAATAGTCATGTATTTCTTTAATCAGACAAGGTATCCAAACATCACAAAAAAATACAATGCAACATAAAGGGATTTTTAGTTTCAATCCTTCATCAAAAAATACAGGTCTGGAAATATCCAGTATATCATCTAGACTCAATTATTCAAAACTCCAGAGTTAGAAATTATATCATATAATTCTCTGTCTGTATCTTGCATATTCTTTAATGAGTATGGCAGAATTCCTTTTTTGTAGACCTCATTTAGTTTGTAAGTTATCATTGATTTTGAAATTGCACCATCAAAATATTCAGTTAGAATTTTTTCAGATTCCTCTAGAGTTAATTTTTTTACATTTACCAAATATGGACAAAGAACTAAAGCAAATATTCTTTTTTTGCCATCTATGATTTTGTTTTGTAAAATATTTTCAATGTAAATTATCTTACCTTTGTTTGAATAATTTTTATTTTGTCTTTGTTTTTGTTGTCGTTCTAATTTCTGTAAATGTGTTAAAAAAGGTAAATTTTGTATGTTAGGTCTTGTACCATTCCATTCTGAATGTATTATAACTTTAGATTCTTCTTTTAATTTTCCATTTAGTAATGATTTTTTATTGTAAGAGTATGGCACTCTAATCATACATGATTTTAAACTAGGATGATTACCAGTGTCACATTTAGAATTAGTAAGATATCTTTCTGCAAATTGAAGGAATTTTTTAGCAGTATCAAATATTCGTTTTTCTTTTATCGTAGCATTTGTAAATGAGATAATATCTATTGGTTGAATTACTGCATATCCGTTACCTGTCTCTAAAACTAGAGGTATTCCATTGATTTCTTTATGAAATAGTGCAAGTGTCTCATTTAGTGCTGATTTATCATCTAGATCTACAAAGATTAGATTCGGTTTTTCATTCTCAATTTCAGTTAAACCAAATGCTGAAATTCTGCAATCTATCAAATTAGATTTTATAAAAAATTCTAATGCTTCTTCTTTAGAATAAACTTGAACTTGTTTATTTTCTGTCTCTAAAGTTGATATTGTTCTAGGAAATCCACTCTCAAAATGATTCAACAAATAATCTAATCCACATTGTATGTCAGTCATGATTATTGTGATAATTCCTCTGCAAGTTGTACTAGTTGCTCCTTTTCAGATTCTTCTTGTTCTATAACTTCATTGTACAAATCCATATCAACCAAACTTTCTATTTCAGATTGTAACAACTTGTTTAGAACATCTGGTTTTAGTGCATCAAGTTCCCATGAAACATTACCAAATTGTTCAATATACCATTTAGCCCTAGGGTCATTCTCCTTTGCTGGATTTGGTGGTGGATTGTATTTTTTAATTTGTGCTTGAGTTAGTGCAATTTGTGTTATTTCCAAATCATAAATTCTAAAAGTTTCCATTCTGTCCTTGATATCTCGAATCATGTCTAGACCACTTGGGTCATGGTCACCTAGGTATAGTATAGTACATTCTTTTCCTTTGTCAATTTCTGATTGTAATCTTTGTGATGCGTTAAACATTGCAGTAATGGAACTATACCCACGATTTACCATTAAATTGATATGATAATGATTTGTAATTGGTAATAGAATTCCACTTAACGCATCTTTTTCAACCCAAACCTCAACATATTGTAATTGATTTTCATGTCTATCTTTTCTATACTGTGCAGTTGCATTATTCACTAAATGTTGTATTGAACTCCAATTACTAGGAATTTGTGGCACTCTAATTCTATCCTCAATAATGTCCCAATCAACAAAACCGCTTAATCTTGCATCAGTTAGTATTCGGGATAGTTTAGCATAATTTTGTACTTTGTTTTCTAAAATGTCACTTGATACTAGTTGATAGTATAGTTGTCTTAGAGTTAGTTTGTAACCTTGAGATTCATAATCTTCTAGAATTCTAATAATATTATCTAGTAAAATTTTGGTATCTTTTCTTAGATTCTTTGGGTCTTTGTATGCTATTTTCAAGATCTATCAGCCTCATAATCATCTAGAATGAATTTTTGATAACGGGTGAAAGATTTTTTGAATGTGATTACTGCATTATCACAAGCATTAACAGATTTTAGATATGTTAGGATTTTTTCATATTTTACAGTTCTTGGAAAACTCGAATCTCTTGAAATATCTCTTGATAAATCACCAATCGCATTATCAAATTTTCTAAATTGTAAAATCCAAGTATAGAAAGTAATCATTATTGTGATTTACCCCTCCTCTTTTTGATTGAGATATTGGATAGAGTGACCTAGTTTCTTGTGGAAATTTAGTATGCTCTCTGCATTGGTACCTTTTTCATCAATTCCAAATTCTCCAGCATTACAAGTTAGACATTTGAAGTGCGAATATCGTTTACTATTTTCATCAGTTTTTGTTTTTTTGACTTCTGCATCAGAGTCAGAATATGCCTGAGCCAACTGAGCCACTGAGCCAGTGCCCTTTTTAGTCACGGATTTGGTCTTTTTTGGCTCAATTCTTTTATCACTAGATTGAGCCACGGTTGAGCCAGTGCCCTTTTTTTCATTGTTTTTTGTCTGATTTGTAATGTTTTTTACTGGCTCACTGGCTCTTTTACGATATTCGCTAATTGAGCCACTTTTACCCTGTTTTTGTGCCTGTTTTGAGGGTTGGCTCACTGGCTCAACTGGCTCAGGGGGTATATCTTTTGAAAAGTTTGTAATAATAGAGGTACTAGTACCATCTGTGTCATTAGAGTCAATATTTCTAATACGAAAAATCCTAGTATTGCGCTGATATTTTCCATCTCTGGAATTGTATCTTCTAGATGAAATTGCATAACCTGAATTTCTAAATGTTGATTGTAATCTAACAATCTGATTAGATACAGCTTTTTCACTTTGAGGGAATTTAGAATATTTTGATTTAATATTAATTCCATTATCAAAAGCGTGGAAGGTTATTTTTCTATACAAATCAGATACGGATATTTCAAAATCTTTTCCTTGCTCACTTGCAATACCTAAAACTATGTTTACTATTGGATAGGATTCTACAGCATTAAAAGAATGTAAACTTTGATTGTGTTTGTAAGATTTTACAAAACTGAATTCATCATAACCTAATTCTCTAGAAATACATTCGCATATAACTGTAAAATCTGCCATACGTTGTTTTTCTGTAATCTCAGATTCTAATGATTTGTATTTTTTTAATGTCTTTGATAATAAATCAAATATTTGGTCAAGTATGTATGGAATTAATTCATCTATTTTTGAGTTGAAAGTTTCTTCTGTTAGTTTTTCTGATTCTTGTATGTATTGTGATTCATAAAAAATAGATCTAGAAATTAAATCTGTTTGGTCAATGTTTAATGTAACACCATTTAGAATAATTCTTGATTTTATTGTAAGTATTACTTCATTATCATCTGTCCATAATTCTCTTTTGTTGTGTGTGTGACCTGTTATTGATTTGCATAGGTTATCACTCATCATGTTATCAATAAATGAAATATTGTCAAAGTTTGTAAGATATCTGTTAAAAAAATGCACATTCATATCATCTATGTTATCAGGTATGCTGTTTCTATTCTCCGGACTAGGGTCGACTATTCTTTTTACAGTGCTTGTTATGGTACTTTTAGAACTCCCTGCCTCACCTTGAAGAATCATGATTGGTATTGGTATTTTTTCAAAAAATAATGATGTCAAGTGAATGATGAATAATTGTCTTATCTCAAGGGGTATTTTTAGTAATTCTACAAGTTCGTTTAGTGGATTCTTGTGTTTGGATTTATCTTTTAATGGTTTTAATTGTGGTAATGGGTTTGATTTTCGTCTAAACAGCGGGTTATCTAATCCGTTAGGAATTACTGAATATCCATCCTTGTTAATTTTTACTAGTTCGTAATCATTGTTACATAAATTATAAAAAATCTCATTATCAACAAAACATATTCTGTTATGTATTTTCTCTAACTGTATCTGATTAGTGATTGATTTTGCTATTATTACATCTAGTACATTTTTGTATAGGTCTTTTCCGTGAATTTTTCCAGAATAATCACTGTATGCAGTTATGAGCCATTGTCTACATTCAGTGCCTCCTAAAAACAAAACTCTATACTTTTCATTTATTTTTATTATTCCGTAAACGTTGGTATGACTGCTAAAACTTCTTACAGTTTTTAATATTTGACTTTCTGCAAAATTTAATAATTTTTGAGTTGGTGTTAATTTTTCTTCTGCATCATCATCAGAACCAATCATGATGTTTGATTTTTGATATTCGGGATTGTGTGTTTTTGGATTATACTTTACAAACTTGCATTTTTCCTCTGATTCTGTTATGTGTTGTTTTTGTCTCTGTGAATCTGTGGTTACTGCTCCAAATTTGTGTACAGTGCAGTATTGTAAAACAAAAGAATCTGAATCATCAGATTTTATTTTTTTGTCTTTACTAGTCAACTTCTGGAATCTCCCTTTTAATCATAGAACTTTTCACAACTGAAACATCACTGACATCAAGCACACCAATTTCATTTTGATGGAAATGTGTGCAGTGCCAAGTTAAAGCAAAAATGCTTCTAAATCGTTTAGAACGACCCTTTAATTTGATGCAGTAAGCACAACGAGGAGAACCATTATTAGAATAGTTTATTGGTACATTGTTTCTATTCAAAATAATCATCTCCTATGATGGTTGTGTTTGATTCAAAGGGGAAAGGTGAGATGATAGCCTTTGAATCTTTTTTATTTATATTGAAAAATGAAATTTGAATAAAAGAAAAAGTTCTTCCAATATTGTGTAAACATTGGAAGAAACAATTTCTGTGGTTTGGATTGCACATTGCAATTTGCAATATTTCACATTTTTCTAGTCGTCCATTCATGTAGATTTTATCTATGTCATGGGATGTACTAGGTTGAGAAATTTGTTGAATCAATTATCAACATCTCCATCAATTTTAGTCTCCGATACGAAACCTGAAAAATCAGGGTCATTTTTACAGGAATCACAGAGTTTGAATTCTACTAGAGTATCATTCAAATTATAAACTCGCTTTGTCGTTTTGATATTATTATCTGCACAATATCTATAGTCTTGAATAATGTGTTGAGATGTTATTTTATATCGACTCCTAATGCTTTACTTTCTTCTTTACTAAGAAAACCTAAAATGGCTAATTCTTTTCTAACTGCCATTCGAATAAAATCTGAATATCCCTCACCTCTACGTAAAGATATTTTTTTAATCAAATCTAGATCTTTTTTACTAATTTTTATGTTACATTGAATCATTTTATTATTAATCAATCAATATTGAGTGATTGATATATCTTATTATAGTTTTTGTTTAGTAAAATCAATCAGTTAATGTAGATTGATTTACATTTTATAGGATAAGTGCAAAGCCGATCTAACAATATGGATAAAAATAACGCCAAAAAAACTAGTCCTATCCCATACCAAATAATATCAATATTAAATAAAAAATCAGATATTCGATTTAAAGAGATTAAGGAAATGTTAGATGTGTCAGGTCAAACACTCAGTATACATCTAAAAGAACTATTAAAAGAAAATACAATAGAGTTTGAAAAAAAAGGTAGAGAAAAACATTACAAATTAAATAAAAAATCAGCATTAAACATACGTAGAAAAATAGAAATTTTTTCATCAAACCATATCAACCAAATAGAAAGTTTAGTTAAAACTGGAGATTATGAAAAGGATATGAGTAATTATGAAGATGACTATGAAGATCATTCTCCTCAAGAATACTATAATAATTTGGTTAATGCAATTGGAACATATTTTCTATTTACGTTATTCAAAGGATTTGAAAAAGGTGAAAACTGGTTTGATGGATTCAGTAAAAATGGAATTGCGTTATATATTTTAGATTCTTTTTGTCTTACATCATTTAAAAATTTCAATTCAAGTGATTTAGCATTTTATTTGGCAAACAATGATTTTGATAAGTTCTTCAAAGAAGCAAACTCCATGTTAGATAAAAAATCAAAAGAAGATATAAAAACAGTATTTGGTAATCTTGAACAATTATACGAGAGTCATTTTATTGCATTAAAAGAGTCATTAAAATCAGATTACAAATATAGAGTACATTTATAATAATTATGAATTAGTACGATTTGATTTTTCTAACATTCTAATCTGTTTTTCAAGTTGAGAATATTTGTTATCAGACTCCACTTCTAATTTTTTCATTCTTTCTTTTAATGATTCTTTTTCTTGTCTTTCTTTTTCTTCTTGTTCTAATGCAACTTTAAGATCTAGCGGTTTACCACACTTTGAACATAGTTCTGAATTTGCAGGGTTAGGCATTTGACATATTGAACAGATTTTAGGCACATCTGCTTGAGGATTATCGTCTTTTTTGAGTCCATAGTGCTGTAAAATTGCATTATCAACATCTGCATTTGTAAGATGTGTGTATCGTCCGGGCATTTTGGAATTTTGAGACCAACCATGTCGTTTTTTCATCTGTGCTTCTGTCATAAAATTAGCAGTGTTTGTAGCCTCTGAATGTCTAAAGAGATTCATAAAAACTCGTTTTGATAATTTTGCTATTTTACATCTTCTTTGAATCATTTGTCTAGCTGCCGAATATGATAATGGTTCACCATACTTGTTAGGTTTTGTATTAATCCAAAAAGGGGATTCAGGATTATCTTTTGATGGATGAATTTCTCTCCATGCAGCCAAACTAGGAGTTGATTCAATTAATCTTACAGTTCTCGGACCAGTCTTACCATCAACTTTTAGAATTGCACCATAGTTATCAAACAAGATATGTTTAATTTTCAAATTAAGAATTTCCCCCGGTCTAGTTCCCGCTTCAAAATGTGCATCAATCAAAGCCCTATCTCTAAGATTTTCACCACAAGCATTAAGCAATTTTGTTTTATCATCTTTTGTTAGTAAATCCTCTCTAGAAAGATTATCCTTTACTCGCTTTGGTTTAATCCATTTTGTTTCATCAGGGTCTCCTACTTCTTGAAATTCTCTTGAACCAAGTTTAATCCATCTAAAAAATATCTTTAGAATTTTTTTATGGTCATAAGATGTATTGGTTTCTTGTCCTGAATCATCACCGTATTCTTGAACTAGTCTCATCACTAGTTTTCTCATATCATCAATATTACACGAGTCCCAATTTTTGTTTAAACGTCTTGTAAGATTCAAGATTACCTGTAAATGCTTGTGACGTGTTGGTTTGGCTAAAGATTGAGTTATCATAGATTCATCATATTTTCTGATTAATTTTACATTATTTGGCGATATTTCTTTTTCTATCAAGGTATAGGTTCTAGTGATACGATTATCATAATCATAAATGCTCGACTTGGTAAAAGCCCTGATTTTTTGTTGTTTAGGCATGACACATTCTATTAGAACAAGTGCGGCTTTAAACTAGATTGAAGGCGCCGGGAGGGAGATTTGAACTCCCGTTCCCTTGCGAGAACGTGCTTTATGGTTTAACAATTTCCA
>Ga0008649_10003813_pt1 | contig 10129 bp, 12 predicted proteins | sample SaaInlV_130m_DNA_2_FD_66601 | JGI IMG/M metagenome (GOLD analysis project Ga0008649, IMG submission 66601) | Marine microbial communities from expanding oxygen minimum zones in the Saanich Inlet - SI037_S2LV_130m_DNA | ecosystem: Environmental > Aquatic > Marine > Intertidal zone ... | reverse complement strand
AAACGCGGAAAAATTTTCACCAAGCTCATTAAGGAAATCACCGTAGCGGCACGCATTGGAGGTGGGGACCCCGATGGCAACCCGCGTCTTAGAACCTCCATTTTGATCGCCAAAAGCAAAAACATGCCCGTGGACAACATCACTCGCGCCATTAAAAAAGGCACCGGTGAGTTGGAAGGCGTGCATTATGACGAGGTGACCTATGAAGGATATGGTCCTGGCGGGGCCGCTATCTTTTTGGAAGCAATGACCGACAATAAAAATCGCACGGTCAGCGAAATTCGCGCTGCCCTGGGTAAAGCCGGCGGAAACCTGGGTGAAACTGGCTGCGTCGGATGGATGTTCGAGCAAAAAGGATTCATCACCATTAATAAAGCGGCTAAAGACGAAGATGAGTTGATGGAACTGGCCATTGATGCAGGTGCCGATGACATGCAGACCGTGGAAGATCACTACGAGATCACTACTGCCATGGAAAATTTTGAAACGGTACGTAAGGCTCTTGAGGAAGCGGGCCTACCGATGGATACGGCAGAGATCACACGCATTCCGCAAAACACCGTCACCATTGATGAGAAAAAAGGCAAAGCACTTCTCAAACTGATGGATATTCTGGATGACCACGATGATATCCAAAAAGCCTATTCCAATTTCGACATCCCGGATGATGTCATGGCCGCTATCCTAGAGAATAGTTAAAATCCCAACCAGTCCCTGTTTTTAGAGACTGATCCAAAAAAAGATTTAACCCTTTCAACAAGGCAATCAAAAATGCGCGTCATGGGAATCGACCCCGGGAGCAACTGCACCGGATTCGGAATCGTCGAAGAAATCAAAGGCGATCTGCATGCCATACATTGGAGCAGCGTTCGCAGTTCGCCCAAGCAAGCCTTTCCTGAACGACTCAAACGAATTTACGATGAACTGGTACTAGCTATCGAAAAATTCCAACCCGATGTGGTGTCGGTGGAAGACCTGTTTTACGCCACTAACGTAAAAACAGTTATAAAACTAGGTCAAACTCGCGGCGTGGCTCTGCTGGCGGCCGTCAACAATGGTGTTGAGCTTGCTGAATACAGTCCGTTGGAAATCAAGCAATCGGTAGTCGGTTATGGAAGAGCAGATAAAAACCAGGTGCAAGACATGGTTACCATTCTGCTCAAACTTAAAGAGAAACCTGAACCGTTTGATGCCTCCGATGCGCTGGCCGCTGCAATCTGCCATATACATAATGCAGGGCTAAATCAAAAAATTAAACACGCGCAGGGATAAATACAGGATGATCGCCCACCTTAAAGGACAACTGACTTATAAATCACCCGAATACTCTATCGTTGATGTCAATGGCGTGGGCTACCAGGTATTCACCCCGCTTTCCACCTATTATGCATTGCCCGGGTTGGGACAAACCGTATCACTCAGGGTACATACCCGTGTGCGAGAGGACGAACTAAAACTCTTTGGCTTTTTGACAGAGGAAGAACAAACTATTTTTCAAAAACTCATCACCATCAACAAGGTTGGGCCCCGGCTGGCCCTGGGCATTCTGTCTGGCATGTCCCCGTCAGATTTATTTTCTGCCGTGATGAACAATGACTCAGCCAGACTAAGCACCATCCCCGGTGTCGGCAAGAAAACCGCCGAACGCCTGACTCTGGAAATGAAAGACAAGTTAGCAGACCTGGCACTGGATATGGAACACAGGCCCGAATCTGCACCGGTAGAAGGATTTTATGAAGATGCTCTCTCGGCTCTCGTCAACCTCGGCTATAAAAAATCCGAAGCAGAAAAAGCCCTGAAAGCAATCTATACTCAGAGTGGCAAAGATGCCAGCCTCGAAGAACTGATTAAAGAAAGTTTGAATAATTTATAGAAAAGTATTTCAAATTATGGAAGAAGATCGACTTATAGATTCAGGACCGGATAGCGAAGAGGTTAGCTACGACAACAGTCTCAGGCCAAGCCAACTGACTGAGTATGTCGGGCAGGAAAAAATAAAGGAAAATCTGAACATCTTTATCGCCGCCGCTAAAATGAGAGAGGAGTCCCTGGACCATGTGCTATTTTACGGCCCACCAGGGCTTGGCAAAACCACGCTGGCAAATATCATCGCTTCTGAAATGGACGCGAACATCAAAAGCACTTCAGGTCCGGTCATCGAAAAGTCAGGCGACCTGGCGGCACTTCTCACCAACTTAAAAAAAGGCGATGTCCTGTTCATCGACGAAATACATCGACTGTCTAATGTAATCGAAGAAATTCTCTACTCGGCCATGGAAGATTACAAACTGGATATCATGATCGGCCAGGGTCCGAGCGCACGATCTATAAAACTGGAACTGCCTCCATTCACCCTGGTGGGTGCTACGACAAGGGCGGGACTTCTCACCTCCCCTTTGCGCGACCGGTTCGGGGTGGTGCACCGGCTCGACTATTACAATGAGAAGGAGTTGGAAACCATTCTCACCCGGTCAGCCGGCATTCTGGAAATCGCCATCGTTCCTGAAGGGGCAAACGAAATTGCGCGCAGATCGCGAGGCACACCAAGAATCGCCAACCGCCTGTTAAGGCGTGTCCGCGATTACGCCCAAGTGAAAGCCGATGGCATTATCACCCGCGAAGTCGCCGCCAGTGCTCTCGAAATGATGGAGGTAGACGGCAAAGGACTCGACAAAATGGATCACAAACTTCTACTGGCAATGATCGAAAAATATTCCGGTGGACCCGTAGGCATCGAAAGTTTGGCTGCATCCATCAGCGAAGAAAAAGACACCATCGAAGATGTGCTGGAACCTTATCTCATCCAGACCGGATTCATCCAGCGCACCCCCCGTGGAAGGGTGGCCACTCCAATGGCATACAAACATTTCAACAAACTCCCCCCGAGTCAAAGCAGCCAGGAAAATTTATTTTAGGATTCTGGAATTTGAAAAAAACCGCAGTGAATGATAACCCCTATCGCGACCAGCTAGAAAGCATACTTAAAAAAGCCCGGCCCCATTTATCAAGCACGCATGACCTGAAGTTTAAAAAATGTTTTGGGGCAGTAGCAGGATATGTGAATGGGAATATTTTTATTTCCTGCGGTAAGTTTGGGCTGGCACTCAAACTTCCTCCTGAAACTTTGGCAACGCTTTTTAAAGAAGAAGGAGTGAAACCTCTCAAATATTTCCCCAACGGTCACGTCAAAAAAGATTATGCCGTCCTCTCCAGGCAGATTCTTAACCAACCAGAAAGACTTAAAAAGCTGGTCGATAAAAGTATTAAGAGGGTCTGTTCCCTCTAGGTACCTAGGGTCCAGGAAAATGAACCGGTAGCGGGACTCTCAATGTCCACCCGGTCTCCGGCCTTTAGCGGACCGACCCCTGCCGGGGTTCCGGTAAAAACAATATCACCCGGTTTCAACGTCCACCATCCACTCAAAGTATGGATCAAGCTCTTAACGGGAAACAGCATGTCGCGGGTATTGCCTTGTTGCCGTAGCTCCCCATTCACCGAACAGGAGAACGATAAATTTTGCAGGTCGATGGATTGCGAATCGTAAGCCTTGAAATGTCCTAACGGCGCGCTCTGCTCAAACGATTTGGAAAGCTCCCAGGGAAGCCCCTTTTTTTTGAGCTGCAGTTGAATATCACGCAAGGTCAAATCCAACCCCAATGTAACTCCAGAAATATACGATAAAGCGTTCGATTCGGATATATCCTGCCCTTCCCTTCCGATCAAGAGCACAACTTCCACTTCATGATGCAAAAGGTTACCGTGCCGAGGCATGGACAAGGTTTCGCCGGGAGCCACGATATTGGATACTGGCTTCATGAATACCACGGGTTCCTCTGGCGTTTGACCCCCCAGCTCCTTGATGTGTTCACCATAGTTTTTGCCGATACAAAAAATCCGGCCGGGATCAAACGACTTTCCCTTTATTGAAATCTGTAAATTACTCACTGACGAAAGACACGCTGGAAAAATTTCTGCATAGCCAACCAGGACTGTTCATCCGCCTGCTTGTTGTATTCCAGGTTACCAATCTTGAATTTTTTGTCGAATTCGTCCGCCTGTTTGTTGGTAAAGCTGTGTTTGATGCCCTTCAGGTTCATATAGGTGAAATCTACATTGCCTGTCATCATTTGGCTGGAAAAAGAGCCAACGGATTCAGGTTTTAGAAAAGTATCCTTAGAACCATTGATAACCAGAACAGACGCTTTCATATTTGTGATCGCGGGCTCCAGGGGTAATGCACTGTGAAAGGCAACGATTCCATCTAAATCCGCACCGCCACGTGCCATGCGAATAGACACCGCACCCCCGAAACAGAATCCGATCGCACCAATCCGTGTGGCATCTACGGTCTTGTGGGACTGTAAAACTTCCTTGGCTTTGTTAAATCGTGCTTCAGACGTTTTCCAATCTTTGAAAGCAGCATTCATGAATTCCCCGGCCTTTTTGGGGTGGTCTGCTGTTTTTCCATTGCCATACATATCAACCGCCAAAGCGGTGTATCCGATTTTAGCCAACATGCGAGCGTGATCCCGGGCATGTTCGTTGTGCCCCCACCATTCGTGGACGACAAGAATTCCCGGACGTTTTCCTTTTACAGTATCGTCAAAAGCGAGATAGCCTTTTAAGGTTGTACCGTTGTGAGTGTAATTGATTTCTTGAGTTAGAACCTCCGCATGAGCCACGGTGGCAAAACTGAGCATCACAAGAAACATCCATTGAAGAAAGCTTTTCATAATTTTTTACTCCTCTGGACAAGCATTTAGGTGGAATTCCAAAATTTTACCGGGCTTTAGGGTGAAGGGGAAGAAAAATTCCCCCTCCAGCATAAGGAGAGAAGGATTTTAGCTTTTGGCACGCGATTTGCTTTATATATTAAATAAAGAAACCGCGTCAAAATTCAGACAGGGAGGCGTTATGAAAAACTTGACCATAGATGAGTTGTTAACCCAAATGTTTCGAGACACTGCCAATCGCGTTGGCTGGAATGTATATCGCAAAGGCAGACGTCACACAATGACCCAGAAGCGGGGCAAGGCTGTAACAGCCGTTAACTTGAAAAAACTGCACTGAACCGGAGGTTCAAATGAACGAGACCGCGACTTTGACACAAGAACTAGCACCCGAGGTTCGGGCAAGCTGGAAAGCCGACATCGCTGAGGGGATCGACCTTCTCTCTGAGCAGGAAAGGTTGGTAATGGCGCTACACTATCATGAAGAATTAACGGTCCCGGAAATCGCTCTGGTTCTGGAAATCTCACAGCGCAAGGTGAAAAAAACCTTGGAAACCACCCTGAAAAAACTCCTCAATCGGTAACACCTCGTTACTTCTCCTAGGCGTGGTTTCAGCGTGGGTGACCCTTCGAGGCGTAAAACTAATGATGGGGCCACGGTGTGTGTAGCAAAAATGATTTAGCGCCTTGTGAACGGACTCTTACGATCAAGAGTTCATCTCTCCAACAATATTTTGCAGATCTGCCGCTAGACTCGCCAACTCAAAAGTGTATCTAATTACATAGATACAACGCAATTGCCTCCTTGACCCTTAGCTTTAGAAACGAATTCATCAGCTACTTTAATAAGCCCATCAATTTGTTCACCCGAGCCAGCATAATTGGAAACACCAAAGCTCATAGTTACTTGAAGTGGACCCGTCCCAACCTCAAACTTATGGCTTTCAACAGCTTCCTTTAATTTGTCCGCTGCTAGTATAGCTCCTAGCATTTTGGTTTCAGCTAACACAGTCAAAAACTCTCCGCCACCCCATCTCGCTACATGATCAATCTTTCTAGCAGTACGCGATAAAACATCTGCCACTTCCTTTAGCACATAATCGCCTGTAGCATGGCCATGCTGGTCGTTGATGGCTTTAAAGCGATCCACGTGACACAGGATGACAGAAAAATCCTTGCTATATCGCTCAAACTTAGAAGACTCATATTCCAGTTTTTCAATTATATCTATTCTGTTTGATAGTTTGGTTAACAGGTCAATGCGAGAAAGAGCATCTAAATCTTTAATCAATTGTTCCTTTTCAGAGTTTGCTTTCTTCAGGGATAAGTGCGTTCCAATTCTTGCCAGCACTTCTTTTTCTTCAAATGGCTTTTTTATATAATCATTACCTCCTACTGCAAATGCTTTGACAACATCATCCGATTCCGTCAGAACCGAGACAAAAATTACTGGAATGGCTTTGGTTCGGTCATCCTGTTTAAGAATTTCACAAACTTTATAACCATTCATTCGCGGTAATCGAACCTCTAATAAAATCAGGTCAGGTTTATTTTCGAGAGCACTATTAATGGCCTGTTGTCCATCGGTAACCACGGAAATATCCAAACCCCAGTTACCCATAATATGACCTAAAATATCCAAGCTGGTGGGTGAATCGTCCACCATTAAGACCTTCATACCTGATAGTTTTTCTACCTCAAGATCGATTACCAACTCTAGTTATCCCCTTTATTACAGCCCAACGAACCTGCTCAAAAAATTAATTATAGTTTTAGAGGGTCTGATTAAAAAATTTTAAAAAAATTTAAGCTAAGTCAAACGACTTGGCATTTTAGATTTTGGCATATTCTGCATGGGAGAGAGAAGATATGTTTTTTTCATGTTTTCACTAGGGCTTAAAAACTAGGAGCTTTAATCTTCTCAGAGAAACAAAATTTTGATGATCATATTTAAAACCCCGGGTGGCGTCAATTCCTTTTTATTAGCCTGAAGTCCTCTCTAGCCCAACAAACTCAACTAATAAGGCCAAATTCAATATATTTGCATTCAAAAAATAATTTAGAAAAATTATAAATAAATATAAGGATTGAGGTCAGATCTTGTGAAAACTGTAATAGATTTTTTTTGAAGGACTGCCCGTCAGATTTTTATTTATTATCAATACGCCTTGGCGTCGAAAACAAATACGGGTATCGGTTCTATTGAGGGCATGAGAGGCTGGCGAACTTTAAAAAATAAATCGCCCAAGGCTGGGCGGCTTGTTTGATTACCTACCTAGTTTTTAAACTTACTTGGAACAATATCCTTTGGCAAGCCCAGGGAGACAGGATTAAAGTGACCCCCCTAACCCTTGTGATATTGCTTCCTTTCCATCCGGCCCAGCATTACATCATCCCAGTTATCAGGCGATGCATCTTTGGGATTCAGGCACACGCCTTCATATTCACCCGGCTTTGTTTCACCCATCTATATCTTCGCAATCTTCAATGGTGAAATCCATTTCCGCAATGAGCGACCCATCATTATCCTGATAATTATAGGAGTAAGTGACTCCATTTTTTAAGTTTGAAAGAACTTTTTCTTCAGTGCAAAGTCCCTCGGTCAATTGCTCTACCATGCGCTCATAAAACTCATCTTCATCGATTTCCCCCAAAGGCGGGTCCTCTATAATATAAAAATAAGTCAATGTTAACTCGGAGCTTTGAACATCTACCATGGTTGTCATCACATTAATTCTTCGGGGAAGTGTACTTCTCATTCGACTGGCAAGAAGCTTTAAAGCTTTTTTGATCACCTCTTGATTCTTTGTCCCTGAAATAGATTTCGCTTTTTCTGTATTTGAATTACAACCCACTATCGCTGAAAGAGGGAAAAGTACCGCAATTAAAAGTATCATCTTTAATGTCTTAATCATACTTACCTTTCATACAGTTTCCTTCCCAACATCATATCTCACAGCCATTCCTGCTTCTACCAGCATATCCCCTAAGTTCTCACCATCAACAATCACACAGAAAAACAAAAGCCCACCCCTCACAAACTAATTGAGGGATGGGCAAGTTATCTTGTGCTTAGTTATCCATCACCCATACATTCATTCTTCCGGGGATAAGGGAGACATTCCCCCTCACCAAGTGGATATTTTGTTGAAGCGATATGGACATTTCGCAAATGAAACCAAGCAAAACGCTATGAGGTCTTTTGACAGGTGTACGCAAAACGTCCGCATGAAAATTGGATAGTCTCGTAAGTCCATATTAAATGGTAGCCCCAAGGGGAATCGAACCCCTGTTTCCGGCGTGAGAGGCCGGAAACAACATTTCTAAGTATATGTTTTATTAGGCTGTTAATAAGATTTTGATAACCAATAGGCAAAGGATAGGCAAAGCTATTCATTTATATAGCCTCCACTTGCACTTTGTCGAAAGCCGCTTGGAAACCGAGCTTGATGGTCTCTTTTACAGGGTGTAAGTAACGCCCCGTAATCTTGCTCCCTGGTGCGTGCCCCAGAATTAAACCAATTACTTTTTCCGGAACTCGCTCATCGAGCAGAACAGAACCCACATAATGTCTTAGAGATTTACTTGAACCAACCACCCCAGCTTTTTTAAACGTCCGATTAATCGCAGTTGCTACCGCTTTATTATTCGGGACAGAAAAAATATGGTCGGGGTTTTTAATATCAATTGGTATGGAGTCTATAATGTTTCGGGCTTTATCACAGAGGAAGGTTAAAATGTCTTCCCCCGATTTCGCCCTTTTCTTTTGAATGAAATTATCTTTGTCAATTTGGGAACGTTTCAGGCTTATCGCATCTTTGATTGATAAACCCGTGTAAGCCATCAGTAAAAATATCTGCTGATAAGTTTCCCCAAACTCTTCTGATGATTTCAAAATCAAACCGGAAACTTTATAGACATCCGCATGGTCTAAAACACCAACTTCACGTTTGCCAAGGTTCGCCCATTTTTTAAATGCAGGCAATTTGAAGGCGGGATTGTAGAGCAGACAAATCTCTTTAACCACTCGCAGTTCTTTTGTGATTGTGGATTTTGTAGCCCCCGCATCTTCCCTGTCAGCCTTGTACTGCTTGAGTAAAGCCTGTGTGACCTCACCTATGCTCAAATCCCCGAACACTGGCATGATTCGTTTATTGAATCTTCCTAGGCTGTCTTTAATGGCTGACTTGGATTTCTCACCTTCTTTTCCTGCCCACTCTTCATAAGCTTTCCAAGTGTCCTTCACCCTCCGTTTTAAATCAGTCGGACATTCCCCCCTTTCAAGTTGTAAAAAAAGTTTTCCGAGATTGATAATGGCTAATTTAGATTCGTGTTTGTACGCTTGCAGACTTTGCCCCTGCCATTTTCCTTTAAAAGAAAATGCCGCGTACCAACGATCTTTCTTGAGTCTCATTTGCATCGGGTCCTCCTTTTCTGGACCCAAAGACTTAGCTAAAGCCAATATTTTACTCGAACGAGATTGTATCACTGTGTTGTGTTGAGGTTTCAAGTATTGTTTTCCTCATCCCCAATAGGAGGAAAAGAGGCGATTTAATGAAAAATGGATATATTTAACAACGAAAACTATTGACTGGATATTCATTTGGACCTATAGTTCGGATTAGTTGCGCCTGACGTAGTTCCCGTCAGCTAATAACATATATATATCCATATAAATAATATATGTCAAACGTTTTTATATCTAAAATGTGAGGATAGGTTTTATTCTATGCAGTCTGTAGCACAAATCATTGATAGCATTAGGGATGTAACTGGAGCTAAGTACAATTCAGACATCGAGGAACTGCTGAATATCAGTCCTGGTGGACTTGCAAACCTGAAAAAGAAGGATAATCGTAAAGGTTTGTTTCGTTACTTATCAACCTTCTGCACGCTCAGGGGGTACGATGCGGGTTGGTTTATGACGGGTGGCCAGGGTCAACTGATTGTTGAATCTCAAAAATGGTTTCTAGAGCCACTGAGGGGTGGCCGGGTTCAAGACCGTCTTATGAAGCTTGAAATGTGGGAAGAGGACTTTGATTACTTAGCCGCCAATCTGGGTATGGAGATTGAAGAGGAAGAAGAATACCTGAAAATTTCCAGGCGTGACTTAGGTTCATATTCTAATGAAAAAGGAATCAGGCTCGACTGGCTTTTGACTGGTGAAGGTGAGAAGAATCTAAAACGAAAACTAAAGATAGAAGAGAACTGGAACCGCCACCTGGCTACAGGTACGTCCCCACGGTGGAGAACTACTTCTGAAGAAGCGAACAGAAACAGAAGGATTTTGTTGGAAATTAAAAATAACTATAAAGGGAGTGATTTGGAGGCCCTGGCTGAAAGAGGCCTTCTGAGTTTACAGGTGAATAAAAAACCTCAATGGATGAATGCACTGGCAG
>Ga0008649_10003786_pt1 | contig 10170 bp, 9 predicted proteins | sample SaaInlV_130m_DNA_2_FD_66601 | JGI IMG/M metagenome (GOLD analysis project Ga0008649, IMG submission 66601) | Marine microbial communities from expanding oxygen minimum zones in the Saanich Inlet - SI037_S2LV_130m_DNA | ecosystem: Environmental > Aquatic > Marine > Intertidal zone ... | reverse complement strand
ATATTAGTGAACGCCTTATTACTGAGATTGTGAAGGAGATTCAAAGAGCATTATTAGGTGCTGATGTAAATGTTAAACTCGTATTGGATTTGACTAAAAAAATTAAAACTAGATCTTTAGATGAAAAACCTCCTTCCGGTGTAAATGCTAAGGAACATGTTGTAAAAATTGTATATGAAGAATTAGTTGAGTTCTTTGGAAAAGAAAAACAAGGTATTGAAGTTGTAAAGAAAAAAGGAACACCTTTCAAAATTATGAATGTTGGACTTTTTGGAGCGGGAAAAACAACAACTATTGGGAAATTAGCAAAATATTATTCTAATCGTGGAAATAAAGTTGCAGTTGTTGGATTAGATGTACATAGGCCTGCTGCACATACCCAATTAAAACAAATAGCAGATTCATTGAAAATTGATTCGTTTACTAATGGAAAAATAAAAGATCCTGTAAAGCTATGGAAAACTTTTGAAAAAGATTTGAAAGAGTACGATCTAGTTATTGTTGATACTGCTGGAAGAGATGCATTAAGTAAAGACTTAGTAAAAGAAATTGAAGATGTTTCTAAAGTTGTAAATCCTGATGAAATCTTATTAGTTGTTAGTGCAGATATGGGTCAAGCAGTAAAAGATCAAGCAGAAATGTTTCACGAAGCATGTGGTGTTACAGGTGTAGTTGTGAGTAAGTTAGATGGAACTGCTAAGGGTGGTGGAAGTCTTAGTGCATGTGCAGTCACAGGTGCACCAATTAAGTTCATAGGTATTGGAGAAAGACCAGAAGATCTTGAAGTTTTTAATCCTGAGGGATTTGTTGGAAGATTATTGGGCTTGGGAGATTTAGAAGCTTTACTTGAGAAGGCTAAGGGTTCTTTAGATATGGAAAAAGCTGAAGACTTAAGTAAAAGAATGCTTAAGGGAGATTTTAATTTAGTAGATATGTATGAGCAATTAAGTGCTATGAAAAAAATGGGGCCCTTGAATAAAGTCATGGAAATGATTCCTGGAATGGGTGGAATGAAGATGCCTAAAGGAATGTTAGAAGGGCAACAAGAGAAAATGAAAACTTGGAAATTTGTTTTAGATAGTTGCACTAAAGAAGAATTAGAAACTCCTGACATTTTAGGAAGAGAACGTGTTGAACGAATTGCTATTGGCAGTGGAAGAGAAGTTTCAGATGTGCGAGATTTGTTAAAACAGTATAAACAAACTAAAAAAATGATGAAAATGATGAAAGGTCAAAATCCTGAAAAAATGATGAAGAAATTCGGAAGTATGGCTGGCGGAAACTTCAAATTTTAAATTATATTTTTGTTTATAATAATCCTTATTAAGTAATTTTTATTCTTTAGTTTTAGAGGTGATAGTGATGAATCTTAAATGTGAAAAATGTGGAAAAGAATCGTCTTCTCTTGATGAGACTTCTGTTTTATTAGGGGATTATTTTTGTGAAGAGTGCAGAAGTGATTGATTTTCAATAAAATTTTTAAATTGGACTATATGTATCAGAGTATGAAACTAATTGGAAATGGTGCGGAAGCTAATATCTATTTAGATGGAAAAAATAATCGAGTAATTAAACGAAGAGTGCAGAAAACCTATCGTATTTCTGAAATTGATGCTAAAATGAGGGTTCACAGGACTAGACGTGAAGCTAAAATTCTAAAAAAATTAGAAGGGATTTGCCCATTACTTATTGATGTAGATGAGAAAAATGGAGAGATTATCATGGAGTATTTAGAAGGGTCGATGGTAAAAGACGTTGTAGACGATTTTTCAAAAGATAAACGTGCAGAATTGATGAATTCTATTGGATCCATTGTGGGAAAGATGCATACTAGAGATGTTGCTCATGCAGATTTGACTACTTCAAATATGATTTTTTTAAATGGGAAAGTAAAACTCATTGATTTTGGATTATCTTTTGTTACTGACAAGGTCGAGCATATGGCTGTAGATATTCACCTGTTTAGACAAGCTCTTGAGAGTAAACATCACCTGTATTTTGAGATGTTGTATGATAATTTTCTAAAGGGATATTCTTCTGGAAATTCAAATGCTTCTGAAGTTTTTGAAAGATTGAAAAAAGTAGAGAGGAGAGGAAGATATAAGCGAAAAGGTGAAATATAGCAAATTATATAAACGCTTTTTCTGATTGAGATTTAAATAGCCCTGTAGTGTAGTGGTCTAGCATAGGGGATTTTGGGTCCCTTGACCCAGGTTCAAATCCTGGCAGGGCTAGTTATTATCATGAAAAGTCTTATAAACTCAATTTGACTTTCTCGATTAAGCATTAAAGGGTATGTGAGTGAAAACTTGTGTATGCCAGAAATGATTTTCTGGAACCTTTATCTAAAATAAAAATGGCAAGATCATATTCAAGAAAGAAAGGTAAAAGTAATAGTACTAGACCTGTAAATATTGATAATTCTGAATGGACCAATAAAGATGCTAAACTGGTTAAACAAACTATTTTAGATTTAGCTAAAGATGGAAAAAGTTCTAGTGAAATCGGGATGATTTTAAGAGATTCTTACGCTGTTCCAGATGTTAAAGCGTTATTAGGCGTAAAAGTTGGAAAAGTTTTAACTGAAGGCAAAATTACACATGAAGTTCCTGAAGATTTGTTAGCTTTAATTAGAAGAGATATTGCACTTGCAAAACACAGAGAAACAAACCATAAAGATATGACTTCAAAAAGGGGTCAACAACTTACTCTTAGTAAAATTAACAGACTTGTAGGTTATTATAAATCTAAAGGCATTTTAGCTGAAGATTGGACTTACAATAGAGTAAAAGCAGTTCAGTGGATTGTTTAATTCTTAATATACTTCGAAGCCTATATATGTTATTAAAAGCAAATTATACTATTTAGTTATGAAAGAGGAATTTTTGACACACGTCAAAGATATGGCTGGTGAATTTTTAGAGTTAGTTGAGAATAGCTCTGCGCCTGTTAAAATTATAGGGAATTTGGATACTGATGGAATAACCTCTACTTCAATATTATGCAAGGCATTTGCCAGAAAAGGAATACCTTATTCTACTGCAATTGTTAAACAAGTAAATTCTGAACTAATTGAATCATTACAAAATGAAACTTTTGAAATTTTAGTTTTTGCAGATTTGGCAACTGCATTTATTCAAGAATTAGCAGAAACAATCGATAAACCAATTTTTGTATTGGATCACCATTTTCCAGAAACTAATGAAAAGAGGGTTGGAAAATTAAGACAAATTAATCCTCATTTTTTTTCAATAGACGGGCAGAAAGAAATTTCTGCTGCAGGAATATCCTATTTCTTTGCTAAATCTATTAGTGAATCAAATAGTGATCTTGCGTACCTTGCATTAGTTGGAGCTATCGGAGATATGCAAGAGAATATGGGTTTTATCGGGATGAACAAATTAATTTTAGATGATGCAATTGCAAGGGATATGGTTGAAATGAGAGAAACTCTTAGGATTTTTGGAATGCAAACTAAACCTATTCACAAAGTGTTGGAGTATAGTACTAATCCCTATATACCAGGTGTAACTGGAAATGAAAGGTCTGCAATTAAATTTATTGAAGATGCAGGAATAGACGTCTACGACAAGGCAAGAAATTTTAAAAAATTAGTTTCATTAAGCAAGGAAGAATTAGAGAAGTTGGTTAATGCTATAGAAATTAAAAAAACTCCTGGAACAGGAATGGATATTTTGGTTGGTCCTGTGTTTTTATTAAAAAATGAAGAAGATGATAGTTTTAGAAAAGATTTGAGAGAGTTTTCAACATTGTTAAATTCTTGTGGAAGAATGGGGTCTCCTAGTTTAGGTGTTGGAGTTTGTTTAGATGATCCCTATTCTTGTAAAAAAGCATACGATATTCTTAGAAGATACAGAAAAGAAATAATCGATGCGTTAAATTGGTTTTATAATAATCGAAGAAGTGAAAAAATCATTGAAAAAAATGGATATGTTGTTATTTTAGCAGAATCAAATATTAGGGATACCATTATTGGGACATTAGCATCATTATTGGCAAAAAGTAATGTTTATCCTGAAGAGACTATTATTCTGTCTTCTTCTTATTGTTTGGACGGGATGATTAAACTTAGTCTAAGGGCTTCTGGAAATAAGACCGACGTTGATTTAAGGGCGATTGTGAAAGACATTATTGCTGACGGTCCTGGTTATGGCGGAGGTCATAAGTTGGCTGCAGGAGCGTCAATTCCTCAGGACAGGGAAGATTCTTTCATTAGGAACGCATTGGCATCTTTAGATAAATATACTTCTGGAAGCCCCAAGGCTTAAAATTAAGAGTTTTTGTTAATAGAAAGATTTATAATTGAATTTCGAAGATTTTGAATTAAGATGGCAAAAGTTTCAGGTAAAAAAGTAACCCTTAGAAAGAAGAAAAAGAAATGGTTCAAGATAACTGCACCTAGTGAGTTTAAGGGTAAGAACATTGGTGAAACTGTAGCTGCAGAACCAAATGATATGGTAAATAGAGTTCTAAAAGTAAATCTGATGAGTTTATTAGATGATTACAAAAGACAAAATGTTAATATTAAATTTAAAGTAGAATCTGTAAATGATGATAATGCAGTATGTAAAACAATTGGATACGAATTAATTAAATCACAATCAAGAAGATTCACTAGAAAGGGTGCAGATAAAATGGATGATTCATTTATTGCAGTTTCAAAAGATGGCGTTAAATTAAAAATTAAACCTGTAGTAGTTACAAGGCATAGAGTTTCAGTTGGTGTTATAAAAGCATTAAGAGCTAAATCCAAAGAATATGTTTTGAATAAGGTTAAAGAATTAGATTCTAAAGATGTTTTCCAATCTGTGATCCAAATGAAGGTTCAAAGAGAAATGAAAGTGATTTTGAATAAGGTTTGCCCTATTGGTCCTTGCGAAATTAGGTCTTTAAGCTTAGTTAACTAAATTAGGATAACTTTTAAATAGTTTTTGTTCTATTATATCTCTATGAAAGAAAAAAGTGTGATTATAATTGCGTTGTCTATGATAATGCTTTCTTTTGTTGCAAGTAGTTTTGATAGTGGCGAAACTATTACTGGTAATCAAGTTGTTGAGAATAGTGAGTGTACTTCAGATTTATATCTATTGAATGGAAAATATGTAGTTCCTTGCGAATTTGGTAAATATAACTGGAATGATCAGCAGTTATTGCATTATTCCTTTGAATAAATTAAAAGCGTTAAGTCTAGTTTTTTATGTTTGATTTCTTTCTGTTCTAATAATTTGATTGTTTTTGGTTTGTATGATTCAATATCTTTTGGGTGATTTGTTAAAATTACTAGTTTATTATTTAATTTTGTTTCTGCTAATTTGAATATGTCATGGATTAGTTTGTATGGTCCTTTTTTCTTTTTTGAAAAAACTATTTGTGTAAGCATGTAATCTGATTTTTCTAGGTTTAAAATTTCTTTTGAATTAAATTGAATTTCTTTTTTTGCTAGTTGTGTGTTTATTCTTGCATTTCTTATGTTATTTGAATGTAAATCATTTGCGGAAACATTTATGTTTTGAAATGCGGCTTCAATAGGAATAATTCCATCTTTGGATTCGATGCATAATAATGTTTCATCTTTTTTTATGTTAAGATATTTTATTATACTTGCAGCTAATGTTGCAGGAGTAGTTTGATTATGTAAATTAAATCTGTGTATCCTTTCAGGGATTGTTTTATTTTTGGAAATTCCGATATTGCAATTATTTTCTACTATGTCTATTATGATTGCATGATCATATTCTTTTGGAGAATAGTCTAGCGGATTGTTCTCTCCTATTGCCTTTCCGCAGGTTTGCTCTACTTCCATGCTAGTTAGTTGATTATGAGATTCAAAGCTACATTTACATTTGTAAGTTCCATTTATGCTTAATTTTAGTTTTTTTACTTGTTCTATTATGTCTTTTAATGTTTTGAATTTGAAAGAGGTTAGAAGTTCGTAAACTGATTCTAGTGTTCTGTAAGATTCCTTTAAGGTTTCAAATTCAACCCTTCCTGGAGAGTTTAATTTTCCATCTGTTTCAGAAATTGCGGCTTCTTCTAAGCCTTGAATTGTTTTACCTATAAATGTCATTTAAATTTTCTCTGCCAAATAAATATTATTTTTATTTTCTATAATCCTTAAATTAATTTTATCCCCTCGGTTTGCACTACATTTTTTCACAGTAATATTTCTATTGTTGTGGGCTACAATCTTTTGATTTTCAAACCACCCATCTTCTAAAACTGGAGTATTTATTTTTTCACCAATATCTATGGTTGTTCTAACTTTACTGGACTTTTCGATTTCTAATTCTCCTTTTTGATATGTCAATTTAACATCGTGTTTCTTTTCCCATTCTTCTAACTGTTTGTAAAACTTGTAGTAGTTTTGTTTTTTGATTCCCTTTGGTTTTCTACTGTGTTTGTAAGTTTCATATTTTTGAATTCCTAATTTGCAGTTTAATTTTTTTGAAAGAATGATGATGTTTTCTAATTCTTTATCATTAATGTTTGGAAGATAAACTGGTGCAAGCAAAAGTTCTATTTTTGATTTTGAAATATGTTCTGCAACCTCTAATACTTTTTTTAAATCGTATGTATCTATACCCATTAAGATTTTTGCTTGTACAGGGTCTGTTGTATGGATGCTCAAATGAATTCTATTTAATCCTGCTTTTTCTAATCTGTCAATCCTATCTTTTGTAAAATATGTTCCATTACTTTGCATAGAAATAAAATGAACTTTTTTATTTTTCTTTAATTCTTTGATTAAGTATTCTAAATCTGGATAAGAAGCAGGCTCTCCGACAGAATCAATATTTACATGAATATCTTCTTGCTTTAATTCTATGATTTTGTTGACTTCTTCTATTAAGTAGTTAGGTTCTATCTTGTATCCAGTTTTATGGGTGCTTGAGTTTGGCCCGGCATCTGTTGAACAAAAAATACATGACAAGTTACAGGTTGAAATTGGCCTTACTTGTAAAAGGGAGCTTCCTCTGTCTATGATCCCAAACGCTATGTTGCCCATTAGAGGTATTCCCGATTCTTTAGTTATTTCAACTGTTTTCATAGAATTATTGCCGTCTAGGCCCTTTAAAAGTATTTTGAGAGGGATTTTTTAGTTATTTTTGTTTTGGATAAACTTCTCTACCCATAAATATTTTTTCAGTTTTTACTGCAATTCCTTCATTAGTAGATAATATCTCTTTAGTTGTTTTTTTGGCAGTTCCTAGACCTACCAATTCTCCCTTTAATGTAAGTATTGCTACTTGAGTATTTGGAGAAACATCTTTTGTTAATTTAGAAATTCCTTGAGTTGCTAATGGTGCTCCGTGACAAATGTTTGAAACTGCTGAATCCATAATCCATACTTTTGGAAAATATTTAACTGCATTTTCAAAAGGTTCAATTATTTTTTTTAGTGGTTCTGGGTTGTTTTCTTTTTTGTAAACTTCATAAGCATCTGTTAGGTCTTGTAATGTGTGCCATTTTTCTTCTTTGAATGGCCCTGCTTTAGTTCTGATTAGTTGTACCATATGTGCTCCAGAGCATAAATCTAAGCCCATATCATGAATTAGTTTTCTGATGTATGTTCCTGCCTCACAACCTACTCTGAATAAAACATAATTTTCTTTTATTTCTAAAATCTCACTATAATAAATTTCTCTTGATCTCAGTCTTCTTTTTACTGCTGAACGAACAGGTGGTAGTTGTTTTATTTTTCCTAAAAATTTTTTAAATGTTTTTCTTATTTTTTCTTCTGGGGGAGTATCATGAATTCTCATTAGTGCAACATATTCTTTTCCTGCTGGAAGGAGTGTTTGAACAATTCTTGTCGCATCTTCTAAAGCCACAGGTAAGGACCCTGTTACTTTTGGATCTAGTGTTCCAGAATGCCCTGTCTTTTTTAGGTTTAATATTTTTTTTACATAGTCTGCAATTAAATGTGATGAAGGTCCTGACGGTTTGTTGATATTAACAATACCATAGTTGATTAAATCTTGAATTTTTCTTTCTTCTGGGGGACAGCCGAATGCAATATTTGTTTCAGCGTCCCTTCTAATTTGAACTTCTTGATTAACTCTTTCTGAAGGGAGTAAATTACTGTTTTTTTGTTTCATTTTTGCTTTTTTTTATAAATAGATAAGGTTTAAATAGGTATTCTATTTATTTGTATTAGTGTTAAAGAGGGAAATTGATTAATATGTCTTCTGTAAGAAAGAGTGCTGGTAGAAACCATGAAAAAGGTCTAACTAATTTATTTATTGGCCTTACTTTTTTATTATTATTTTTTGGGGCATCTAGTGATTTTTCTATTTTTAAGGGGATTAGCCCTACTTCTGAAGGTTTGAGCGATTTTACTGGAATGGCTACTTCTCAAGATAAAGGGCATAATGATAGTTATCCTGCGTATGTTGCTTTTGGTAAACCTTTGGGGCAAAGTTTTAGAGAAATTGGGGCTGGAGAATTGGCAGGTTTAATTGGCGGAAGTGTTAGTACTTCTTTAGGAACTTCAGTTTATAATCAATATATTAAATTTTCAAGTATTTTTGCTAGTGGTGAAACTTTAGATGTTCAACCAAGTGTTCTTTATGGATTGAGTAGTAATTTTTTAGGGGATTATTTCTTTATGGAAAGTAAAACTGGTGAGAATGTTAAAGCAGAAAATGCATTTATGGAATTTGGGGCGGAATTTGCTAGTGGATTAAGTAGTAATTTAAGTTTAGGAGTTTTAAAAGATTTGAAAGGAAGCTCATTCTATATTATTTCCGATGAGTATGATATTATTGATGCAAATGTTACAGGCGGTGCAATTACCTTAACATTATTGGATTATATAATTCAAGATAATTTAATTCAAGGGCAAGAAAAGTTTTATTTAATTGAAAAAGATGGAGTTACTACAGATTATAATCTTGAAGCAGGTAACATTCCTAATCTAGTTCCTGAACAAGTTGATTTAGATATTACTGGATATAATTTTGATGATGTTTCTGGAACTTATAATATTGGAGATACAATTACATTAAGTGATGGAACTCCCGTGTCTGTTACGGATATTTCTCTGAATGAAGCAGGTTACTCTGGTTATGCTGATGGTCCTTTGAATACTAGTATGTTTGGTGCAGCTTATGGAATTACTGGCAATGCAACTGGTGATACAATTTACTTTATTGCAGATAGTGGGAATGATAGAATTAGAATGGTAAATCTTGAATCTGGAAATACTACTCTTGTTGCAGGAAACGCTCATGCTGGCAGCGATGATGGTGAAGGAAGTAATGCTAAGTTTAATAATCCAAGAGGAATTGCAAGTTATTATGATTCTTCTAGTGAAGTGAATTCTCTTTTTGTTGCAGATACTGGAAATGATAGAATTAGAAAAATAGAGCTGACTTGGGATGCAGATTCTTTGAGTTATTCTGGAGATGTTACAACTATTGCAGGTTCAGGTTGGGGCACTACTTCTACAACAGCAAGTTCTGGAATACATGGTGCAGATGCAAAATTCAAATATCCTGAAGGGATTACTGTAGATGCTACAGGTAATATTTTTGTTGTAGATACTGGGAATCATAGAATACTAAAAATATTTTCTAATGGTGAATCTAATGCTGAGGAAGCAGATAATTGGAATGTAACGATTGTTGCAGGGACTGGTAGTTTGGGATTAAGTGATGGAGTGGGCGATACTGCTTCTTTTTCTGGGCCAAGAGACTTAGATATTTCAAATGATGGAACTACGATTTATGTTTCAGATAGCGGAAATAATGCAATTAGAAATATTACTAAAAATGACCACTACTTAAATTGGAATGAAACTGAATCACTGAATTGGAATGTTTCTACTGTTGCCGGAGGAGTAGGAACTGGTGCGGGAGGATATAATAATGGTGAGGGAGATGTGGCATTATTTAATACCCCTATTGGAATTACCTACAGCGGCCCTTCTAGTAAGTTTCTTTTTGTTGCAGATAGCGGAAATGATAGAATTAGAAAAATAGATCTTGCAACTAACACTGTTTATTCTCCAGTTGGTTCTGGAGTTTCAGGTTATGTGGATGGATTATTGGAAAGTGCACGATTAAATAATCCTTCGGATGTGTTTGTAAATAGTGACAATACTCGACTCTATTTTTTAGACACAAATAATTACAAGGTGAGGTATAG
>Ga0008649_10003777_pt1 | contig 10187 bp, 8 predicted proteins | sample SaaInlV_130m_DNA_2_FD_66601 | JGI IMG/M metagenome (GOLD analysis project Ga0008649, IMG submission 66601) | Marine microbial communities from expanding oxygen minimum zones in the Saanich Inlet - SI037_S2LV_130m_DNA | ecosystem: Environmental > Aquatic > Marine > Intertidal zone ... | reverse complement strand
CGCTTGCTCAGGAGCGCGTGGCTGCCCTTGAAGCCGAGCTTAAGTTAGCGAGAGAGGATCTCGAAAACTGGATAGACCAGGTCGAATCAACTATTCCGTCAACCATTACCGATGATCTCCTCTACCTGCCCACAGGTATCAGGGTTATGTTGGTTGATCCGCTTCCACAGCACCTTGGAAACAACCGCAACCTTATTCTCGCGTTCTCTGAACACCTCATCTGGTATCCCGCTCTATTGCTGTGCCTCCTCGGTCTCCCCTCTGCTCTTCGAGGATCCGCCGAGTTGACGTTCTCTTCTTTCGTTGCATTGGGGCTTTTGGTCATGTGGGCACTGGTTGAGGGAAACTTTGGGACTGCATTCAGACACAAAGGCGAATTCGTGTGGGCGGTGCTGGTGTTTGCGGGCGTAGGTGCAGAACAGTTGGCTCGCCGTAGGTCTTCTCTGGCAGAGCGCCTCCAGCACTCCGGTTCTCCAAATTGCTCCCATTTGACTACCGAACCGACCTGACCGCGACATCGAGCCGCTTGACCACTGAGACTTCCACATGAATCAGTCACCAACAGGGCACCGAACCAGTTGCTGCGCCTCAAGGGCACGAACGGTAAAGGGCTCCGCACATTTCAGGATCGTGCGGTGTGTCTCATGTGGGAACCTCTGGGCACCCAACCACCGTGGCCAGGAAGTCGGGTTCTGGGACGATTCTCTCGTGCCAGAACGTTACGCGACCGCCCTTAAGGCGCGTCGAGCACTTCAGGCACCTCAGGTTCTTCATGCCCTCCGAGAAACAGGTACTAAGGCTCCATTCCTTGACTACGGGTCAGGCCAGGGTGTCCTTCTGGACAGCCTTATTGAGGCCAACGTCGAGGCATGAGGTTACGACTTCTATTCGGATGCTCCGCTTGGTTTCGTGCCCGATGACATGTTTCTGGCACTCAGTAGGCCCTGGGAACTCCCAGAAGGCACCTGGGGAACAATGATCTTCCTCGACGTACTCGAACACCACCCTGACCCCGTTACGTTTCTTCGGACGCTTGATTGCAACCACATTGTCCTCAAGGTTCCTACGGCTACAGGACCGTTTGCCAGACTTGCTCGACTGGCAGCACGATTCGGAAGCCCCGGTGCTCTTGACGCCATGTTCCAGGTCGGGTCGCCCATGCCCCACCGGTGGCTGCCAACACTGAAGGGCCTAGACGCAATAGCCGGTTGTGCAGGGTGGGAGAGAACATGGAAGACGACAATCCCGGAGGTCGGCCGTGAGTTACCTGATCGGCTTCGGCTACCACGAGGAATCTGGAATCCGCCAGTCCGACTCTTGACAACTCTTGTCGGATTGATTGCAGGTGGACTCGGGTGGTTCTGGTCTGACACCCTGCTAGCTGTCTACGAGAGGTCGTGACTGTGGAGGCACAGATCGGCTTAGGCTCCATCACCGGGAGAACAGGCCGACCCACGGGCAATGAAGCGAGAGGACATGTTGGCTGACATTGCCGTTATCGGCGCAGGCTACGTAGGCCTTACCCTGGCTGTAGGTGCGGCCCATGTCGGCCATACTGTGTCCGTCGGCGAACGTGACCAGAAGCGCGTCGCTGCCCTCAGAAACCGGGTATGCCCCATCTTTGAAGAAGGCCTCGCCGACCTTCTCTCCGAGGGGCTTGTCGCCGGGAAGTTGACCTTCACGACCTCCAACGTTGAGGCTGTCGAAACAGCCGAACTCGTGTTCCTCACCGTGCCCACACCGTCCGCTTCCAACGGCTCAGCCGATCTGACCGTGCTGAATGCTGTGGTCGATGAACTGGCACCGCACCTCGGCGACAAGATACTCGTACTCAAGTCCACTGTTCCCGTCGGCACCAACCGGGATGTCACTGCACGCCTACGGACCGCTGGTTGCCTTGCGCCGGTGGTGTCCAACCCCGAGTTCTTGCGTGAGGGCACCGCCCTCGCTGACTTCCTGCACCCGGACCACATCGTGGTCGGCAGCGACGACGCCGACGCCGTTAAACGGGTAGCCGAACTGTTCGACCAAGGCTGTCCCGTGACGATGACCGACCCCATGTCGGCCGAGTTGGTCAAATACGCCACCAACGCCTACCTCGCAACACGGGTGATGATGGCCAACTCGTTCGCTGACCTGTGTGAAGCCCTGGGGGCCGACATAGACGCCGTCACAGCGAGCCTGGGCCGTGACCACCGCATCGGACCGCACTTCCTCCAGCCAGGCCCCGGCTTTGGAGGATCGTGCTTCCCCAAAGACGCCCGGGCACTGCTGGACCTTGCCGGCGAACACGGCCTGGACGTGCCGATCCTGGCCGCTGCTGTCAAGGTGAACGCCTCCCGCCAGGAGCGCATAGCCGCGGCAGTGTTGGCTGAGGTCACCGAGGTTTCCGAACCAGTTGTGGGCCTGTGGGGGCTGGCGTTCAAGGCCGGGACCGATGACACCCGTGAGAGCCCGGCGCTCAACATCGGTGAGCTGATAGCCGCCCGTGGAGCCAACGTGCAGGCTTACGACCCGGAAGCCGTGGCAGGCGACCCGATCAGGCTGTGCGAGTCGGCGCTCGACGCCGCAACGGGCACCGACGTGTTGGTGATCGCAACCGAGTGGCCTGAGTTCACAGGCGAGGACCTGGCCGAGGTGGCCGAGGCCATGCGTGGCGACCTGGTGATAGATCTGCGGAACCTGTTGGACCCGGAGGCCGTAAGGACCGCAGGCCTGCGCCACAGGCGGGTCGGCAAACCCGAACAGGGATAGGGGCCTGGCCTACCTGAGGCGCAGGTAGGCCAGTCGTTTGGCTTCGAGGCGGCCCTTGGCTATGGAGTCCAGAATCAGCCCGGCGGCCCCCGACAACAGGCCCATGAGGACCAGCCCGGTGATCAGGACGGCCGTGGGCAGGCGGGGCACCAGACCGGTCTGGGCGAAGGTGACAGCCAGGGGCACGCCCAGCACGAGCGCCATGGCGAAGAACGCACCCGCTATCGCCCCGAAGAACACCAGGGGGCGGTTCTCCTTGAGGAGCACCAGCATGGCCCGCAGGATGTTGGTGCCGTCGGCCACGGTGCGCAACTTGGAGGCTGAGCCGTCAAAGCGCCGCCCGTAGGAGACCTCGACCTCGGCCGTGGGTAGGCGCAGTTGCGAGGCATGCACCGACATCTCGGTCTCAATCTCGAACCCAGACGACACGGCCGGGAAACTCTTGACGAAGCGCCGTGAGAACGCCCGGTAGCCGGAGAGGATATCGGTGAAGCCGGTGCCGAAGAGCGCCCGGTAGAGGCGGTTGAACATTCGGTTGCCTAGGGTGTGTCCGGCACGCCCGGCGTCTACCCGCACACCGGCCCTGGTACCCACCACCATGTCCAACCCGTCTGAGACCAGACGCTTCACGAGCAGGACTGCCTGGGCGGGGTCGTAGGTGCCGTCGCCGTCGGCCATGACGTACACGTCGGCTTCCACCTCGGCGAACATGCGCCGCACGACACCACCCTTGCCGGGAACGGCCTCGGTGCGAACCACGGCACCGCCCTCGGCGGCCCGGACAGCGGTGGCGTCAGATGAGCCGTTGTCGTAGACGTACACCACGCACCCGGGCAGCGACGTCGAGAAGCCCGCCGCCACGTCGGCGACGGTGGCCTCCTCGTCTCGACAGGGAACGAGCACGGCGACATTCGGTTCGGTGTTCGTGACAGGAGTGGTGATGACGACGGGCCTTTTCGTGGGTAGTGACCATCCAGAGTCTACGGCCCTACACCTGTGCAGGGCATATAGTAGATACGGTCGCCTAGGTGCATTTCCCCACGCTCCCCCTGAGAGCCATCTGCCTGCTCGTGCTGGCAGTCATGGGCGCCGCCATGCTCACAGACCCGCCTGAAGCAACAGAGCCCGCCCAGAAGCGCCGTACAACCGTAGAGGCACCCGCTGCCGCACCCACGAGACGCACCCTGGCGGTTACCTCTGAAGGCCTTGCTGGGATCGGCGCAACCGAGTGGCAGGCCGCCGGCCACAAGGGAGCGGGCACCAAGGTGGCGATCATCGACCTGGGTTTCGACGGCTGGGAATCCCTGCCCGCCGACGAGTTGCCGGCGAACGTAGAGGCGATCGGCTTCAACCAGACCGGAACACTCGACACGGGTACCGACCACGGCACCCAGATGGCCGAGATCGTCCACGACGTGGCACCGGAAGCAGACCTAGTGCTGATCACCTTTGACGACAACCAGATGGGTGACATGGTCATCTGGATGCTCGAGAACGAGGTTGGCGTGGTGTCCATGTCACTGGAGTGGACCGACGGCCCGCTGGACGGCACCCACTGGAGCTCCGAGCACATTCAACGGGGCATCGATGCTGGAATCACCTGGGTGGTGGCAGCTGGCAACTCGGCCAAGCGCCACCACGTGGGCACGACCGTGGACTACGACGGCGACGGCTGGGTGGAGTTAAGCGGCCCGTCCGTGGAGTTCAACGAGTTCCGTATGGCCGCTGGTGCGTCAGCCGACCTATTGCTCACATGGAACGGCGACGCTACAGACCTCGACCTCTGCGTATTCGACATGGAGACCCTGACCGATGGGGAGCCGACAGAGGTCGACTGTGCCGAGGACCCTCAGGGCGAAGGTGAATTGGCCATGGAGACTCTGACCATCAACAATGAGACTGCCACTTCACGCGTCTACGGCTACTCAATCAAGCACTTCTCAGGTCCTGAGGTGGTCTACGACACCCGCATCTGGGGAAGCAGTTACCTGGAGTATTCGAATCCTGCGGCGAGCATTGGCGTCCCGGCGAACATGACCGATGTCCTCACTGTGGGCGCAATTGCCTGGGACTCCCTTGAACTGCAGCCCTACAGTGGCTGGGGCCCCAACATGCAGGGCGTACTCAAACCCGACGTAGTGGCGCCGGACCAGATCACCACCAGCCAGTGGGCCGGTGTCTCCAACACGGGCACCTCGTACGCAGCTCCCCACGTGGCGGGGATCTCGGCTCTCATGATCGGCGCCATGCCGGGCCTGACACCAGCGCAGGTGAAGCAGCGCCTCAAGGACCGGGCCAGCCAAACAGACAGCCCCGATCACCGACAGGGCTGGGGCATCGTGGCGCTAGGCAGCCTGCCGAGTTCCATCGTGGCCATAAGGGATCATTGGGCCGAGACGTCAATCGACTGGGCTTTCACGACCGGCATCACGTCAGCCTGCCCAACCGGTGAAGCCACAGAAGGCTCCACCTGCCCGGAACTGTCGGTGACACGGGACGAGATGGCGCAGTTCATGTGGCGCTCCAATGGCCAGCCAACACCGACCACGACAGCCACCTTCGATGACGTCGCATCCGACGCCACATACGTGACAGCGGTGAACTGGCTGGCCGAGCAGGAGATCACACTGGGCTGTACCACCACCACCTACTGCCCCGACGGCACGGTGACCCGGGCAGAAATGGCTGCGTTCCTGTGGCGCCTGGAGGGAAGGCCCGAGGGTTCACCCCCGGCCAGCTTCAGCGACGTTCCAGCGGACTCCTTCTATGACGCCGCCGCTGACTGGCTGCTGGCCAGCGGAACGACCACGGGGTGCACCACCACGTCGTACTGCCCCGAGGGACTGGTGACCCGGGCCGAGATGTTCACTTTCTTAAAGCGCCTGGAGGAGGCGGCATAGAACCACTGTCAGACCTGCCTACCTGATCAGAGGCTTTCGACGTTGTCTCCTCGGAGCACCCGACGCGTGTCCAGAATTCGGTCGGCCCGGCCGAGTGTCCCTGATCCTACGATCTCATCATGGGGCTGGACGAGCACGGCCAGATCTGCACCGGCAAGCGCCGCTTCGAGGTCGACGGTGGTCGCCGGGTCGGTGTGACGACTGATGAGCGTCAGCTGTTTCGGATCTTGGAGTTGGAAAACCGCGAGTTGCGGCGTGCCAATGAGGTATTGAAGACGGCTTCGGCTTTCTTCGCGGTCGAGCTCGATGACCCAAGGAGATGATCGTATTCATTGACCCATGGCGGCACAGGTTAGGGGGCGAGGCGATAAGCAGGACTCTGCAGTTCGCCCTTTCCACCTACTGGTCAGCGAAGAGACGGCCGCCATCGAAGCGGTCGATTCGCGACGAGGTAATCAAGGTCGACATTGCCAGGGTGCATGTCGAAAGCTTCGGGGGGTGCCGCGTTTGCAAGGTGTGGGCGCAGGTCAACCGTGAAGGCATCGCCGTGGCTCGTTGCACCATGGAGCGTCTGATACGCGCCCTGAGGCTCCGTGGCGCTACGCGTTGCAAGCCGCGGCGCACCACGCCCAGCAACGACGCTGCTCCAGTGCCTCGTGGTCTAGTTGACCGGGGCTTCACCGCTACAGCTCTGAACTGCCTGTGGGTGGCTGATCTGACCTATATGAGGGCCTGGTCTGGGTTCGTGTACGTCGCGTATGTCACCGACGTGTACTCGAGGCGTATCGTGGGCTGGCAGGCCTCCAGGTCGCTTCAAATAGACATGGCGCTCCACTCCATGGGGCAGGCTGTGTGGGAACGCTGCCGGCAGGGAGGCACCCTCGACGGTCTGGTCCATAACAGCGACAGGGGCGTGCAATATTTGTCGATTCGTTACACGGAACGCCCCGCCGAGTGCGGTGCCGCGAACTCGGTGGAGTCACGCTGCGATCTCTACGACAACGCCCTGACTGAGAAGATGTTCGGGCGCTACAAGACCGAACTGGTCCACAACAAGGGGCCCTGCCAGGGCTTCGATGACCTCGAACTCGCTACCCTCGAATGGGTCGATTGGTTCAACCACCACCGCCTCTTCGGCGACCTCGGGCACATCCCGCCAGCAGAGTTCGAAGACCCCCACTACTGTCAACATGTCCCGACCGAACCAGTCGGGACTCAAACAAACCAGCCTGCGTGAGACTTGGGGGGGGTCACGGTGCTTTCACGCAGTGTCTCAAGCCCGTCACCAGCAACCTATCTGACCAGGTTCAGCACACGCAGCAGCGTGTTTCGCCTCTTCCTCGTTGGCCAGAAATGCGTAAACTGCTCTAGCGACCTGCCATGCCGTGAGATTGGTCGAACGAAGTGCCTCGAAGTTCTCAAGCAACTCCAGCGCCCGTACCCCTCTTCCTGTCTTGGCATGGAAGTCCGCCGCTTCCGTTAGCACCGTTGCACCAAATGGATCATTCAGTATTGCCTGCTCATACCAGTAGCCGGCAAGATTCAAGTCTCCGACCCGAATCGCGGCTCGGGCCGCCCTAACGGCGGCATAGGGATCACCTGGGTCCAGCCGGGCAATCCTCTGCCGCTCGTCAAGAGCAGTGTCACCCTCGCCACGGAGTTCATAAAGATCGGCCAGGCGTTCCGGGTAGAAACCGTGTCTAGGCTGCAGGTCTGCGGCCAGTCGAAACTCCGCCTCCGCCTCTTCCAGATCACCTGTGCTCAGCGCTTGCTGGCCCCTATAGGCGGCGGCGTTGGCTCTGAAGGGCGCTGTGACAGGAACCATGAACAGGGCAAACATGAGAATGGTCAGAACTGTCACTAACTTCTTCCGGCTTCCCGATCCCTGCCCACTCCGGCCCCTAACTGCTCTCCATGGAAGATCCCTGACACCTGACTCCCCCTGTGCTCCAGCAGCCACCAGAACACCGCCCAGCAACCATGGTGCGATGATCAGGCCTGGTACGTCCGTCGAGACTGATGCCTGCACCTGATAGGCCACCCAAGCCGCCAGCACAGCCATATAGAAAAGGCGATCGTGTCCTTCCGACCTCTGGACAGCCCGAATCCCGTAGTAGCCCACGACCCCGATCACGGCCATGAACCCCACCAAGAGAAGGATCCCTCCGCCACCCAGGATGCTCAGCGGAACGCTGTGAGGGGTGTTGGTCAGCAATAATTCCCACTCAACGGCCTGTCCGGGCGAGCGGTGTGCCGTGAAGTAGTTCTGGTAAGTCTCAAGGCCGGTGCCGGCGATCGGGTTTGATCGAAATATCGACAGGCTTGCCTTCCAGTATTCGATGCGCAGATCCAGTCCACTTGACGCCTCCTCCACAAGCCTCCCGCCGAACTGGGTGGCCAGGGTGCCGACGGCAAGAGCAAGCGATCCAGCCCCGATCCAGAGTCCCCTAGCGGCAACCGGCTCCGCTCTGACTCTCGAGGACGGACCTCTCTCATCCCACCGGATAGCGGCGTAGGCAGATGCGACCGGGACGGCCAAGAACGGCAACAACATGAGTTGTCCAGATGTGTGGGACACCAGAGCAGAGGCTGCGACAGTCGCTGCGACTGGTGCGACAATCAGGATGGCAACCAGCCTCTCGCTACGGTCGCGTTGAACAGCCCACATGGCCAGCACGGCCACCGATGCGCCTGCGGCGACGTTTCCCTGGAAGGAGTTGAGGTAGACCAGTGCCAGCGCCGCGATGCCGACCGATGCCCCTCCAGCAATCCTCCAACTTGCTGGGCGCCGAGACCCAAACGGAAGCCAGACAAGGAGCGGCATCGTCAAGCCAACAAAGCCGGCAGAGTAGTTGGCATTACCGAAGGTTGAGAACACCAGGTTGCCTACATAGAGATCATCACCTGCCCAGTCAATCAGATCCGCGCCAAATGCCTGTAGGAGCGCGTAGGTGGCCACCACCAGGTTGGCCGCGATCATCGCCCATACCAGGGGTTCAGCTGAGCGGCGTCGAACCAGCCCGTAAACGGTGTGGAGCAAACCAATGCAGAGCAGGTACGAAAAGGCACCGGCACCTCGGGCCGTCAGGCCTGAGAAGGCAGCCCACGGCTGCGGGGACATGACCGTTGACAAGACCAACGCCAAGACGAAACAGCCTGACCCTACGGTGAGTGGGCGGGGGGCACGATCAAGCACCCCGACAATGGCGACCCGGTACACCCCGACGAGCAGAATCGCAGTAGTTGCCATCCAGAAGAAGGTGAGTTGGGGTATCTGGAAGGTGAAGAACACCTTCCGGTAAAAAACCGTGGGAGTACCAACGATCAGGGCGACGATCAGGCATGTCAGGAATACGTCGCCCGGCGAGTCTCTCCCTCGAACTGAGGGCCGCACTCTCGTTCCTACCACCACTCCACCCTATGACCTTCCGTAAATTAAGATTGCCACCCATTCGGCGCGCTTCTGGGCACCCGAACTCCTAGGTCTGACCACCGTTCTTGAAGCGTCCACAGCGACGAGAACACTGTTGCAGCGATATCGCTTGCCGGAGTCTCAAGCTCGGCTGCCGGATACATGCTAAAAGCGCACTCGGCAGTACCGGGTTCAATGCTCTCAACCCTCGAACCCAGCCACTGGGGACATCATTGAGTTTCTCTACGAATCCAGATGTCAATCGATTGGGATGGCTAGAGCCCTGACGAGGAAGGCTGCCATCTGTTCGCGTGTGACCTCGTCTGACGGACAGTACGAGTTCGCCGTACAACCTGAGGTGATGCCATGGTGGTACAGGGTCTCGATATCGGCTTCAAAGACCGACCCGTCGTCATCACCGAAGGTGTCTACCGGTCCGCTGGGACTCACCAAACCGAGAGCACGAACGAGGAAGGCTGCCATCTGTTCGCGTGTCACTTCATCTGACGGGCAGTACGAGTTCGCCGTACAACCTGAGGTGATGCCAAGGTCGCTCAGCCCAAGGACCTCCCCACTAAAGGGGTGGTCAGGAGCGACGTCGTCGAACCGAGGGGCAATCGATACGTCAAAGAACGATGAGCGTAGGCCTAGAGCGTCACGAACAGCTGCACCACTGACCGCCACCGTTGCTGGTCTATCCGTGATGATCCCTGACATCACTACCGACCTGGCACTCCCGGACTCGTTTCTCGAAACTACCTGGATGTTGTTCAACCATCGAAAGCCGAACAAAGATCCGAGAGAACCCTCACCGAACCAGGAGGTCCAAGTAGCAAACGGGTTGTCAGCAGGACCCGTCAGCGAAGCTGAATCGTCGACCGAGACGAGGTAAGGGCGAAGTTCTCCACCATCTGCGTCGTTGCTCTCCGTACTCCCCCCGGTTGAGGAACTGAACCTAACCGATGCAACCTGGTTGTCGTAGACGAGGATGAGACCATCTGTCCCCCCGACACGCCCCTGCCAGAAGGGATGCCCTAGTTCTGCCGTGTAACCACCGAAGGCCTGTTCAGGATCGTCATCTTTCAGGTGGCAGGCGCACAATTCCAGCTCCCAGTCGTTGA
>Ga0008649_10003758_pt1 | contig 10215 bp, 13 predicted proteins | sample SaaInlV_130m_DNA_2_FD_66601 | JGI IMG/M metagenome (GOLD analysis project Ga0008649, IMG submission 66601) | Marine microbial communities from expanding oxygen minimum zones in the Saanich Inlet - SI037_S2LV_130m_DNA | ecosystem: Environmental > Aquatic > Marine > Intertidal zone ... | reverse complement strand
ATTACCATTACCAAAGATTATGTTTCCATCTTTATCGTGAGGTACAGCCTGACCTTCTTTAACTGAGAAGATAGATTGTGAGCGTAATACAACATCATCAATCGCAGTATCAACCACACCAGCCTTTAAAGCCGAATCTCTTACTGCGTTATCAATCAATAAATGCTCTAATTTCTTAGTAAGGTTTGATTGCTCACCCTTCATACCTTCAAGGGCATTATTATGTTCTTCTCTCATTGACTTGGTACGCTCTTCTAATAACTCATCAATCTTGCCTTCGTCTATTAGTTTCTTATCTTTCAAATCACGAGCCTGTTGAATCATATCGTTATATGAATCTAAATCAATGCCATTAAACTTTGTTTCAAGTTCTTCTTGTTTCTTTAATAGGGTTACATTGTTAGAACGAAATTCGTCTAACTTTGTTTTAAGACTTCCATACTCTTCTTCTGAATAGGTTTTTGTTTCTACTGCTACTTCACTCATTTTATTCTCCGAATAATTATTAAATCGTCACTGACAATCTGTATTTTACATAAACTGCGTTTTTTTAAAGGTTTAATTTTGTTTCTAATTGACCAAGAGTTAAAGGTTTGCCATTACCACTAACCATATCGCTAAATCCTAGTTTTTCTTCTTTCCATAATTTATATTTACCAGCACCTAATGTTTCTTTCTGAAAAGCAGGGCTTTTAGTTTTTAACCAACTTTCATAATTCATTTTTCCACTAACTTGACCATCCATACTGGCTTTAGTTGATTTGGGAATCTCTTTAAACTTACCCTTAGCACCTAATTCTTTCCAACTCTTAACAATAGCCACTGTAGTTGAGCGACAATTCCAATGAGCAATGAATCCGGGAAAGGGCGTACCGTGTCCTAAAGGTCTATATTCTAAATCCCACTGTAATCCATCAAGTGTGGCACAAATATCAGAAGTCCTGCTATCAAAGGTGGCTGACCATTCAACGCCTTTAATCAAATCATCATTCTCTCTGTAAGTTTCAATTCTCGCATTGTTTGCCACTGTCTGTATGCTTGTCCTTACTAAGGCTTCAGCACTTCTATAATTACCACTTAGAACGCTATCTTTATATCTTAATGCTTTTGTTCCTCTTAACGATTGAACAACCTTTGGAGTGGTTTCACCTGACAACATACCTTGTCTGACGGTATCTGAAAACTTATCTTTCAATGCTACGCTTCTTCTTGCCCACCATTCTTTACTGGGAGCACCTTCAATAAGCGAGTTTGAAGCAATAGCCTTTAATACTTGTTTGCTCATAGCAGTAGATAATACTTCGGTCTTAATTGAAGAATTTAAAGCGTTTATGGTCTGTGCTTCTGATATACCTGCTACCTTAACTAAATCATCATTCAGTTGAACTCTGATTCTGGCATAAGAAGTTTTAATTGTTTCTTGTGTTTGTTTAAGTAATGTCTGTAATCGTTTCTGTTTAAACCTTGTCATAGGTTTGCCGTTTAAGATGTTTGACTTCTCTAACTTTTTGATAAGGTCTTTCTCAAGGACTTTTAATTCCTTGACAATATCCTTCTTCATTTGAATTTCAAGGCGATTAAGGTCAACTGAATGACCAATAATCTTATCCTTTACTCTTTCATTAACGGTTTTAGACATCTACATCAATTTTACTTTTCTCATCTTCAATAGTAGTATCTGGTGCTAATATCTCACCTTTCTTCATATTGAATAAGAATGTATCGTGACTAATACCACCAGACTGCCAAGCACCCATTAATGAACTCATATCCTGAGCGTTAATCTTAGTATCTACAAAATCAGTATTCAAGTCCACAACAACTTCACCTGCTACGCCTTCCCATTCAGCCATAGTAATTAACGCTTGTTTGATTGCTCTCTCAACTGTCTTAACCACACCGACTAAAGTAGATGCTTCAGCGTTCTGTCTTAACCTGATGCTATCTGCTGATTCAATACCTGCTTTCTGAGATTGTAGTAGTTGAGCACCTAATGAAGCCATCATTGAACGCTTCTCTTCCATAGCCTTCTCTAAAGCCTGAAGTCCTTGACCACTAAATTCTAAATATCCAGCACGACTAGATGAATCCGGTAATATCCATGCTGAACCTGAACCAATCTTTAATACACTATCAACATCAATACCAGTAACATAAGGCGTAGGTAAAGCCGTGAAATGCCTACCGTGTTCCAAGTCTGCCGATGTTCTATACATTGATATTCCAGTATCAGATAACGCCAACATAGGTGGTATGCTAGGGCTTAGATTAAACCCATCACCACTAATGCCAATGAATGGAATGTCAGTTAATTGTGTTCCCTTTCTAGTTGGTAAAATCTCTTCTACAATTTGCCAACCAGCATCAAATTTCTGCCAAACATTAACAATGTAACTATTACCGTCTTTGACTAATTCACGATATTGAATATCATAGTCCGACTGATAAGGGTCGTCTTTGCTTATTCTGCGGTAATTCTCTTCAAGGATAATCCTATCATCAAGCCAGTTAGTAATCTGTTCTGTAGAATAACCAGTCAAGTAAGGTCTTTCATTATCTCTATCTACTAAAATACCCTGTCTGCCCATCAATAACTGTTCAGATAGCATATAAGAAATGAAGTCGTTTAACGATACACCGGTGTTGGTAATATCCCCTAATAACGCTTCAATCTTCTTCGGCACTTCAATAATAGGGTCAACTCTCATGACTGCACCAACTAACCCTCTAACTGTTCGTTCTATGCCGTTGTAATAAACTGCCCTTAGTTTGTATGAATCGTATTCGTCATTTGATTGACCACCCAATCTAGGCAAGTAACTCTCTCCTTCGCCTTTGATTGAATCACTGCCATTAAATGAATCTCTAATTCGTTGCCATTGTTCTTGTGTATTTACGAAATGTGGATGTCTTGACTCAATTCCCATATTATGCCCCTATAACTTTTGCCATTCTTGGCTTTCCTTTTTGTTTAATCATTGGCTGAAGTGCGTACCTTAATGCGTCTATGTAATGATTATGAGCATCAATTATCATTGGTAATATATCTCCAGTAACCCTATCTACCTTGTAACTATATTTAACAAACTCACTCGCTGTTTCCATACATCTTGTGTGAATGTGAACCTTCTTAAAACTTCTAATATGCTCAATTCCATCTTCAACACTACCTGCCCACTTATGGACAGATTCAATCTTATATCCCTGTCTTTTGACGAAAGATATAGACTCTGGTCGTGCTGAATCTGCTCTTATTGTATATTGTTTTGACTTTGGTATTGCATCAATTAACTTATAAGTAGAATCTAACTCTATTTGAGTACCGCCTGATTCATAATCAATATATAACTCATTATTTATTATGTAACACCTTAATACTGCTGTTGGGTCTTGTGAGAAACCCCAGTCTAAACCATAATAGAAAACTACATCATCGGAGGCTTTGAATTCCTCAACAATAAACTTATTTCTAAATATCTGTGAATCTGATGCTGTTTTACAGTGACCTTCCCAAATATGTAAGTAATCATCATAATCTAACTCTTTTTGGTATTCTAACTCTTCCCTTAACTCATCACTAAAAAAAGGATTATCCCAATAATTTACCTTAACGATAAGTGAGTTTTCCCTCTGTTCATTTACAACGTACTTAACATAAGTTGGGTCTGTTTCTAAATTTGGATTAAAACTAATCCATATTTCTGAACCGTCTTTACGAATCGTTGGTATAAGAACATCCCATGACTCGTTACTAATCTTTTGTGCTTCCTCAACCCAGCAAATATCAACGCCCTCTAAAGACTTAATCTGCATCGGGTCGTGCTTTAATCCATAGAATATAAACTCTGTTCCATTTCTTCCGTAAATACCTTCTCTAGTAATTCTATAAAAATAACCAAGTTTTAATAATTCAATACATTGAGACAGCAACTTATGTACTGACTGTTTCATTGAGCCCTGTACCTCTCTAGTACATAAAACTCTTTTCTTTTTCTTTGCTCCCATCAATAGAAGTGTTAATGCGAAACTCCACGACTTACCAGCACCACGCCCACCGTAATAAACCTTATATCTTTTAGGATTCCATAAAGGCTTAAATTTATTAGGTATCTTAACAATAGGCTTTTTATTCAAGGCTCTATAAATTCAACAGTTAGGCTCATGTCTCCATCAATATCCATTTCTTGTCGCTCTATATATCCTCTATTTCTACCAATGGTTTTAAGGAAGAAAATAGTAGCAGTCATGTTCTTGTTTCTTATCTCTCCCATTAAGATTGATTCAGCAAAATCAATGTTCTCTTCCTTGATATTATCACACTCTTTTTTAAAGGAGTCGAATTTCTCAATGTAATTATAATAAGTTTGTCTATCTATCTTCGCGGCACGACAGGCGTGTGCTATGTTTCCAGCACTATCCTTGTAGGCTAATAAGAAGTTCTTTTTATTGTCATCAGTTATCTTCTTTCTTATGCTTGATTTGGATGTATCTCCAGCCATAATCTTCCCCTTACTTAACGCTCTTGTTAAGTCTGTTAATAGTTTTACCTAGTCTCTTTTTATTTAGTTCATTACCAACAAAAGTTAAACCATTATCAATACAAGCCTGTGCCGTATATCCCATGCCACAACATAAGTCCATTCCAATGCCATCATCTTTTGATTTAAGTAACTTGAATATCTCTCTTACGCATTTATAACCAGTTAAATGATAAATACCAGTTAAATCAATAGGTTGTACTGAGTCTGTTCTAAAGAATATTATTTCCATTACGTTTGTTCCAGAATATAAAGTCTCTACTTGACCGCAATATTTTAATCCTCTTTGTTTAGCCATATCAACAACCTTGTCAACCCATCTTTTGCCATACTCAATAACTACCCAACCATTTGTGTGTTTTACAGCGTTATCTAACACTACACCTAGAAATACATCAACATCAAAATTACCAGTTGATTCAGTAATTCCATTCATCTTCTTATTCATAGTATCCCAATATTTGATATTACCTGAACCCCAAGGGGGGTCTGAATAAAATATATCAGCCTTTACGCCCATTGTTAATTGATTGATTTCTGTTTGTTCGTGAATGTCTCCATGACGAACCTTGTGTTTACCTATTTCATATATCATAATTTAACCTCTGTCATTTCTAAACAATGAGGACACATTACTAAAACATCCTCTACCTTTTCTTTAGTGCCCATATTCTCTATAGTTTCAGTCTCTAACTCTACGGTCATATCTTCATTCGTTATTCCAAACACACCATCTAATGAACCTTCAAAGAAGAAAAATGTTTTACTCAAGTTTACAATACTATCTAATTCCTTTTGTAATTCTTCTTCATTCCATTCTGTAATATCGTGAATCCTATTATCAATAATACGAAGTTCTCTTGCCTTTGTTTCACTTATATCTGCTATTACACAAGGCACTTCTTCCCAGCCCATTTCTCTAACTGCTCTAAAGCGAGTATGACCGCTAATAATTGTATTGTTTGTGTCTAAAGTAATTGGCACTCTAAAGCCGTATCGCTCAATAGACTTAATCAAAGCAGGAACGGTATTATCGTTATCTCGTGGATTTCTCCAATACGGTGTTATATCATCTAACCTTACATCAACTATATTCATAATCCAACCTTATCAGCCTCTACCCCAAATTTAGAACCACAATGCTCACAATTAATATTCACAATCTTGTTCTGTGCCTTCTCAACTCTTTCACCAAATATGCTATCAAACTTATTTACTGTTTCTTGTATATCACTTTCTGTTACAGGGTCGTCATTCAATCCAAAACTAGAAGTTAAGGCTGTGTTTACTTTAGTTCCAAATTCTGATGCTAGATAATCTAACGCTCTTAATTCAACAACTAAATATTCATCATTCCAATTTGATATATCTTGAATCTTGTTATCCAAAATCCTAAACTCTTTATTCTTCTCATCTGACAAATCAGAAGTCAAACATTCAACCTCTTTCCAACCAAGTTCTTTAACCGCTTTTAATCTAGCGTGTCCAGTAACAACAACATTGTCTTTATCGACAACAATAGGGACTACATACCCATAACGTTCTATTGATTCAACTAACTTCTCAACAGTCGCATCATTTATTCTAGCATTGCCTTCGTATGGCTTTAATTCACTAATCTTTTTCTTCTTTGTTTCCATCAAGGAATTCCTTTCTTAGTCTTAATTGCTTGTCTGATTCCCAAGCCTTTCTGTATTCAACATTTGAAAACAACTTTGAAAAACCAGTTAAATGTTTTAATCGTACAATCTCTTCCGCTTCCATTCCTAACTCTGAACAAATCTCGGTATCCGACATTCCATTTTCAAGCATCTTAAACACCATATCACTCATGCCCTCTATCGAGTGTTTTCCTCTAGCCCTGTTGTGTCGTACAGTTGATGCCATCCTGTCATTGATGTCCTTCTTAATTACAACAATAGGTAACTTGTTTCCAGTTCTACGGTTAATCTCTTTGTTAATCTTACAACAAGTGAATCTATGAAAACCGTCAACGATTGTGTACATATCTCGTTCTTCATCATAAAAGGTAACGACCGGTTGTGTGTATCCATCTGCCAGTATTGATGTTTGTAATAGTTTAAGTTCAGTCTTTGCTACTGAATTTGGGTTATAGTTGTTAGCCTCTATTTGGTCTAAGTCAATCCATAAAACGTGACTAATTGGCTGTGATTCTCTATCAGACATACATATCCTCCGTTACATCCATTTTTGATTGATTATTAGCCACCCTGTAATTATCCAACAAAGTGAAATGATAGTCGTTCTTTAAAACTGTATTGATACAAACCCTGTAATAACCTTTAAGATGACCAAACCATCCATCCCACCTATCAAAGCGTTTAACAATCTTAGTCTTTCCTTCACCTTCAGGTAATAAGTTATCAGCCAAATAATCCCTATACTCGTTCCAAGTCTTAAACATATATGGCAACACTTTAGGACAACCTAATTCTAAACCAAACTTTCCTTCGGTATCAATTCCCTTTAATCGTTGAGTTAATTTAGCCCAAGTATCTTTTTCTATTTCTTGAAGGTATTTAAGATTTGCTACTGAAGTTTCGTGACAAAGGCTTGATACTCTCATATTCAATACAGGAACACCCCAACTAAATTGCTGGTCATACACTACATTGTAGTCCCAATTATTATCATGAATTGCCTTCCAAACATCTGTATAACTCCAATCATAAATTGGATAGAAAGTGTATTTGTCGTTCTCTAAATCAAGTATTTTTCCCCACGTCTCACCACCATAGGTCAAAGCACCAGTCAATGATAACAATCTAGCAGGTGATTCTTCACCTCTGACTCCACCGATATTAGCAGTCTTTGGAGGAAAGTCCTTTTTAGCAATAGCAGTAAACATGGCTTTGAATCTATCAGTTCCATATACATTTTCTTTTATTGAGTACGATACTTGCGGTCTCATCCATACATCTTCTTTAGTCTCATCCCAACAAAATATCCAAGGGTCAGCACTAGAAGTAGCGTTAAAGATTTTCATAGGCATTTGAAACCACAGGGGCTCTACATCTTCCATAGTCATCACTTTTGTAACTATGTCTATTGTCGCTCTTAACTCCGCTTCTTGGTCAAGAAACATAACCTTTAACGGAAGCCTATTACGCTCTCTAGCAACTATCAAAGCCAATTCAAATACAATAACTGAATCTTTACCTCCACTAAACGATACAACTATCTCATCAAATTCATCAAACAGCCATCTTGTTCTTTTCAAACCCTCTTCAAAAACATTGACATCTTTATAAATTCTCATAATTTCAAACTTGTAAAAATAAGATAATTTTCTTCTACATACTTATAACCATCCTCAAGGTTAAATTCTTTTATATTGAAATGACTACTACTCATACCTGCTCTATCATAAGTAACAGGTGAATATTCATCACCGTAAAACATGAAATAATAATCGTCTTCAATAAATTTGAATTGGGAATTAAAATAATCGGGATTAACATAATTCATAGAACCAAACAATGAGATAAATGCTGTATGACTTCTTCTGAATCCATATCTCTCAAATCCACAAACCATAGTCTCATGATTAGGAAACTTGGCGTTCATTATATTGAGCATACCCTTAGATGGGTCAATTCCTAGATATTGATTTGTACTTAATTCCATTATTTCTAATAGAAGTCCTGTCCCACAACCAATGTCAAGTATTCTCTTGTCTTTGAATCTTAAAAGATGCTGAAGGATTCTGTTATCCTGACTTTTTGAATCTTCGTCTTGAAAATATGTATCGTACTGCTCGGCAATACAATCGTAGAAATTCTCTGAATTCATACAATCTGTTTCCTGTTTATAATTACAGTTAATGCTAACGGAGCACCCATAGACCAATAGGAATAATTACCAAAATCCCACTTTCTATAAGTCCAGCCCTTGAACTTCTCATTATAGCCATACTTTCTTATCAGTAAAGCAAAATCGTCAAAAGGAAGATTCCCCATCCAATTTTTCCTTACAGCATAATAATGAGGGTTATCAGGCATAGTCTTAGCAAACCTAAACTCATTCTGATTGATTGCTCTCTTTACATCTGCTATTGAATACCTTCCTAACCAAGTAGTATCAAATCCCTGTAAATGATTCATTGTTAAGAATCCATACTGAAGTTCAGACCTCACCTGCCAGTCTACATCTAGGCGATATTTCTTATCATCATCACCTTTATAAGTTATACCAAAACCATCAATATCAACAGGCTCTAATGTTAAGCCTACTTCTAACTCTCTTTCCAATGATGGATTCCATTTCTGAATATGGTATTGATATTGTTTAATACTTTTAGAAGGTACTAAACATTGTCTCTCATTACAAATGTAGAAAAGACTATCGGTTAATGTTTCGATAGCCCTTGCTTTACTTATCAGCCCCACCTAAAAAGGGACTTCATCTTCAAACTCTTGAGCACCTTGCTGTTGCCCTGCTGGGGGCATTGGTGCTGATTGATTTACTTGATTACTAACATAAGGGTCTTTAACTTTACCTGTTAGCATCTTACTTCCATTCTTTGTTATTCGGTATTGATTAGTATCTTTATCTATTGAAAACCATAATCCGATTTCTTTTTCTACACCATCAATATTAACTTTAACAGTTAAGATAGGCTGTCTCCCTTTTGCTTGTACCCCTTCTTGACAGAAAAGACCATTATCAACAAACGCTATTGCTGTATTGGTTTTATCGTATTCTGACATATCTACTCCTTTTATTTAGTTTAATTAGTTGGTTACTTACGGCAACCAATCGGACTTTTCCTCTTAACCTAACGATGACGGGGAGATACGACCTTGAAAAAGGTTATATGATAACGCCACCGATTAACACAACGGAAGTCACTCCCCGTTAATTCTTATTTACCAAATAAATTAATGTGTCTGTCTTGAACCTGCTTATAGTCGTGTTCTTCTGCCCACTCCCATATTTCAGTTGCCAACTCCATATCTCCATTTTCTTTGGCTTTATCTAACTGTTTAAAAGCGTAATTAATTCGTTGATTTCGCTTCTGTGTTGGAGTTCCATTATACTCTTTATCTTTTGGTTTTGTCGCTTTTTTTGAAACTTTAGATGCTGAATTACCATCATCATCCTCAGTCTCTAGTCCAAACATTGATATTAAAGCATATCTTCTAGCGTAGGTTATAGCACTACCTAGTTTTTGCATATCAGCCGAAGGTAACAACAATCTCACATTAGACTCTATGTATTCTTTAGGGTCTTCAGCAATAGTTACTCTCGTTGTTAAGACCTCAACACCATCTTTTATATCGGGGCATTGAGTAAACACCAATCCAAGTTCATCAAGTATCGGAGTTATAGAATCTATCACGCTATTTATATCTGCGTAATTACTCTTAAAGAATGGATTTTTAGCGTTCTTCTTAACCGCTACTGACTGTTGCCTAAACTCAAACAATTTACTCTGAATGCTCATTATTCCGCCTCTACCGGAATTACGCTATTAGGTAAAGTCAAACCTAATTTAGACAATGAATTTTCAATCTCCCTTAGAGTTGTTTTTCCAACTCCTTTGAATATCTGTAAATCCACCCTTGTATAAGTCATCAAATCAGCAATGGTTTTCATATCAAAATTATTAAAGAAATTCCACGCTCTTTTGTTCAAACCTAAAATGTGTAAAGAC
>Ga0008649_10003724_pt1 | contig 10263 bp, 8 predicted proteins | sample SaaInlV_130m_DNA_2_FD_66601 | JGI IMG/M metagenome (GOLD analysis project Ga0008649, IMG submission 66601) | Marine microbial communities from expanding oxygen minimum zones in the Saanich Inlet - SI037_S2LV_130m_DNA | ecosystem: Environmental > Aquatic > Marine > Intertidal zone ... | reverse complement strand
GCATTTAACTCTGCATAAGTTAATTGCTGGTCTGAGCCTTGTCCTGAGCCTGTCGAAGGGAAAACTACAGCCATGTTCTCCGGTGTTTTTAATACCTGTTCTTCAAACAGTTGATAGATAGTTTTATCTTTTGGATACTCTTTCTCTGTTTTGTTCCAGGCCTGTAATTGTTGTTTTTCCGTTTCTGACAAAAGTGGTAGATGAGAAATGCATTCTGCATGATTGTTGATGATGCCATCTAACAATATCCGAAAATGTTCTGACATCCGTTCTATAGTACCCGCATCGAATAGATCAGTATTGTACTTAAAATGACCCGACAGGGAGTCCTCCAACTCGATTATCTCTAATGTCAGGTCAAACTGCCCCTCCTGTTGAGGTATTACAAACGGTTGTATTTCAAGACCACCCCAGTTCATTGCAGCCTCTGTTTTTCCCGTTACATAGAAGAGATCAGCAAAACCCCCTACCTGGACTTTTTGTAATACAAAATCAACCTGAAATAGTGGTGAAAAACCAGATGAGCGTTTCGGCTGCAGGCGTTTAACCAACAACGGGAACGGATAATCCTGGTGCCCGATAGCCCCCAGTACCGCCTCACTCACCTTTTGTAGAAAAGACTGGAAGGTGGGATTTCCCGAACTATCAGTACGAATTACGACCGGATTGACAAAATATCCTGCAATACCGGTAAAATCTCTGTTATCTCTACCCACTGTGGGAGAACCAACCAGGATATCATTCTGTCCTGTGTGACGGTACAACAGAACATGAAAGGCAGCCATCAATACCGTGAACAGTGTCGTCCCTTCCACCCGTGCCAGTTCTCTTAATTCCTGCGTTAAGGTCTTATCGATAGAAAAATCGATGGTTGCGCCGTGAAATGTCTGTACAGGAGGCCGGGGCCGGTCTGTGGCCAGTTGTAAAACAGGAATTTCTCCTGCCAGGTTTTTCTGCCAGTACTGCCATAGTTTTTCTCCTACAGGTCCTGCCAGCATGTCTGTCTGCCACTTTATATAATTCTGGTAATTATACTTTAACGGGGCCAAAGATGGAGTTTTACCGGCCGTTATTGACGAATAGGCTTTGCTGAACTCATCCATAAAGAGCCATCCTGACCAGGCATCAAAGACGATATGATGTACGGTGAGTAAATATACATGATCTTCATCGGACCGGCGGAACAGGTGTATCCGCAAGAGGGGACCGGCTTCCAGATCAAACGGCTGTTGGTATGTCTGGACCACCTGCTGTCTTAGCTGTTCTTCATCTCCATCCGTAGCGTCTATTATTTCAAACCGTAAACTTTGATTTTCTCGAATCCTTTGCTGTGGTTTACCGTCCTGAACTGGAAAATAAGCTCGCAGCAGGGGATGCCGGTCTAACAGATACTGGAATGCACGTTCCATGGCTACAACATCCAACGGGGAACAAATACGTAAGGAGGCAGCAGTGTTGTATACCGCACTTTCTGTCGCCTCATGGTTGAGAAACCACAGTGCCTGTTGGCCATGGGAAAGCGGATACTCTTCAGGTTCAGGAGTCTTCTTACGCAATAAATCCAGAAATTCGCTTTTATGCTGTTTCAGGATTTCTAATACTTCAGTTGTTAATACCTCCCCGGAGCCCTGGCAGCGAAGTTGATCCCCTTCTATCCAAAGCTTCGCTCCACGTTTTATCAAACCTTGAAAGAGAAGAGATATATTCATAATCTTATATCTATCCAGCTAAAATTTTCTTGTTGGTTTTGTTTTGGTAACTCCGGTTTCAGCTCCAGAGGAGTTTTAAATCACAAAACTCAAACCACAAACTACAAACAAATTTCATACAACAATGTCCGAATGACCAAAATCACTTTGTTTGTACATTTTGAAATTTGGTAATTGTGATTTGTTTGTTGTTTGGATTTTATTATTTGGTGATTATTAGACATCATGTCATTTTGCACTCAGGTCCTTATTCATACTTTCCAATATTTGCATACAAAAAAGTATTATATATCACTTGAAGAAGCAATACAAGAGAGTGTCATTTTGTAGCATGTTTAATAATAGAAGTGAACTAACGTTGTGGTAAGAAACGAAACATAGCTGATGATATAAAAAGGAATATTGTCTATGTCTAAACGAAAGGACACTGATTTGATTCTAGATATTAATGAGAGCATCGAAAGAATGTTACCTATACGCACAATATTGAATACGATGATTTCATACGAGACTACAAGACCCAGCATGCCGTAATCAGAAATATTAAAATCATGGGAGAGGCCGCTAAGGCATTGTAAAAGTACTAACCCTATATCGCTCCATCATTCGTCGCAAAAATACGTCCGTCGGCAAATAGATTACTGTGCAGATGAATTCTCCAGGGAATTTACCTATTTCATTTCGTCCATCTTTTTCCGCAAACTAAGTGGACGCATATCAGTCCAGACTTCCTTGATGTGAGCCAGGCATTCATCTTTTGTGCCACTCTTTCCTTCGTCTCGCCAGCCTAAAGCGTTTTCCCTGTCTGCAGGCCAGATTGAGTATTGTTCTTCATGGTTCAGGACAACCTTGTAGATCGTTTTATCATCCTCATCGTCAAACATTTTTTCTCCTATAATATATTTTTATGCTATCGAAATAAAATCATGTAAACTCCACCTTTGCATAGTTTGGGAAAGGCAATGATTTTGTCAAGTCGTTTTCCAGAATCACAAGCTCCCCTTTCTTTTCACATTCTTTAAAATGTGCAAACTTATACGTCATATACATCATGCGGTTTCTATCATTTTCGACAAATTCTGCCATGAGCCGTACTCCTTTATCCCGGGCTTCATTCCTAATATAACTTATCATTATATTACCGACACCTCTGGACATTACACGGCACGACATCAATAATAGTTTAATGATCCAGATATTTTCATTCAACTCTATAAGTGACAGCCCAATCGTTCCGTATGTCCCATATTTATCCTCCAGGCTAGACACCAGCAGTTTATGATTTTCCGATTGGCAAAAGCCTTTCAATTCATCATACGAATAGGTATAACCGGTAGTGTTCAATTGGTTAGTGCGTACCGTTAATTCTTCTGCTCGCTGCAGATCCAGCTCAGTAGCCGGTAAAATGGTAAAGTTCATATGTAATGAGGCAAGGAATTCCTCTTTGGTTCCGGTAAAACTCTCCTCTACCCTGTTTCGTTTTATATCTGTCAGATACAGGTGTCTCCTCTTACTTGAATCATCCGTAATAAAGCGAGGATTCATCTCCGGCATTTCTAATAATTCATGTATATAGTATGAATCAATACAGAGTACGTCTGGTAATGAAAAGCTTACTTCATCCCTCTCAAATGGCTGATCATCGATAAATGCTATAGCATCTGTACCGATATTGAGTAATGTTGCAATCTTCTCAATTGAAGAAGACTTAGAGTCAAAGTTAATCATCGGGTATAAAAAATAATCTGAGAGTCCATATGATTTTAACTTTTCCATTGCACTTGATTCTTCGTTCTTACTGGCAATCGATTGCAAAAGTCCTCGATCATCCAACTCCTTAATTGTATCTACAACACCCCTCTTTAATAAACATGGATCATGCTCCATTAACACGCCATCCCATAAAGTGTCATCCAGATCCCATACTACACATTTAATCTTCCTCTCTTCTTCACTCCTCATACTTAATATTCTCTAACCATCATCCCTTCTAGATAAAAAACTGAATTATTATTTTTTTCTCTTCTCCAGCCTGAAATTCATGTAGCCTGACTTTGCTATAATTATCTGCTGCATTTGACTACTTCCTTCTATGATCTCCATTATTTTTGCGTCTCGTAAATATCTCTGAACGGAATATTCACTGCCACAACCATGGGCACCATGGATTTGTACTGCATCATTTGCTATTTTATTCACCATACGGGAAGCAAAATATTTCATTATGGATGTTTCCATAATCATACCGGGATCACCGGCTTCTTTGAGATAAGCAGCATGATAACAGAGTAACCTGGTAGCTTTGATATTGGTAATCATATCCGCTATCATTTCCTGTATCAGCTGATGTCCCCGGAGATTAGTACCAAACTGTTTCCTTTCACTTGTATAAGAAAGTGATGCCTGCAGACACGCCTCGGCAAGTCCAAGGCACCCCCACCCCACACAGTATCTGCCATGATCAAGGGCAACATTGGTAACATGAGAAAACCCGAAACCGGGTTTTCCTACAAGATTTTCCTCCGGAACCCTGCACTTCTCTATATGCAATTCTGCCAGCATGGCAGATCTGAAACCCAGCAAGCCGGTAATAGGAGTAGTTGAGAATCCAGGGGTATCTCGTTCGATGAGGAATGTAGTCGGTTTCCCGTCACATTGGGTAAGTATCAGAAAAAGGTCCGCAACCTGCCCATAAGATATCCACTTTTTCCGACCATTTATTATGTAGGAATTGCCGGATAGTTCAGCGGTTGTTTCAACGCTTTTAGCATCGCTGCCTATATTAGGCTCTGTTACACCAAAGGCCGCAACCTTTTCTCCCGTAGCTAATTTTGGCAACCAATGTTCCTTCTGAGCATTGGTTCCCCACTTGAGAATTGACTGGCTCACCATGCCATTAACCGTAAGCAGACTTAAGAGTGAAGCGCTTCCACTCCCTATCTCTTCACATAAAAGCCCGGCCGTAACCATATCCATACCTCTACCGCCATACTCTTCCGGTATGAAAGCGCCAAGAAATCCCTGTTCACCAAGCCTCTTGATAAGTTCAATGGGCGTTTCTTCATTTCGATCATATTGATCCGCAACCGGAGCAATATATTCATCTACAAAATCACTGAAGCTCTTCCGTGATTCAATCTGTTCAGGTGTCAATTCTAAATTCATTATTTCTTTTCTCCAGACTATTTCTATTCATTATTTGGAGCCTTTTGTCCAATAAAATCTGTAATGGTGTTTATACTTTTGAAGTTTTCATAATCAAGATCATCATTCTCTACCTTTAATTGAAACTCTTTTTCTATGTGGAGCACCAACTGCATGGCAAAGAGTGAATTGACCAGACCGGATGCAAAGAGATCTTCATCATCCGGGATATCGACATTCTGTACAAACTGGCAAATGAAGGCTTTAATCTTTTCCTTAATTTCATCTGTTGACATAAACAAAGTACCTTTCAATCTGATAATAATATATAGTAGCCGCATCCTTTAGGTTGCGTAAATTGTGATAAATTATCATACACCCATCAAATGATAATAAACGCCAGCCTGGGAGGGCGTTACTATAATATAAAACATGAAATAGTTAAAATCAGGTTCTACAAATCTACTACTGATAATTATAAAACCCCTGCCCGCTCTTCCTGCCGTGAAGGCCAGCATCTACCATCTTTTTGAGTAATGGACAAGGTCGGTATTTACTGTCGTTAAAGCTCTCGTATAACACTTCTATTGAATAGAGAATCGTATCCAGACCGATCAGATCAGCCGTCTCAAGTGGCCCCATTTTGTGACCAAAACATGATTTAAATATATTATCGACATCCTTTGCCTCGGCAACCTGCTCATGTACTAAAAAAACCGCTTCGTTAATCGTTAGCATTAATACGCGATTCGAGACAAATCCGGGAGAATCTTTAACAATAATACACTCTTTATCCATCCCTGCCAGGAATTTTTTTGCTTCATCAATTGTCTCTTGAGATGTACGATAACCGGGAATTAACTCAACCATTTTCTTCAATGGTACGGGATTCATAAGGTGCATACCGATTACCTTTTCAGGACGTCTTGTTGCCGACCCAATGCGGGTAATAGGAATGGCTGACGTATTGGCAGCAAATATACAGTGATCAGGACAAACATCATCAAGCTTTGCATATATTTCCTCTTTGATATCCCATTTTTCAGTCACATTCTCCACGACAAAGTAAGCATCCTTCAGCAGTTCATACGTAGTAGTAAATGTGATACGGCCAAGGATCTCTTCCGGATCGTCTCTCTTATCCTTATTACCGAAAAAACCCTGGAAACGAATGTTCTTTGTAATCTCGTCCTTTGCACGTTCTAAAATGTCTTCAGAAACATCTATTAAAATAACGTTATAAGAGGAATGAGCAAGGTTTTGTGCTAACCCTGTACCCATAACCCCTGCTCCTATTACGCCGACAAGTCTGTTTTCCATATGTTCTATCCTTTAATAATGTGGGTTCCCACCAAGGCGGACGTGGACACCTCTCGAAAGAGAGGTCTGCCATCAAGCTAGAATGCTAATAACTTGATTATATAGTAATTTCCATTTTAAGTGCTTATATTTAATAAAGATACACACTTGTCATTCTGAGTCCTTCGCTTCATGTCATTCTGAACGAAGTGAAGAATCTTTCGTTTTGTACTTGGAACAGAGTTTTCATATGTTTCAAAAATAACGATCAGGATAAATTCCGCGAAGAATCTCTTGTTAGTAAGCCAAATACACTTTGTTAGGTTAATAAGGTTTTCGTGAAGAGATTCTTCAGTCGTTCCTCCTTCAGAATAACATGCTTGCTCAGCATAACTGACAGTTAACCTTATTAATTATCTCGAAATAATATTTATAACGATACTATCATATTTCCTTTCACACTAAAACTATAGTTTTGATCAAATACGGAGATCAAATCACTCACCTTTAGAAAATCCTAGATATTCCTTTTTTGTTTTTCTTTGCGCTCTTAGCGACTTCTTGTCCTCGGCGTCTTTTGTCCGGGGAGCGGTGAGCTGTTTTCTCTTCTGACTCGTAGGGTTAGGATTATTCATCCAAAGTATTCCGGTACTCTTCAAGATATTTTTTATCATCCTCTAGATCAGGCGATTTCAGTTTCTCTCTAAGCTCAATTGCACTTTCAAACATGGCAATTGCCTCATCATGCCTCTTTTGATCGCGATAAAGAAGACCTATATTCCATCTACAGATTGAGAGACTGAGGGGCTTGTTCACCTTCTCGCATATCTCCTCCTTTTTCTTGTAGAGTGCCATCGCTTCATCCAGCCATCCCCAAGACTGAAGAATCACGGCCTGGTTGCCGTAACTTATCTGTAAACTGTCAAGATTCCTCAGTTTCTCGCATATGTCCTCTTTTTCCTTGTGGAGTTCCATCGCTTCATCCAGCCTGCCCCAAGAATCCAGAATCAACGCCTGGTTGCCATAACTTTGCGACAATCCATCGAAATTCCCCAGCTCCTCGCATATCTCCTCCTTTTTCTTGTGGAGTTTCATCGCTTCATCCAACCGTCCCCAAGCCTTCAGAATCAACGCCTGGTTGCCAATAATGGTTTGATACCTCTCCTGATCATCTTCAGGGTTGGTTGTTTCTAACATTGCTTCACCGAGTTCATACACATATTGAAGATTAGAGGTCTTATAGAGGTGTGCAAAGAATGTATTATAGATATCAGAAATGATTTCTGTATTTTTTTTATAGGTATTGAGTAATGAATAAATCTGGGTCTGAAGTAGTCTATCCAGTTTTTCTTCTGTATCACGATCAACCAGTACGTGTTTTAAATATTCAATTAGAGAATAGGACATGTCATCAGGAATTTTTTCTCTGAAAATATCCAGGGTATCGGTGTGAAGGCGTATCCGGGTAAAGGCAGTTTCATTTTCAAAGAATTCCTGCGTACCTTTTTCTATTAACAGTATGCCCTGTGAATGTGCGCACAGCAGCTCTTCCTTTACGGCACCCTCATTCACCTGTTCACTTTCCGCCTGCCAGGAAATAAAACGCTTATCTTCTATCCCCTCATCACTGCACACAGCAAGATACTTGAGATAGGTGAATGACTTCTCCGATTTCTCTTTCAGTTGAAGCAGGCAGTGTTTTATGAGCACTCCCAGATCATCCATGGCGGTCGCCCCCTCGCCTTTTAAGGATACACCCTCTTGTAAACTGTTGAGAAATGCCTTCGGGGATGGATCAAACTCGTCAGCAAGCATGCAGCCTGCCGCAAGCCTGAGCGCGTATGGCCGACATGCAAGCCTAACCGACACCTGTTTATATGTCTCTTCCTGATCCGGCAGGTATTTATTACCGAGTATTTTTCTGAAAAGCTCAAGTACTTCGTCATGGGAAAGCACATCAAGTTCCTGGACATGCGAGCGGCTTCCACACAATTTCTGCGCCAGTCCCTTATCCCGAGTGGTGAGCAACACACGCCATCCAACGCAATCAGGTACGAGCAGAAACGCATCATCTGTCCTTACATCATCGAGGACAACTATACCACTGCCTTGACTCTGGTAATACTGCCCAAGTACAGAACGGAGTTTATCGGGAGAATCACCGACTTCTTCGGTGGAAACATTCAATCTGGTTAAAAGCTCGATACCGGCATCAAAAGGTGTTTTATCACCAAGATAGACAGGAAGAAAGGTGTAGCGATCACCATGTTTCTCTACAAAAGCCTGGGCAAGAAATGTCTTTCCCATGCCACCCATGCCCTGAAGAGACGCGAGGGCAACCGTAGATTTTCTGTCGTTCTCAAGAAGTTCCTTTTCAAGCCATGCCATCGACTTTTCACGGCCTACAAGTTCGTTGATATCACCAATTCTCAAGGAATTAAAGGCAAGGTTTATTGAGCTGTCTGGGTGCGGAACCGCACTTTTCGGTTTTGACGGTTCTATTCGACCGGGAAAAGGTGCTTTTCTCTCAGGAGCATCTTTACTTACGCCTTTCAATAATACTTCTTTTGCAGATTCCTCTTCGTGTCCGACAAGGTCAATATAAACAATCGATCCCAGTAAACCCTGTATGTCAATATTATCTATCCTGATGGGAATAAGTTTTCTTTTAAGACTGCGGGGATCTTCCCGGAGTGCAGCGTGCCATTCCGGGTGTGTATAAAGTGCATCGACATAATTTTGTGAAATCACGGCAATAGTACATTCACACTCTTTCGATGCCTCATTCATTTTCTCAATGAAGTTATGCCCCGGAAGTATGTCCCATTCCTGAATAAAAGTTGAATACCCATTTTCTTCAAGTACACCTGCTATCCAGGTGGCACGTTTCTTATCATTGCCATTATAACTGATAAAGAAGTCTTCCATGACGATGTCCCATTAAAAAAATAGAGTATGTACTGCAACATATAAAACTATCAAATCATCCCTGCGAAATTGATAATGAAGTATTTGATTCAATTACCTCTTTCAATTTGTTCGCAAGGACCTGAACATGGGGGCGCACCATCATGTTCCGATGGTTTCCTGTGACCTTATGGACTTCGATCCCCTCTGTTGCGAATTCAGACCAGATTGCGACAGGGTCTTTATCTCCTTCCAGCAAGCTAAATTTTTCAGGAAGTTTTTCACTTGCCCTGAAGAAGTCTATTTTACCACAAAATGGTTTCATGGAGAAGTCATAATATGCTTTGTTGTTAGCCTTTATTACCCGTAAAAAACGTCTCGCCTGGTCAAGTCCGAAATCTGGAGGAAATAAAGCCTTTTTCTCCGCCTCTTTGATGACATAAAGCAGTTGCTCATCCGGTTCCAGATGACGGAGGTGATCCACCGACAGAGGCATCATCTCTCCCATTAAAAAGACCAACAGTTCGGCATCGTCCCACTCCATCTGTTTTCCATGTTCTCCTGGAGCGCTGCTGTCTATGAGAGCCAGTAGGGAAACCTCCTCCGACAGGCCCTTGAGTTGTCTGGCCATCTCAAATGCCACCACACCGCCAAACGACCAACCTGCCAGGTTGTATGGGCCTTCAGGCCGGACCGTTCGAATAGCATGGAGATAATATTCGGCCATCTCTTCAACTCGCATGAGCGGTTTATCTCCATCATCTGTCCCCAATGCCTGGAGCCCATAGAGAGGTATATCAGGACCAAGGTTCTGGGACAGTTCCATGTAACAAAGCACGTTCCCCCCATCCGGATGAATACAGAAAAGTGGAGGTTTAGAACCGAGAGGCTGAATTGCTACCAGATGCGACCATGGTTCATGCGTCGTATTTTGATTCAATAGAGTAGCTAATCCTTCAATAGTCGGGGTCCGGAATAATGCCTGCAGGGACAGAGTTCTTCCCTTCTTTTCCTCGATCTGTGTTACAAGCCTCACCGCCATGAGTGAATGACCTCCCAGTTCAAAAAAGTTATCACGAACACCAATAGGATGTCGTTCCATTATCTCTTCCCAGATTTTAGTGATCTGCAATTCCAGAATTGTACGTGGGGCAAGATAACCCTTCCGTATATTGTTTCCATTTTTATCAGGAGCAGGCAGTGC
>Ga0008649_10003722_pt1 | contig 10271 bp, 9 predicted proteins | sample SaaInlV_130m_DNA_2_FD_66601 | JGI IMG/M metagenome (GOLD analysis project Ga0008649, IMG submission 66601) | Marine microbial communities from expanding oxygen minimum zones in the Saanich Inlet - SI037_S2LV_130m_DNA | ecosystem: Environmental > Aquatic > Marine > Intertidal zone ... | reverse complement strand
AGGTAAATCCATTAATAAAATAGTTAATACGGGCAATGGTAAGAATAACTACCAACAAGATAATGAATTTATCTTTGTTGGTAGAGAAGAGCTAGACTTAAGCAGTGAAAGCAGTATTAGCCACTACTTCGATAGTAATGACAGGTTCGATGTTATTATTAACTGTGCAGCCTACACTGCTGTTGATAAAGCAGAAGAAGAGCAGGAGCTAGCAAACCAGATTAATCATTTAGCAGTTAAACAATTAGCTGGGATCGCCAAAGAGCAGAAAGCAAAGTTAATACATATCTCTACTGACTATGTCTTTGACGGAGATAGTAATAAACCTTATTTAGAAACTGATAAAACTAACCCAATCAATGTCTACGGCAAAACCAAGCTCGCTGGAGAAAAATCCCTACAAGAGATAATGCCAACTAACACTCTTATCATTAGAACTAGCTGGCTTTATTCAGAATATGGTAATAACTTTGTTAAGACCATGCTAAGACTTGGCAAAGAGCGAGATGAGTTAAATGTGGTCAGTGATCAAATAGGCTCACCTACTTATGCAACTGATTTGGCGGATACAATATTAGAAATTATAAAGAATAAAGATTATCAAGATAAAAAGCAGTCAACTGAAATTTATCATTATTCAAATAAAGGTAAGGTAAGTTGGTATGATTTTGCTAAAGAAATATTTAAAATAGCAAAAGTTGACTGCAAAGTTAACCCTATTACAACACAGCAGCATCCAGCGCCTGCCAAAAGGCCAAAAAATTCCTTAATGAACAAGAGTAAAATAGCTGAAAAATTTAGCATAAATATTCCTGATTGGGTTGAATTATTACAGGATTGTATTAAAAACATAGTGGGGAAATAATGAAAGCAGTAATATTGGCAGGTGGTTTGGGTACACGCCTAAGTGAAGAAACAAGTTTAAAACCGAAGCCAATGGTGGAGATTGGTGGAAAGCCAATTCTATGGCATATCATGAAAATGTATTCCTCGCATGGAATTAATGATTTTGTAATATGCTGTGGCTATAAAGGCTATGTTATTAAAGAATATTTTGCCAATTATTTTCTTCATCAGTCAGATGTAACTTTTTGTATGAAAAAAAATTCCATGGAAGTCCACAAAAAACGCGCAGAGCCATGGACGGTTACCTTGGTTGATACGGGTGACAATTCTATGACAGGCGGAAGGTTAGGTAGAGTATCTGATTATGTAAAAGATGAGGAAGTATTTTGTTTTACTTATGGTGATGGCGTATCAGATGTTAATATTTCAAAGCTGATAGAGTTTCATAAAGCGCATAGTAAAGATGCAACCTTGACTTCTGTTTACCCCCCAGGTAGATTTGGTGCGTTAGATGTACAAGATAATCAAGTAAAGCAATTTAGAGAAAAGCCCAGGGGTGATGGAGCCTTAATTAATGGCGGCTTTTTTGTGCTTTCTCCAAAAGTTCTAGAGCGAATTTCTGGAGATGATTGTATTTGGGAGCAGGGGCCGCTAAAGGGTTTAGCGTTAGATGGAAATCTGATGGCCTTTCAACATGAAGGCTTTTGGCAGCCTATGGATACATTGAGAGATAAGGTATATTTACAAGAGCTCTGGGAAGAGGGCAAAGCCCCTTGGAAAACTTGGTAAATGGCAACGATTGATAAAGATTTTTGGCAGGGTAAGCGTGTATTTTTAACGGGACACACAGGCTTTAAAGGTAGCTGGCTTTCTTTATGGCTAGCCTCATTGGGTGTAAAAGTAAAAGGCTACGCCCTTGACCCTCCAACATCACCTTCATTATTTAATGAAGCAAAAATTGATTCAATTATTGATTCACAAATTGCTGATATAAGAGATCAAGATGCTCTCTATGAGAGTATGACAGAGTTCAATCCTGATATTTTGATACATATGGCTGCACAACCCTTGGTGAGATACTCATATGAAGCACCCATAGAAACTTATGAGGTAAATGTAATTGGCACCGCTAAAGTGTTAGAAGTAGCGCGAAGCTGTCCAAATTTAAAAGCTATTGTAAATATTACAACTGATAAGTGCTATGAAAATGATGAAAGAACTCAAGGGTATAAAGAAAACGATCCTATGGGTGGATATGATCCATATAGTAGTAGCAAAGGTTGTGCAGAGTTGGTTGCTTCAGCTTATAGACGTTCTTTTTTACAAGGCCAAGGTGTAGGCTTAGCCTCAGTAAGAGCCGGTAATGTTATTGGCGGTGGCGATTGGGCTGATGATAGATTAATTCCAGATATTTTAAGGTCTTTTGAAAAAGGTAAATCTGTCATTATTCGCAATCCAAAAGCAATACGACCTTGGCAGCATGTTCTAGAACCCTTATCAGGTTATCTTATTTTGGCACAAAAACTTTATGAAAATCAAGATGAGTATGCTGAGGGTTGGAATTTTGGACCAAATGAACAGAATGTTAAGCCGGTAGATTGGATTTTAGATAAAATGATTTCAAAATGGCCTAATTCTAGTTGGAAATTAGATCAAGGTGTTAACCCGCATGAAGAAAGTTATTTAAAATTAGATATTTCAAAGGCAAAGTTAAGATTAAACTGGACCCCAATTTGGAGTTTATCAAGCACACTAGAAAAGATAATAATATGGCAAAAAAAATGGATAAATAATCAAGATATGCAGGAAGTATGTCACTGTGAAATTGAGCAATATATGAAAGATAGTAAATAATTAGACTTATGGAATTCCAATCAACAAAATTTAAAGATTTGTACATAATTAATTTCCCCTTATTTAAAGATAACAGAGGAAGCTTAATAAAGCCATGGATATCTTCAGACTTTCACAGCATATTTGGCGACAATATGGAGACGTATGTTACCAAATCTTATGCTGGTAGCGTTCGAGGCCTGCATTATCAAGAAGGTGAATTTGCTCAAAAAAAAATTATAGTATGTATAAGTGGAAAAATAGAAGATGTGGCTATTGATCTGAGGCGTAATTCAGATACATATGGAAAGGTGTTTAATCAGACACTGAGTGAGTCTGAAGGTCAGGCTTTATTAATTCCAGAAGGATTTGCACATGGTGTTTATGCATATGAGGAGTCTATTTTCATGATGATTAGCGATAAAGAATATTTACCAAGTAAAGAAAAAGGTATTTTATGGTCGTCAGTTCCAATATTTAATAATTTTGATATTAGTAAGGTCTCTGAAAAGGATTCTAAATTACCATTATTCAAAGATATAATATTATAAATATTGTTAATTAATAGAAGTTGGATAGATTTTAGGTAATGAAGCTAAATAGAGATACTACAACCCTTCCTGAATTAATAATAAATCTGTGGCACCATTTTAGTAGGCGTCGTAAACGACAGTTTTTTTTACTTTTAGGTCTGATGCTTATTGGTGCATTTATGGAGGTCATTAGTTTAGGCGCAATTTTGCCTTTTATTGGAATACTCGCAGACCCAGAGTACGTATTTACACATCCAATTATTAAAGATTTTTCGAATTTTTTAGGTATTAATACACCAGATCAATTAGTTTTACCTCTCACAATTACATTCGCAGTGGCAGCCCTAATGGCTGGGATGACGAGGACATTGTTGTTATGGGTAAGTACACGGGTAGCCTATGCAGGTGGATCAGATCTCAGCATTAAAGTGTATAGTCGTTCACTTTACCAGCCTTATCAAGTGCATGTTGCTCGTAATAGCAGTGAGGTACTTAGCGGCATAACTGATAAGGCAGGCAGTGTTGTAGGTTCAGTGTTATTACCACTATTGACTTTAATTAGCTCAGTTGTGATGTTAATAGCAATAATAGTTGGGTTGTTAATTATCCACCCTTTGGTGGCATTAATATCAACAATTGGATTTGGTGCAGGGTATGGATTGATCGCTTGGGTGACACGCAAACAACTTCATCGTAATAGTCAACGCATTTCTGAGGAGCAAACTCAAGTGATAAAAGCTATACAGGAGGGATTGGGAGGTATTCGTGATGTGTTGCTGGATAGTACGCAGTCAGTCTACTGCGATATATATCGTAAATCTGATCAAACATTGCGCTTGGCTAGGGCTAGCAATACTTTTGTAGCAGGTAGTCCACGCTATGCAATGGAAGCACTAGGGATAGTGTTAATTACCATTTTAGCTTACAGTCTTAGCCAAGAGGTCGGTGGCGTTGTAACAGCCCTCCCGGTTCTCGGTGCACTTGCACTTGGCGCGCAACGTTTGTTACCTGCTCTGCAAAATATTTATACCTCTTGGTCGGCTATTGTTGGCAGTCAAAGATCACTAGTTGATATTATTGAATTACTTGATCAGCATGTACCCCAAGAGTTGTTGGGGTCACCTCCGCCACCATTAAAATTTCAGAATTCCATTAATTTTAATAATGTACGTTTTCGTTATAGTAAGGACAGCCCATGGGTGCTAGATGGTGTCAATCTTACTATTCCAGCGGGTGCTCGGTTTGGTTTTATCGGAAGCACAGGTAGTGGTAAAAGTACTTTGCTAGATTTGTTAATGGGGTTACTTAAACCGACCGAGGGAGAGCTGTTAGTAGATGGTCAGCTTATTAATGGGCGTACGCTAAGGGCTTGGCAACAAACAATTGCACATGTACCTCAAAGTATTTACTTGACAGATACTACTCTGGCTGAAAATATTGCCTTTGGCGTCCTTCCTGAAGATATCGATCTAAAGCGTGTATATGAGGCCGCCAAGCAGGCGCAAATCGCAGCTTACATTGAAAGTCAATCAATGGGGTATAATACTTTAGTGGGGGAGCGTGGAGTTCGCCTTTCGGGAGGGCAGCGTCAACGAATTGGCATTGCCAGGGCACTCTATAAACAGGCTAATATTTTAGTATTTGATGAAGCTACAAGTGCATTGGACAATGCAACTGAGCGATCAGTAATGAATGCCATTGAAGGGCTTGATCATAATCTTACAATATTAATTATTGCTCATAGGCTGACTACTATAAAGAACTGCGACACTATTGTAGAGCTTGAAAATGGTCGTGTGCTAGAGTAAGGAGCATATGGATAGATTCCAAGCCCAGAAAGCTAGTTTTTGAGAAAAATAATAATCACTCAGCCCAACTCTTGAAATATTTTGGTTCTAAGTATCCCATTGAATGCACTTATAATTGAAAAGTTGGCTTGTGATACAAACTTAAATTTAACATTTTACAAAATAAATAAATTATGAACAATGAAAAACTAGCAGATATTTTCTTTTCAACTCCTAAACTATCAATTAAGAATGACACATACTTCGATGCATATGAGTTTATATTTAATTCATATATTGGTAAGCCAATTACTTTTATTGAAGTTGGAGTGTTTAATGGTGGTTCATTACATATGTGGAGAGAATACTTTGGAGAACAAGCTAGAATTATAGGAGTGGATTTTAATCCGATTGCCCGTGAATTGGAAAAAGATGGATTTGAAATTTATATTGGAAATCAGGAAAGTAGTGAGTTTTGGCTAGAGCTAAAGAACAAGGTGGGATATGTTGATATTATACTAGATGATGGCGGGCATAAGAATGGCCAACAGATTGCCACTTTATATAATGGTGTTGAATTAATAAGAGATGGTGGTGTAATTGTCATTGAGGATACACATACCAGCTACTTTAGACGATTTGGAAACCCTAGTCCTTTTTCATTTATTAGTTATTCAAAGAAAATAATTGATGTAATTAATTCTAGGTTTGAGTATGTTAAGTCTAAAAGATCAAGATTTTATGATTGTGTTTGGAGTGTTAATTTTTTTGAGTCAATTGTTGCTTTTTATATCGATAGATCAAAAAGTCAGACGGGCTTGCCAGTTGCAAATCAAGGTGAATCAATTGGCGCAATTGATTTTAGAAACCACTTAAATTCATCTGCAATGAGCCTTTCAAAATTAGAAGACTGGATTAATTCATTTCGAATTATGAGACCTGGAAAAAGAATTATATCGAAACTATTTGATTGGCTAGTTTATGTGTATGAATTCATGTGTAGTTTTAAGCTATTAAAGTATTTTAAATAAAAAATAAAATGAAAATTTATCTATGCACAACAGCCACATCAAAGGATTATAAAAGTTGGTCAAATATCCCTTATTTGCTACATAAAAATCTTGAGAAGAAAGGTTACAAAGTTAAGAATTTTGTTTTAAGAGAATTTCAGCCAATTAAATTCTTATTCAACCTTCCGGTGAGGGTGTTGATAAAATTTTTTGGTTTAAATACTACGTATTACTATGTAAGAACGCCGATGCATTTCTTCTTTACCTATATCTACAGTCAATATATTCGATTTTCATCTAAGAGTGATGACGTAATAGTTGTGCAAGGATTTTCATATCCTCCACATAATAATAAAAATAAAATGCTGATATTAGGCGATTGGCCATCCTCTTATTTGTTTGATAATTTTTTGATGCGTCCGCCGAGTAAATTGGAAATGAAATCAATTGCAAGAGAGGATAGAGTGATAGAGATGGCTGATGCTGTTGTTACGCTATTTCCTGATGTTTATAAGTATATGTTAAAGCGATACCAAAATAAAAAAATTTACTATTTCGGGAATGTTGTAAATGTTGATGCCGAGGTAGTTATTCCAACCGATATTCTAACAAAAAAAAATAATTCGAAAAGTCTATTATTTATAGGAAAACCTTTTTATCTTGATGGGGCAAATGAGTTAATTTCTGCTGTCGAAAATTTAAGGATGCGAGGATATGAGTTGGATGTTGATATTATTGGAATTGAGCCAAACTTAATAAGCAAAAAATTTGATTGGCTTTCAGTTCATGGTTATTTAGATAAAGGTAATTCATCTGATAAACGTAAGTACTATAACTTGCTGGAGAATGCAAAACTCTTCATAAATACAACGCCAGGTTGGAATGCTTTTCAAGCAACTTTAGAGGCGATGTATTTCTACAATCCGATTGTAGTAAGACCTAATGAAAGTCTTATTCAAACTTTCCCAACGCTAAGAAATTTTAGCTATCTAGTGGAAAAAAAAGGTGGTGATTTGGAGGGGGTTATCATTGAAAGTATTAAAAATAAAGATCAGTATTTAGTAAAATGCCAAGAATCTCATGAGTCTGTAAAACCCCTTACTTGGGACGGGTTTACTCAAAGTTTAATAGAGCTTATAAAATGAATAAAAATATTACAATAATGATTTTTACACGTAATGAAGAGAATAGATTGCCATATATTTATGAAAATTTAAAAAATTTTTGTGAGATTATCGTATTTGATGGAGGTAGTACGGATGGGACGCTGGATTATTGTGACAAGAATAATATCAAATATCTAATCAGACCGGCTCATGCAGCTGATGACACCTTGGAAGAAAATACTTATAAATGGGCGCACGAGAATGTTTCTACAGAGTATGTTTTAAATGTGATTTGTTCACATTTTTACCCTAAAGAGTTGTTAGATAAATTTTCAAATATTGCAGATGAGAATAGACTTGAAGCTGTTTATCACGATGTAGTTGTGCACCGTTATGGTCAGGTTGTGCATAAGCCAATACTAAGGCGTGTTGCATCAGCCTGTAACTTTTATAAAAAAAGTACTGTTAACTTTGAGCAGGCCAAGATTCATGATGAACTGGCAATTCAGTTTAACAAGGATAATATGATACGTTTAGATGCAAGAGATGAGCTCTCCTTGCATCTTTTTCAGGATGATGATTGCCATGGCTTTATCAATAAAACTTCAAAATATGCAACTATAGAGGCTAATCAACGCTTCATGGCCGGTAAAAAAGTTGGTTTTACAGGGGTGTTTTTTAAACCATTACTGAGATTTTTTTATAGTTATTTTAGGTCTGGTGCATTTATACATGGGATGCCGGGTTTAATTTATTCGGTTTTAAATTTAGTGTACGACTTTAATGTAAATATTGTGCTTTGGGAGTTATCTCATGACCTAAGTCAGCGGAAAGTGATTGAAAAAAATAATCTGGTTCGAGAAAAATTGATCAAAAATTCAAATAACCCTTGAATATGGTTATCTGGTTAGAAAATCCAATAATCAAATTGGATTATATTAGTTGATAGCACAGGATTAAAATATTTAATGGAAATTATTAAAAGAAGTGGACATGGTTACAAACAGGATCCGACAAAAAATCTTGGGTTCGAGAAATATGAAGGACAGGGTAATCCAGATATAGCAATGATTGTTGCTGCATTCGAGAAAATTGCATGCTGGGAGCATCTGGGTATTAACGATAGTGAAGTTGATAGAATTAAGAAAAAAAAAGTTGTACGTCTTGAATTTGAGGAGCCTAATAAATTTTTTATAGGTGAAGACTTTGATTCTTATGACAATGATTTTTATAAAATATTTACACTTTGCCCTTATACAGCTAATTACTTAAATGCAAAATATAAGAACCAAAGGAGGGTGCCTATTTTTTTTCCGTTTAATAGTAAATACATCCCTCAAGTGACAGAAAAAAAATATGATATTATCTACACGGGGCATCTTCATCCAAAACCAATTCTTAAGGATGTTAATTTGATGAGTAGATATAATTATCGGCTTGTGTCTAACTCGAAGCATGATCTTGTAACTAATAGGGGTGTTAGCTATGAAGAGAAAATAGGTTTAATTGCCCAATCTAGAATCACACTTGTTCATAATCTTCTGTACCCTACTTTTAGCCACCTTCGAAATATATGGTGTTATGCAAAATGGCAAGATAATTTAGCATTTAGCGAGCTTCCTACACTTAGAAATGTAAGTCGTTTTTTTTTGAATAGGGAGGGAATGATGGTTCCACAATTAAAATCTAGACCGTTTGAGGCAGCTTTTTCAAAGTCATTGATTTTGTGTAAAAAAGATCCCTTTAATGTTATAGAGAATTATTTTGAACCAGAAAAAGAATTTATTTATTACGAGGAGGGTCATTTAGTTGAAACTATTTCTGATATTCTACATTCCTATGCCGATTATCAACCAGTCATTGATCGTGCTTTTGAAAGGGCTCAAAAAGAGTACTCATCAGAGGCATTTTTTAATAAATTTTTGCGAGACATTCAATGAGAAAAAAATATATTATCATTACATCAATTTTTTCACCCACACAAGCAATAGAAGAGTTCTCCAAATTTCCTGATTGGAATGTTGTTGTTGTTGGTGACAAAAAAACAGAACAAGACTGGTCATTCCCAAATGTAGAGTTTATATCAGTTGCAGATCAAGAGAAAATGAATTCAACCCTAGTGAATTTACTTCCTTGGAATAGCTATACTCGTAAAAATATAGGTTACATGTATGCAATTTCGCAAGGTGCTGATGTGATCTATGATACCGATGATGATAACATTCCATTAGAAAACTGGGATAGGAGTCCTTCTTTCCATACAAAATTAGACTCTGTTATTAAGCCAGACTTTGTCAATATGTATTCATTTTTTACTGAAAAACATGTTTGGCCACGAGGCCTTCCTTTGCAATATGTACTAGGGGTGAATGCCGAAGTAAAGAATGCTAATGAAATTGCTGATATTGGTGTTTGGCAATTTCTTGCAGATGAAGATCCTGATGTTGATGCTATATACCGTTTAACAAATAATGAACCGATTTATTTTAATAAAAGAGCGTCACTTATATTAAATGAAGGCGTTTGCTGTCCGTTTAATTCTCAAAACACTTATTTTAGAAGTGAAGTTTTTCCATTACTATATTTGCCTTCAACAGTGACATTTCGCTTTACTGATATTTTAAGGGGATTAGTTGCGCAACCTATTTTGTGGGCAGCAGGATATCGCTTAGCTTTTGGTGAGGCAACAGTTATACAAAAGAGAAATCCTCATAACTATCTCAATGATTTCGAGTCTGAAATTCCTGGGTATCTTTTAGCTGAAAAGGTTGTCACCATTGGTAAGGAAAGTGTTTCTCATAACCGTACAATTAAAGAAAATCTATTGTTGGTTTATAAGGCACTGCAAAGAGAAAATATAGTTACTGAAAGTGAAATACAAGCCTTAAAGTTGTGGTTAAATATTTTTCCATGATAGAAAGATTAATGTCTTGAGGTATTAATTTTAGCGTTTAGTTTACTTAACAATCAAAATATTTATTGCTCTTGTGAGTGTTAAAGTGACTTCGCTTTGCCATTAGTTATTTTATTTTATTAAATACATTAATAATATTGGGTCATGACAACTTAAGCATGTTTAAAAACCTGTTAAAGTACCGTCATGAAAGTAAAAAACAAGTATGTAATTCGTTCACGTATTTCAGAGGCCAAATTTAG
>Ga0008649_10003718_pt1 | contig 10273 bp, 16 predicted proteins | sample SaaInlV_130m_DNA_2_FD_66601 | JGI IMG/M metagenome (GOLD analysis project Ga0008649, IMG submission 66601) | Marine microbial communities from expanding oxygen minimum zones in the Saanich Inlet - SI037_S2LV_130m_DNA | ecosystem: Environmental > Aquatic > Marine > Intertidal zone ... | reverse complement strand
GTGAACATCATTAACACAGTAGTCAATCATCTCCTGAGTGAGTTCCTTAAACTCATCAATACCTGTAGAGCCGAAGTCACCCTTAAAGGTTCCTAAACGATAACCCCACGCTTTCAAGCTATGCGAACCCCACAAACGAGGTTCCAACCTCTTAACTGCTGAGTCCTTCTTTCGTATGTCAGGATAGATCAACTTAGAAAGTATCAATGTATCCTTCACCTGTTCTAAAGGCATCTCAAACCCATAAAAACGCTTTAACACCTCAAGATCGAAGCCTAAAAGATTATGCCCTATCAAAGTTTCGTTTTGTAACCCCTTCAACAGGACTTTAATCTCTTCAGAAGTCCTTGCTACCTCTACATGTTCGGTCACTGTATCTTTGATCACCACTACATGAACTTTTGAAACAGTGTCTAAAAGTCCATCTGTCTCAATATCAAGTATTTTCATTTTAGAAATCCTCCTCCCCTTCCTCTATCTCAAATCCATACTCAGTTGCAGTCTCTGATGACATAGACTCAGACATCCTTCCTGTCTTCTTAGAGTAGTGTAGGGTGTCACAGATCCCTGTCTCACCAGTCCAGCGGTTTTTTAAAATCCTAACTGTAGTTACGTCTGGATTCTCCTCATCCTGTTGATTCCTTTCACAGCCGATAACAATGTCTGAAAGCTGTGCAATCCCATGTGAACCTCTCAACTGGTTGAGTGAAGTCTTAACTCCCTCTTCATGCCCTTTATCGCCTGACGGTCTTCGTAAGTGTGATACTAAGATTAGTGAACATTGTAACTCTTCAACTAATGACCGTAATTTAGTCATCACAAAATCCAACATTCGGCGTTCATCACCACCTTCCATGCCTGATAATATGATTGTGATATGGTCCAAAATAATGTGACTACATCCTACTCCTCGTACTAGATACCGGATCTTGTTAAAGAGGTGTGATAGCTCCATAGACCCCCAATGGTCATACAAATAAAGATTCCCTGTTCCTAATACATTGTCGAAGCCTTCCTTAAGCTCTTCAGGTGTATAATCAGTAGTTGTAAGATGAATTGGTTTGTTTAAGTAGAGTCCTACAAACCCTAATGCTGTACGTTTAGTATTTTCCTCTAAAGCTAAATAGCCGACCTTCTGATCATGTAACATTAGTGAGTAAGCAATCTCTCGACAGACTTGTGATTTTCCTACCCCTGAACCTGCAGTGATTGTAACAATCTCACCTTTACGAATGCCTTGAGTCATGTTATTTAAACCATTGAACGGATACGGACATGATTCAACAGCTTCAGAAGTACTAATCATCTCCCATAGATCTCTGGTATCAATAATTCCGTCTGGCCGATACGACTTTGCATTCCAGATACAAGAAATTATTTCCGATCCTCTCCCTGCTTTGATCATTTCATTTGGATCATTCAGTGGAAGAGTCGCAATCTTAACTTTTCCGGGACTAAAGAGTTGAACACATTCATCAACTGCGTGCTGACCTGCTTCATCCTGATCAAACATCAAGACTACCGTTTCAAAAGTTTCTAAGTACTCCAGATCGTTTTGTAGAGCTTTCTTAGCTCCAGCAGCTCCTGTTGGTATCGAGACCACAGGCCACTTGTTACCTTGTGCCTGAGAGATTGAAAGTGCGTCTATTTCACCTTCACAGATCGTGATCATCTTTCCTTTCTCAAAAAGATGCTTACCGTACAGACCTGCGTGTTTTGTGTCTCCGAGGAACAAGAACTCTTTGTTCGGAAACCTTAGCTTCTGAGCAATGACATGCCCGTCTTTCTTATAATTTGCAATTTGAACTTTCTTACCTTTAAAAGTTCCAACTTGATAATCCCATTTGTCTATCGTTGCTTGAGAAAGTCCTCGCTTTATCAGCGGTTCCCTCTCCCCCTTGACAAACTCCATAAACTGTTCCCCTTTTTTTGGCTGTTGTTGCTGTTGTTGTTTATCTTTACTGTTCTCTCTATATCCACATCCAGGTGTGAAGCACCAACTATGACCGTCATCGTATAGGGCCAAATTGTCTATGCTTCCACACCTCGGACAGTTAACATGAGAAACGCAGTTACTCTCCGTTGTCTCGATCATTCTCTTCCTCTTCCTCACCTGTTGAGTAGAAAATTTCAGTGACATAAGGAAATCCAACTGCATTCAAGAATCCTTTGAAATGCTCCAGAAGATCTAGAATCGATTCTTCTTCACTTGTGACTATGACATCGTGTCCTTCGCCATCCTTATACGAAAATCGATACTTCTGTACGGGCCATTTTAACATTTTTTCTCCTTTATCCAATTTGTTGGTATTAGTTTGTCTGCATATAAAAAGCTATACTTCTCACACCATTCCTGACACGTAAACCTACCGCCCTGTACTTTGGAGTGGATATTTCCAAAGACAAAGCGGAGATCCATGTCAGGGTGTTGTTCACGAAGTACACGATGCTTACGTTGATCCTCAGCCTTAAACCATCCCTTCACTTCAATATAAATTCCATTTGGAAGTAGAAAGTCAGGCTTGTATTTTTTTGCTAGAGAGTAGGAGAGCCATCCTTCCTCATAGCAATACCTGACCTTCTGCTCGTCTAAGTTTCGGGCAACCTTGGCTTCAAGTCGTGAGCGATATCGACCTGTCCGCTTAGAAATCATCTTCGTTGTCCTCCTCCTCCTCCTTCACATCAACTTCTTCTCCTTCTTGTACGTCCAGAAAAGGATTTGCCTCATTACTACTACCGATCTCTTCTGAAGCCTCATAACCTTCTTCTTCGATGAAGCCTGAACCCTTCATCGAATCATACTCCACGAGTTCAATCACCTGAACAGCATTAAAATAAAGAGTAACCCCTGATTTACCATTAACTGTATAAGGCACAGGTGAGTAGGCAACTTTCACCGTTGATCCCCACCCGATATCCACTTTACAAGGTTTCATTTTCGCATCAATTACGATGATCTTAACTGCTCGTTCAGTCCCATCCTTACTCTTGAAGACAGGTTTCTGCTTGAATTTAAAAAGAGTGTTATCCCCATCTTCTTTGTAGGGGGGATACTCAGATGCCCCTTTGGAACCTGCGAATTTAATTTCATCGCTGATCCACCCATCAATCTCTGACATCCATTTCTTAGCTTCCTTAGATTTAGTAGGAAGTATTAATGTGATTTGAAACACATCGTACTCTGGATGAGGTTTATCAATGCAAATCCATTTAGACTGAGCTTGGGGACTTACTAATTTCTTACTATTACTAGCCATAATCTTATTCTCCGATATATTGTTTAAGTAAATTATTTAAGTGATCTTTTTCTTCCTTCTCTTCCTCCTTCTCCTCCTTTCCCCTAAATAAACTTATTAAGGACTCAGGATTTATTCCTGAATTATTTAATTCTATATATATGTCAACCGGAAGAGGTTCATTCCTCTTCAAGATTTCAATCGCTTCAAATTCAATTTGTTCCATCTTTCTCTTTCTCTATAGTAGTGGTTTTTAATGTAATTAATACCTTAGTGTATGAATTATCAGCAGAAAAAGTATTGAGAATCCAACACTTGACGTAGATCCAAATTACCTCTAGCCGGAGGCTCAGGGACTTCATCTAGAACTTCTAAGGCTGCTGCTCTAAAGTCTCTTAAGACATCGTTATTAGTATAAATCTCCACAAAAGCTTCTCTCAATAGCTTAGCTAATACCGGAGTATTATGGGCGTGGGTTCCATAACTGTCGTGAATCATCGCATAACTCTTGATACCAGCACTATTACATTTATGTAAGGTTAGAGTCAAACAAGAAGCATCGAGGCTGTGAACAAAGTTTGGGGAGCTACCATTGACGGATCTCCGAGTATCAATACGAGTCCCATCTGCTTCCTGTAAAACTGGTCGTAATAGTTTTCCATCAATAGTTGTCTCAATCTGTCTCCACTTGAAAGCTCTGTAATGTTGGTAGACATATAGACCTGTTGGAGTACACCAAACTACTGGATGTCCTGCTTTTGAGAGCCGTTTTGCAACATCTCTAATCCACTCCATACATTCTCTAGCTGAAACTACTACTTCTGAAATTGCATTCCAGACTAAAGTTGTTAGGTGATTGACATACTGATTCAACTCACGAGGATCTGAGGTTGGAAAGTGTACCCCAGATCGTATCTGTTCGATTACATAATCTTCTACATACGATAGACAGGAGAACCTTGTACCCCCATAAGGTACTACCATTACTGGTCGTTTTGTTAGCTTTCGAGTCACCATTCCTGAGTCTAGCCATGCTTTAGCAATCTTGTCATCTGGAGCTAGACTCGTTAACTCTCGAACCACCACATCCGCAACCTCTTGATATGTGTCTTGGGGGATATCCTCATTCGTCAAGTTTGTCGCTTTACCTCCAATCGAACATCTCAACATGGCTGAATAGTGTTGTAGGCCATTGTTAGAGCCATCTAAAGCGATAGGGAGTGATGATCTATACCCGAAGCCTTTTTCTTTGTATCCTGCCCATTCTAAACAGAATGCAAAGAACAACCACGCATCGTTAAATTGCTGCCACCACTCGTAATCTAAGCCCTCTTTTGCTGATTTTATGATGTGGTGTTCGTTTTCATTGATCCAGGTAATCCGCTCCTTCATTGACACCTTGTCTACACCTGCGCAGTTTGCTCCATGGATAGCTAGCCAGTCCGCTTGTTCCTGATTCTCGATTGGTAGTGCATCTGCAAATGTTAGTAACGCCTTAGCTGGCTCAGTGCCTTGAGGAGACAGGAAGCTATTCACTGTGTATTTACGACCTCTGAAATCAGCTTGGTATGGAAAATATATTTGCTCATATTTCTCAAATCTTTCAGCTAATCCTAATGTCCTCATGAAATGTAGTATCCTTGACTTTCTCCGTATGTTAGAATTATAAATTTGCGTTGCTTTCACTCTCCATGTCTTAAACTCATCTTTTTGAGATTCGGACATATTTGACTTCTTCAAATTCTTTGGAACAGGACTAGGAGGTATTTGAATCTCCCTACGGTCAGGCATATCACCAATTAATAGTTCTCTGTCCCACGCCTTCTTCATTTCGTTTAGAACTTGAGCGTTGACTTTCCACTTTGTTTCCTGAAGAACATTGGTGGCTTCGTATTCCAAGTCCATGCGGTGATATGATATTTCAGATGAAATATTCTTAAATGATGTTTTCAGGAATTGTAGCCGTTTTGTTAAATAACCTCCACTATTTGGACTTATCCATTTTTTAGGTGATACCAGCATCGGCAAATAATGAGGAGCTAGTACTGAGCCTTTATCCATCATTTCCTGAATGAAGTCTAATGTTTTCTCTGTGGGTACAAGTGAGTAAGAAGAATAGCGTTTTCCTGATGCTTTCACTGAGCCTAATTTTACTAAGCCTGTTGATCTGATAATTATATCCACTACCACCTGACCAACCTGTGTACGTTCTGCAGGAGTCCATATATCGTTTTCCTGCCCTAACTTCTTTGAAGCCCTTCTGATTAGGCCATATCTCCTGTAGTGACGGGAGGCCGAAGTTTTCCCTAGCTTATCCACAAGGATTTTAAAGTACTTCCGATCCGTGGTACGCCATATATTGAACCTCACTTGATCTGCTATTGCCTGTCCAATTTGATGCGAGATGTTAACAAGCTTCTGAGAGCTGCTAATTCCATCCATAAGGACTCGGAGGCTTAGGAAAGCGGTTGTCTCACTCTCTAACATCGCTAACAACGGAATGGTAGTCTTTAAGCGACCAGGCTTGTCCACATCCTCTTGAATAAAGAGATCAATAGCTCTTGCCAAAGGGACTACTAACTTCTTCATTAGTAGAATGCCATGAAAAGAGGTACTTTCATGGGCCTTCGCTTTGGCATCTTTTGTCTGCTTCAGGAACTTACTAATTCCTGTCAGTACCATCTCTTCTTCCAGTTCAGCTTGCTCTTCAAAAATATTCTTATTCATTCCTAAGCCTCTATTTAAATTAATTAATTAGTTGGTTCCATAATCAGATTAATATACTGACCACCGATTGGCCTATTTGTTACCTGATCTAAGAAGGTGATCCGAAACGGTAGTGCAGTATCTTCCCTGATCACCTTCCTAATAATATTCTTGAAATGATCCTCTTGGATGTCTGGGAAGGGAATCCACTCGCTTTTGGATTGTGAATAGTACTCAAACTTGAAGTGGGCGTTTTTAGCTACACATTTCTGCCAGTCTAACATAGTATTCTCCTTGAGAGTTTAGATCAATGTGTCACATTATTGTCACACATTTTATTTCACTAAATTTATTGGAGATTTATTACAGGATGACCAACAATCTGCATTCACCTGCAAACCCTTGGTACTGCTTATACTAGAAGATTATTACCGAAAGTAGTGTATAACCACCAGATCCTAAATCTGGCGTGTCTACCAATTCCACCACTCTCGCCAATAATATATCTAATATTATTAGCCTGTTATATTATCTCCACTTTATCTAGTGAAAGCCTTAAAGTGACATATAATGGTACAAAGTGTACACATTTATGCCACATACTTTGCAAGCACATTTATGTCTAATGCACCATGATTAGGTGCTAAATGTGCGTACCTCATTGTTGTTAGGATGTTCACATGTCCCATCAGTTTCTGGACATTAGCGATAGGTATGCCTAATTGAATTAGACGGCTACAGAACGTATGCCTCATCACATGAGGATGGACATCGAATAACTCTGGAATCGCCTTTCTCATTAAGTCAAAACGGTAACGTAATTTTGTCTTAGGAAACGAAAATATTAGTTCGTTGTCCTTCAACTTTCTGGTACGTTTTAAGAGAACTTTTTTAGCTCTTGGTGTCAAGTCTAAATCACGGGATTTATTAGACTTTGAAATCCATACTATTATTTTATTGAAATTAATAATGTCCTTCTTTTCTAAGCGTAGCATTTCACCAGTACGTAATCCTGTATCAACTGCCACAATATAATAGTCTAGGTAGTCAGAAGTCCACGAGAAGTTTAAGTACTCCATTAGAAGCTTTTCTTCGTCTAATGTCAACCAGCGGATTCTGCCTTTTGGTTCTTTTTTAAGTGGTAGCTTTGGAAGCTTAGTTACCTTCCCCCTATCGAATGCAAACTTCATAATCTTTGAAAGGCACATCAGTTTTCGGTTGATCGTGGAATCTGAGTTACCTTTGTCTTGAAAGAATACTACAAAATCATCGAGTAGTAAGGTGTTTATTTTATTTAAGTCTACATCACCGCTATTAAAATGTTCTTTTAGGAAAGTCTCAATCTGAAGAGTGTTGAGAATATTGGTTCTCTCAGATTTCTGACCTACCCATTCGATCTTCATACATTGATCAGAGGCTTCTCTAAAAGTCCACGACGACGATGCCTTATCTTCCGGTAAGATAATATCATTCTTGATTGAAAAGATGATCTTAGCTCTCCAAGTCTCGGCAGCTTCCAATGACTTAAAACTTTTACGATAGCGAACCCCACGAACTTGGATGTTGGCTTGGTAGCTGTTCCCCCTTTTTAAGATCGACATTCTCTACTCCTCCTGTAATATTTCTCGTAGCTTTTGTGCAAATACATGTCCCTTGTGTTTCAGGTACACTTTCTTCTGTACCCTATACTCAGGATTCTCCTTAGTTTCCATCATGTCATAGCCCAAACCTTTATTACGATTCACCTCAGACCATGTCATGATGTTTCGACTTCCTGCTGTTGAGTTTGCTTCCAAACCCATCTTGGTCCCTAAATCTGTTATAGATGGTGGGTTGTTCAAATCCCACTCTGAGAGTTCCACGAAAGTCAAGATAGTTGGAATCTGCATTTCTATATCCAACTCTTGAAATAGGTGTAAGGCCTTAATAAATGTTTCTACTTTTTCATGTCTCATTTTCTCCTCCTTGCTTAGATTAAATAAAGTATCCAATGTAAAGAGAAGAAGTAGGTAATTCCAAATAAAAAAGCAATATACAAGGCTCCCATTAAAATATTTTTAGTGAGTTCATACATCCTTTGTGTTCTCCTCCTTAAATTCTTTTTTGTGAGAAACCATAATTACATGTCCGTATTAAGTTGTCAAGCTTTATATTGACGTTTTCGTTTTGCCTTCCAAGATTTAGTATAAGATTTTTTAAGGTCATCCCAAGAATCCCATACATACTTTGGGCGTGTCCTAACTCGATAAAATACCATGTCAGGATCAATAACCCCTGCCTCCTGCTTCTTACCCTTGCATCGAGGATTTCGGTAATATCCCATTACTTAAACCCTCCGAATAATTTTTCAAAACCTTCTGGAAGATCTGCTGACCCCTGCTGGGTAGTCTTACTAACCACCTGTCTGCATTCCTTGCACATGTAGTAGATATCTTTCCGCAGCTTTGCGTCCCTGATTTGTCCCAAAAACTTGTTACAATATGTGCAGTTTATCTTTTTGCTCATAGATACCTTTTACTTTGAAATGTTAAATCGACTGTCGGGATATTCCCTACACGCATCAAGAAGTCTTATGAGCCATGGAAGCAAATTAACGTACAATCCCCACCCATTTGGACTATCAAAAGTTTTGTAGTGGTCTGGTCTCAATTCCATATCCTCTATTGCTTTTTCTAACGGCTCTATTAACTGACCTGCGTATATGATTCCTTCCTCTTCAGGGTACCATAGGACTCTATATACTCCTGCTTCCTCAGCCATCTTGTTTAGGTTGTGAGTGATATTAGACTCATAAACCTGCTCTGATAGATAGACGCTTAAACTCATTTTGTCTCCTCACTTAGAGTGTAGCCCATCTCAACTAGGGCTTCCTCATACGTTGTACCTTCATCCCAGAAGTACCCGCAGTTTTTCTTCTGGTCATAGAAATCAGCCATGCTCTGTCGGCCTGACGGTTTAGCTGTTGACCTGTAGCAGTCCTTGCGCTTTGGGCAAACTGTACTCGCACACATCGTAATGTCAGGCATTTTCAATCCCTCCATGCTTCAGGATTACCTTGTCTATAACTTCAACAGGAACCCAGCCGTAGACTGTCTTCGTCGGTGTCTTGGGTTGTTGAGCAAACGGCATAAGTAGAGGCTCCTTGGAAGACGGAAATCCTACTTCTACTGAATCATAGCTAGAGTAGTGTATGTCGCTCTGCTGAACACTCATTTCAAACCCGTCTGTACACTTTACAATAGGTGTACACCAGTCAGGGTGGTGGTTTGCCATTGTTCCTTTGTATTTATTTATGTAAGTTGTAATATTCATTTTGTTCTCCTATATTTGTTAAAGTTTAAAAAGGAGTGAGCAATGACCATCACGTTTCCGCTACGTCTATCCTGTATACTCCTAAAATACAGAACTCTGGATATCTCCTGTCACTAAAGACACGCTCTAATGCCTACTTTATCTCAAGCAGAGGGTAGTTGTTGCAGGTCACTGTCCTACTTCGCTTCATACGGTTCACACCATCCGTACTATTCGGAGTTACCCGACAGGTATCTTATTAACTTTCGATTGTGAGGCATGTAAAATCTCCACCAATCGGTAGACCATCCGATGCGTACTCAGTGATCCTGACAGGAAGTCTCAAATCCTCTCGGATAACCTTACGCACCACATTTTTCATATATTCACCATCCATATCATCAAAATCTATATACTCTTGAGTTGATGCTGAAAAGTATTCAAACTTCAGATTGTTGTTTTTGGTGCCTTCTTTTTGCGTGATCATAATATTCTCCTTGCGTTATTGGTTATCTCGGTTACGTACACATCCCCTAAATCAACGAAACCCATTGTATACGGACTACTGACCTCACAAAACCATCTTGCATACGGGTTTTGTGCTTCCTTCTCAGGATTCTGATATTTCTTCAGGACTTTCCATGTCCAGTCCCCAGCCTCCCAGACTTCGTAAGGATTATCAGATTTTCTTGTTTTTCCACATAAGTTTTTCATAATTTTGTTCTCCTTTTTGGTGTTAATATTACACTAATGCAACTTACACTAGTTTTTTTGCAATGGCTTCGATTACTGGTACAGTCACACTGTTACCTGCCATCTTGTAAAGCTGGGTATCCGATATACCTAACTCTACGCCTTTATGATACATGTCATCCGGTGCGCCTTGGAGTCTGAAAAATTCTAAGGGTGTTAGTCTCCGTACTTGCGGATACGGATGATCAGGATCTTTTTCGTATGGTTCCTTAATAAAAGGTTGCCGAGAACCACCCCCACAGGCATTTAAAGTAGGGCTGATACCTTTCTTGTCATATAGGCGGTTG
>Ga0008649_10003708_pt1 | contig 10291 bp, 12 predicted proteins | sample SaaInlV_130m_DNA_2_FD_66601 | JGI IMG/M metagenome (GOLD analysis project Ga0008649, IMG submission 66601) | Marine microbial communities from expanding oxygen minimum zones in the Saanich Inlet - SI037_S2LV_130m_DNA | ecosystem: Environmental > Aquatic > Marine > Intertidal zone ... | reverse complement strand
CGCCAAGTCTCAAACCCCCCAGTATACCCGGCGACGCCTTCCAGCTTGGCGTTTGCATAGGCATCCAAATAATTTATGCATGATGCGGTGCCGTAGTAATTGTAAGAGCCATTATTTGCCCCCCAAGCTGGCGACACCATCACAACCATTGCCAACGCTAGTATCAGTCGTCTCATCCCTACACCTCCCAATGTGAAGCAAAAAACCTACTTCTCTACTACTTTGCATTTGGCACCGTGGTTTCCTTCTCCGGTAATACGGTTGAGCCAATATAATATTTCATATTCTGCCCACCGAAATTCGATTATTTCTGGACTTACCGATTTGAGTTCCAATTCTGTAATTTTTCCATCCAATATTACGGAAAACTTATCTTTCCCAATCCAAGGCTCCTCCAACTTGAAAAGTTGAGTGTTGCATTTGTAATAGGTGGTTTTTGCCTCTGCATCCCCAGCGGCAAGCAATGCCATTGCTACCAGAAATCCTGCGAAAACACGCATATTGTCCCCTCTATTTAGAAAAGTAGCTCACCAACAATGCCGCAATCACACTGCTAACAACACTTGCTACCACTGGTTTCCATAGCCATTCTTTCAATGTTTCCTGAGCAGTTTCCTTGGAGACACTTCTAATGGTTTCAATCATTTCGTCCTGCTTGTCATACGCCAGTGTTTTTTCTCGGATTGATATTTCTGTTTCAAGATTAACTTGGCGCTGCTGTGAAAATCGCGATTTTTCACGCTGCATTTCATACAACTCTTCCAAGCTACATTCTCTTAATCGCTTGTTGAAATCATTGTCGGAAACCATAACTACCTTCTCCCATGCCAATGCAGAAACCCTAACACAACTAAGGGGATTGCTGAAACTGATCCAGCGTTAAGCGGCTAGGGTGATGCGGGTCATGGGCTTATCTTTGCTAGCGGGTTGGTGTTGGGTTTTGGATTGATGCGCCAAAGGGTCTGCGTCGGGGTTCATTTCAACGATGTGCGGCATTTTCCCATAGTCATCATGTCTGGAACATAGTGAGTGAAATTAGCGGTATTATCGTAAACGACGCTTATAAAAAGCATATACATAAATTCGTCGACCGGATGGTGTGTCGCAAGCATATTACGAGGGAACTCACCCTTCGAATGTACTTCATATTGAATTTTTACACCGTTTGATGAGATTTCAAGAATACCAGTGCGCTCATCAAACAAAAAATTATCTTTTGGCCCCAGCCGGGCTAGAGAAAATTCACTGGCGATGTGCGATGCCAACACTTTTCCGGTTGCAGTGCAAATGTATTCACGATCAGCCATTGCCGGGCTGACAGTCATTGCCAGTAGTGCGGCTAACATGAGCTGTTTCATTGCCATATCTCCCATTCCAACGCAGAAACCCTACCACAACTATGGGGATTGATGGAACTGTTCTGGGGCGTATGGGGATTGGTGTTCGACCATGAACATTCCTAGAACATCCGCCAAATTCTTGTGCCATTTTGTGCCACGATTGTGCCAATAACTTAATGGGACAGGAAGGGAAAGTTAAAGAAAGATAGTGATTACAATGGGTTAGTTAGGATGCGCTTTAGGAGTAAAAATCGGCCCAGAACAAAATAAAAACCCCGCTAAGTCATTGACCTAACAGGGATAAAAGATGGTAGCGGAGGAGGGACTCGAACCCCCGACACGCGGATTATGATTCCGCTGCTCTAACCAGCTGAGCTACTCCGCCACAGGCATAAATGCCGCCCCCACAACATGGAGACCGGGGGATATAAAGCCCTCGGGGCTAGGGTGTCAAGCGCCTGTTCGCCCCCCGGTGCCCCCTTAAGGAAATGTGGGCGGAATTGACCGTGATCAAGGCGCAAAACGTCTAAATGTTGTTCACTTTACGGTGCCACACAGTGAATCCGCGCACGGGTTCAGTCTGTTTCCTGATGCCACCTGAAAGGTAGCGAACAACCGGAGGACAATTCTATGGCTATTGGCAAGATCACAGAACGTGTAGACGCCATTACCGAAATTACTGATGAACGCGGCCTTGCCGCCCCGCCCTGCCCGCGCAGTGTGAAAATCGAGCTTACAGCCCGGTGCAACTTCAACTGCTCATTCTGCGCCACGGGCTACAAATTGCGCGACAAGCGCGATATGGACTGGGATTTCTACGTCAAATTGCTGAAAGAGCTGAAAGCCGACGGCGTGGAAGAAGTGGGCATGTTTTATCTGGGCGAGAGCTTCATTCTCGACTGGCTGCCCGACGCCATCAAAGCCGCCAAGGATGCGGGCATCGAGTACGTATTCCTGACCTCCAACGGCTCGCTCTCCACACCCGACAAGGTCAAGGCCTGTATGGAAGCCGGGTTGGGCAGCCTTAAATTCTCCCTCAATTACGCCGACGAAGAACAGTTCTGTTCCATCGCCCAGGTGAAAGGCAGCCTGTTCCACACCATGGTCGACAACATCAAGGCCGCGCGCGGCATTCGTGACGAAGGCGGTTATGAGTGCGGTTTATACGGCTCGTACATCGATTATGACGGTGAACAAGGCGAACGCATGGCCGAGATGGTTGCCGAATTCGAGCCTTACCTTGACGAAGTCTATGCCCTGCCGCTGTATTCCCAAGCCGATCTGGTCAGCCTGGACGAGAAAGACCGGGGCTGGGATATCAGAGGCGGCAATCCGGGCCGGGCTGGCTGTATGCGGCCGCCGGTGCCGTGCTGGTCGCTGTTCACCGAAGCTCGCGTATCGTTCGATGGCCATCTGTCGGCCTGTTGTTTCGATCATGACGGACGCTTCCGCATGGGTGATCTGAAAGAGATCAGCTTCATGGAAGCCTGGCAATCGCCGGATTTCCAGGCCCTGAGACAGGCACACCTGAACCGGGATGTGTCGAATACGGTGTGTCGAGACTGTGTCTCGTATGCATAAGTAGCGGTGGAACAACCACCTGCGTCTGTGGCATCCTGACGCCTTCTGAATATTGTAGGAGGCGTCATGAGCCGCACAACAGAGACCATCACCCTACCCACCTACAGCCCCGGCACAACGCGGGAGTTGAAGGTGTGGCGGTGGGGCACACCGGGCGCCAGACCCAAAGTTTATTTCCAGGCCGCCCTGCACGCGGATGAATGGCCGGGCCTGATGGCATCACACCATCTGGCGCCTAAGCTGGATCAGGCCGATGCGGAGGGCCGCATCAAAGGCGAGATCATCATGCTGCCCTACGCCAACCCCATCGGCATGGCGCAGGTGGTAAATGGTCAGATGCTGGGCCGGTTTAATTTTTCCAGCGCCCACGGCAACTTCAATCGAGACTGGCCGGATTTGAGCGATGCCGTCGCCGCCCGGGTTACCGGTAAACTAGGCACCGATCCAGATGCAAACGCCGTCATCATGCGCGAAGCCTTGCTGGCGTGTGTGGCGGACCTGCCGGACACCAGCGAGACCGAGGCCCACACCAAGGCCGTGCTGGGCCTGTCCATTGATGCGGACTATATGTTTGATCTGCATTGCGATCTGGAAGCCACGCTGCACCTCTATGCCCACCAGGAACACACCTCCATTGTCATGGAACTGGCCCGGTACTTAAGCGTGCCGGTGGTGATGGTGGATACGGGCCTGGCCGGTGGTCCGTTTGACGAAACCCATGCCAATCCATGGATGAACGTTAGAGACCAGCTGGGGCTGGACGAAAGTGCTCTGCCCGCTGCGTGTTTTGCCACGACTGTCGAGTTGCGCGGACAAACCGATGTTTCCGATGAGTTGGGTGCACAAGACGCCGCCGGGCTGTTTAACTTTCTGGTTCACCGGGGCGTCCTATCCGGCGACGCACCCACCATGCCGGACGCGCTGTGCGAGCCAACACCGCTGGGCGGCGTGGACTCGCTGAAATCGCCGATCGCCGGGCTGATCGCCTGGAAAAAGAAACTGGGCGAGCGCGTGGAGAAAGGCGAGGTCATTGCCGAGATCATTGATATAGCCGAAGACGATCCGGCGCAGGCCAGAACGCCGGTGCTGGCACGCACACGCGGTTTGCTGTTTTCCATGGATGTGGACCGCATGACCCGGGCGGGTGATACGGTCGGCAAGATTGCGGGCGCAAAAACCCTTGAGCATCGCGACGGTGATAGCCTGCTCAGTAACTAGGGAATAGTTCAGCGGATATCCGGCGTGGCGGCTTCGGGCACCATCGTGTTTGAGTCTTCTTCGCGTGGGCGAAGGTGGCCCAGCCAGTGTTTTTCCCAGAACTTGAAGCCGCGTGAAATCGCAAACACCAGAATCATGTACATAACCATAGCCGTGATAAAACCTTCGTAGGCGAGGTAATACCGACCATTCAGCCACCGCCCCACGCCCAGAATATCCTGGAGCGTAATAGTGCTGGCGATAACCGAGCCGTGCAGCATGAAGATGACTTCGTTGGAATAAGCCGGCAACGCGCGGCGAAAGGCGCTGGGCAGGATAATGCGACGAACCATAGTGGCCGCCGACATGCCGCTGGCCTTGGCGGCTTCGACCTCGCCAAACGGTGTGGTCACGATGGCGCCGCGCAGGAACTCCGTGGTGTAGGCGGCGGTATTAAGCGTGAACGCGATCAGCGCACACCACCAGGCATTGGACAAAATCGGTCCCCACAGAAAACTTTCGCGCACCACTTCAAACTGTCCAAGGCCGAAATACAGCAGATAAGTCTGCACCAATAGCGGTGTGCCTCTGAAAAAATAGGTAAAACACCAGACCGGCGCGTTCCAGAAGGGGTGGCGATAGGCCCGGGCCAACGCCAACGGGATGCACAGAATACCGCCCAACAACAACGACAGAAACGTCAGTTCCAGCGTAACCAGTGCGCCCCACATAAACCGATCAAGATTGTCACCGATCAGCATGAAATCGATGGGTGAATAATTTTCGCTGACCAGAACCAGCCAGTCGCCGATTGGCGTTTCTGTTGGCGTTTGTGTGTCTGTTGCCATGCGTCAGGCCTCACGTACGCCGGCGCTGTACTTGCGGTCTATCCAACGCAAAAATGCGTCAGACACCGCCGTCATGATCAGATAAATGACCAGTACAGCAAACATGAAGGTAAACAGCTGGCGAACCGAGCGCCCGGCCCCGAATGCATTGTAGACTAAATCCTGAATGCCAATAACGGAAACAAGGGCTGTCGATTTAAGTTGAACCAGCCAGTTATTGGTAAAGCCGGGCAGCGCGTAACGCACCATCTGTGGCCAAATCACGCGCGTGAAAATCTGCCACGGCATCATGCCGTAAGCTTTGGCGGCCTCGATCTGCCCAACCGGGATGGCCAAAATTGCGCCACGAAAAGTTTCTGTATAGTAAGCCCCAAAGATGAAACCGATGGTGCCCACACCGGCGGTAAACTGGCTGATTTCCACGTATCCCCACAAGCCTGTGGTATCACCGATGTTGTTCAGGACGGTCTGACCGCCATAAAATATCAGCAGCATAAGAACCAGATCAGGGACACCGCGGATTAGAGTGGTATAGGCCCCGGCGGCTGTTTGCGCCGCTCTGGATTTAGACAGCTTCGCCCAGGCCCCGATCAGGCCCAGCACAACGGCCAGCATGGCCGAGACAATAGCCAGCCGAATGGTGACGAGCGTGCCATCCAGCAACAGTTGTCGATAGTCGAAAATGGCTTCCATGGTCTATTAATCAATCAGCAGCCACGAGAAAGAAAAAGAGAAAAAAGGGGCGGCACGATAATCATGCCGCCCCCCCATTCCGATTAGGTGTCGATCAGGAACCGGCACCATAAATGTCAGTACCGAAGTACTTCATGCTGAGCGCTTCGTAGGAGCCGTCAACACGAATGGCCTGAATGGCATTGTTGAAGGACTGAACCAGATCTGCATTGCCTTTGCGAACGGCAATACCAGCGCCCTCGCCAAAGCAGGGAACATCAATCTGTGCGCCGCCAACAAAACCATAGCCTTTGCCTGCATCCACATTCAGGAAGCCTTCAAGGCCCTGAACGGAATCGGAAAGCTGTGCGTCGATACGACCAGCAGCCAGATCGGCAAACACATCTTCCTGCGTGCCATAGAGCACCAGTTCAGCGTCCGGGAATGCTTTTTCTACCCAGCACTGATGGATCGTGCCGCGCTGTACACCAACGCGTTTTCCAGACAGGCCAGAGGCGCTGATTTCAATACCGGAGCCATCCTTGGCAATAAACATGGCCGGTGTGTCATAGTATCTGTTGGTGAAATCGACGCGCTTTTTGCGTTCTTCCGTGATCGACATGGATGCGATGATCGCATCATATTTTTTGGCCAGAAGGGCTGGAATAATACCGTCCCAGTCCTGTTCAACCAATTCACACTCTGCGTCCATTTTGGCGCACAGCATCATGGCGATATCGATATCAAATCCCTTGAGGGATCCATCGGGCTCTTTCCATGAGAATGGAGGGTAAGCACCTTCAACACCGATGCGCAGTTTTTCACCGGCATTGGCGCTACCAACACCAATAGCCAGCATAACGGCAAATGCCGCGAATATAATTTTCTTGAAGTTCATTTTAATCTCCCTGGTCGTTTAAGTTATCACGCCGTAACAATACGAGCGCAACGGATTGGGCTTCTCGTTATCCCAGCGAATTAGACAAAAATTGCTTAAATCGCTCAGACTTCGGGTTGCCAAACATGTCCTGGGGCGCACCTTGTTCTTCGATACGTCCAGCATGTAAGAATATTACATCATTTGATACGTCTCTTGCGAATCCCATTTCATGTGTCACCACAATCATGGTCCGGCCTTCATCGGCCAGATCGCGCATAACCTTCAAAACCTCGCCCACCAATTCAGGATCCAGCGCCGATGTAGGCTCATCAAACAGCATGACCTCGGGCTCCATAGCCAGCGCGCGGGCGATGGCGGCGCGCTGTTGCTGGCCGCCTGAAATATGAGCCGGATAATAGTCCCGTCGGTCGTGCATGCCGACCTTGTGGAGAATTGCTTCGGCCTTCTCATAGGCTTCGGCTTTTGGTTGTTTCAGCACATGGATGGGGGCTTCGACCACGTTCTCCATGACCGTCATATGGGACCACAGGTTAAAACCCTGAAACACCATGCCTAATCTGGACCGGATTTGGGCCACCTGTTTCATGTCGGCAGGTACGGTTTCGCCGTGTTTGTTCGTTGTCATGCGAATGAGTTCACCATGGACCTTCACGGCACCAGCATTCGGGATTTCCAGCAGATTGATGCAGCGTAAGAAGGTGCTTTTGCCGGACCCGGATGATCCCAGCATAGAGATAACGTCGCCTTTCTGGGCAATCATGGATACGCCCTTCAGGACCTCTACACTGCCAAAGCTTTTGTGCAGGTCTTCAACGACAAGAGCCGGTACAGAACTGGACATACTTTCCCCTGTTGCACCGCTTCAATGGCGGTGCCTGTTTTCATTGCTGTAAGTAATGACTATTTCCTACCCAATCGCAAGGGCTAACAGGGGATCAGACGCAGCGCCAGGAGGTGCCTTCATCGGCAAGGAATGGCTGTACTTCATCGCCTTCCGAACTGGTCACAGAAGGGACAGTTGAAACAGCTGTCTTTTCCAGTGTGAGCGTCTCTGCATTCACGTCCATGTCATAGAACGCAGGGCCGTTTTCCGATGCGAATGCGGCCAGCTGATCAAGCGCGCCTTCTTCATCAAACACCTGGGTATAGGCTTCCATAGCCACCGGTGCGCTGAACACACCGGCGCAGCCACAGGCTGATTCCTTGGCCGGTCGAGCGTGCGGTGCCGTATCGGTACCCAGAAAGAATGGTCCCGGCCCTGAAATAGCGGCTTCGCACAGGGCAAGGCGATGTTTCTCACGCTTGGCGATGGGCAGACAGTACAGATGCGGACGCATACCGCCCCGGAACAAATCGCTACGGTTGATCATCAAATGATGCACGGTGATGGTGGCGGCGATAAAGCCGGGTCTTACGGCGTGACGGTCACGCACAAACTGAACCGCTTCCTGTGTGGTCACATGCTCAAATACGATTTTAAGATCGGGAAAATCCTGCACCAGATTGCTCAGAACCTGATCAATAAAGACGGCTTCACGATCAAATACGTCCACGGCCTGATCTGTGGACTCGCCGTGGATCAACAGGGGCATGCCATCGCGCTGCATACGCTCAAATACGCCATGCACGTTGGCGATATCTGTCACACCAGCGGCTGAATTGGTCGTGGCATTGGCCGGATACATTTTGGCGGCGGTAAAGACGCCGTCTTTGAATCCAGTCGAAATCTCATCCGCGTTCGCCGTATCTGTCAGATAACAGGTCATCAGCGGATCGAACGAAACACCATCCGGCACAGCCGCTTGAATTCGGGCCTTGTACGAAAGGGCTTCTTCCACCGTGGTGATGGGCGGCGTCAGGTTGGGCATGACGATGGCCCGGCCGAACTGGCGAGCGGTGAAAGGCACCACGGCTTCCAGCATGGCACCGTCACGAAAATGAACATGCCAGTCATCAGGGCGCGGGATTGTTACTTGGGTGAAAGCAGGTGGTGTCATCAAATTCTCCTGAGTTCACGGGATGCCGGTATACAGCTCCATTGTCAAGGCAACATCATAGCACGTAACAGGGAGCGAACGATTCTCTATTGTTTATCAACAACATACTGGATTGTGAACGTGGTTTATAATTCCTTAATGAGTTTCAGGTTACAATCATAATCAGAACGGGTTGGAATTCCCGGACCGCCCTAACCTTTCCGGCTCCGACCCGAAAGCCACAAAACCGCCCAAGGGCGTGGATGGTTTGACGAGGATAAGGAGCGTATTATGAAACGTATCGTTGTTATCATAGTAGGCGCTCTCATGATCTTGGTGGGCGCCCTCGTAAAGCCGGCTGAAGCACAAAGCAACTGCGGCCTAAGGCAGGACATAGCCAGCAAACTGGAACGGACATACCAGGAGACCCCGACCGGGATCGGTCTGTCCAAAAATGGTGGTGTGTTCGAAGTTTTCACCTCCCCCAATGGAACCTGGACCATCCTGTTCACGAAACCGGATGGCCTGAGCTGCATGATGGCAGTGGGCGATAACTGGGAATCAAAAGCCCCCGAACTTGCCGGCCTTGCCAGTTGATAAACAGTCTCGCTAGACCACTAAACGTTTCTTGAGGAAATCAGGCGTTCGTTACCACGAACGCCCATTCTGCGTGTTGTGCTTTGACACATAACGTGAAAATTAGAAGTCATCGTATCTATGATATTATGCAACGTTTTGATGCATAATATAGGATAGTTTGATTCAAAAAATGAGAATGTTGTTTTACGGGATAGAGCGGGCGTGAAATGTCAATTTGGAAAAGGCCTGCTTATGACCCATTGCAGATATATTCATTCCATACCTTCAACTAGAACAAGGTTGGTTTTCGCTGACCGATGACGGTGCTCGGCGAGCTTGATGAAGTCAGGATCATGAAGCCATGCCTGTGCCTTCTCAACGCTGGGAAATTTCATTATCACCGTACGTGGATAGGCCCACTCACCTTCCACGACTATCGTTTCACTCTTTGTCGTCACTAACAATTCGCCACCGTGCCGCTGGAATATTGGCATAAAACCAGCGAGGTAAAGTTGGTACTCCTCGATATCACTGATTTCGATCTGGGCTATCATGTAGGCACTCATAATTGATCTCCGTTTCCCTGTTATAGCCAAGAGAATATTACAGATTGGTCTCAAATTGCAGTAAGTTTGTTATGCGGTCCACTTGCCCACACATGGCTATTAGCAGAAGTGATTAACGCTCATCGGTTACGAACAGATCAATCTGCTATTTGGACTGAGGATAGGAGGTCCTGCAAAATTTCTGGCCAGCCGTGGGCAGGGGTCCAGCCCAGTTCCTCGGTTGTTGTTGATATGTCATAGATTGAGGCCCGGGAATCACCGGCATACAGGTCCGGATCTCTAATTTCTGGTGATACACTATATTCCCGCTGCACCACGTCAGTCGTGGGCAGGGCGCTATAGGAATCGGCGCTGGTCACGTAGAAGATGCCCCAGGGAATATGGTCTGCGTTGAGCGCAGCGAGGAACGCTGCCCCGGCATCTCTGGAATCCACATAATCCCGGGCACCTGGAATGGTTCTTCCCCAGGACTTCCACGTATCGTGGGATGCGGGCGGCGGGAGAGTGGTTCCGTCTGCCTCGGATGAGGTCAGGGCCACGTCGTAGACGTATTCCGGTGCCATGATCAGCGACGGGCGCAGACAGATAACATCCATGCCGCCCAACGTGAAGAACCGCCGGGCGATTTTCT
>Ga0008649_10003706_pt1 | contig 10295 bp, 17 predicted proteins | sample SaaInlV_130m_DNA_2_FD_66601 | JGI IMG/M metagenome (GOLD analysis project Ga0008649, IMG submission 66601) | Marine microbial communities from expanding oxygen minimum zones in the Saanich Inlet - SI037_S2LV_130m_DNA | ecosystem: Environmental > Aquatic > Marine > Intertidal zone ... | reverse complement strand
AAGATCATCTCCAGCATTTATTTTGGTGCCATCATATAGCTCAACCCCCCAAACCTGAATTGTTCTACGGGGGCCGCTCTTCTTCTTTGCGCTTCTTTTCATAATTTAAATCCTTAATAGTTGACTAAATTAGTGCGGTATTACTGTTAACACCACATTCTTTTACTTGATCCCATAACAATGTAACACTATTTTCCATATCCCAATCTCCCCACTCTAAATATCCACAATAACCATTTCCTTGTGCTGGCTTACTATCACGAATAGACCAATATGGACATATCTTATTTTGCATTCTACTAGATTCGTTGTCGGTCGACAATATAGTATAACAGTGCCGCCCATCGGATATTCGATCTTCTACCTTATTCATTTAATGTATCTGCTAGGCTGTTAAACATCACTTTATTTTAAATTAATCCCATCTTCTTTTGGTTTAATACCAAGGGCCATTTCCTTGTAAAATTCCCAAGTTTTCTTTATAGCTCCTGCTACAGTTATTTTATCGTCTGTGGCCCAGTCTAACATCCAATAAAATGGCAGGGGCAATGTTAAAAAAATAACCCCAAATATCCGTTTAATAACCCATTTAATCTTTATCATAATAATCCTTTATATCATACATGCTAATAGTATATCCATCTCTTCTTTCTCTTTCTCTTTCTCTTCTTTAGTTCTCATTTTTTTACCAAACTCATCATAATTCATATAATCCCACGGTGTGTATGTCTCTGATCTGTACTCATTAAAACCAAGAAAATTACCACCTTCTTTAAAATTCAGCAACGATAACCCTTCGGTAGTATCAACTTCAATCCACTTTACTTGTGGTGGGTTATCCATTTTATCCCATCGTGTCGCTGGGTTCTTTCCATTAACAGCATCTTCTACATAACCTTTAATCATATCACACGTCTGATCATCGTCGACAATTAAGAACGTGTCACCTTCTTTTGCTAAATCAGCTATTGTCCACCAGACTTCGTGGCCTCGCTCCGATGTCCGTTTCTTATGTGTTGTTAAATATTCCTCGTAGTACCTATCATCAAATTCTAGCCCATTCTGCTTGAATATATGCTTTAACTCATTGCTTGTTTTATGAAAGATCCAATTCGTCGCTATTATTATATTGGCATTACTGTATTTTACCCAAATATTATGAGCCCAAACAGAAAAGTCATCTAACTTAACTTCTAGCCCATTATCTAAACTGTTGTTCCTGTTCGCTGGTAGGTAATTGGATTTTCCTGCAAGAAGGGGGCCATCTATATCTACTAATATAAAACTTCTATTCATATTAAGGCCTTTTCGTATTGACCATCTTTCTTGCACTGATCGCGCATTGTACTACAATATAAATACGAGTCTGCAAGCTTTTGTCGTTGTTCATGCCCAGTAACAGGATTTACAGTAACAAAATTTACAGCGTCCGCTGACATAGAGACTATATCTGGATGCCTACATTTGGCAAACTTCTGTTCGCTCTTCTTAGGTCCTATCAAAAATAAAAGGTCAGCTTCATACACAACATGCTTACAACTAACACATGCCTCACTATAATTTTTATACTTTTTACGTAATACTTTTTGCATTACATTATCATACCATTTATGGGTTGACATAAACATCATTACATATATAAGCATCGTATAAAACAATACAATTGCAATTACCATTTTTAATTCTACATCCATTTTTATTCTCCTTGTTGATTATATAACCATTATACTTAACATTAACCTAAATGTCGACTCGTTGATCAAATTCATCTTCGGAGTATTGCTTTTCATTTAGATACCAGCCTTGATAATCCTCTATAATATCAGCAGGTCCATCGTTTCGGTGGCTTTCCTATTTTTGGTACCATGCTTGATGGGTTGGCGTCTGTTCGCCTATTAGTTTATTTTGTGTATTTTGTGTGCCTGGTTGGATTAGAACCTAACTATCTTATAGCATAGATGGGCTACTTTTAATTCACATAACATGAATTTCCTACCACTCAATTTCCTTACTCATCTTGTAATCCTATTACATAATCATACAGATCCTCAATCTCAGTAAGATCAGCCACTATATTCCCGTCCATATCATAAATCAATGGCTTAATATAATCTTCTTTATCCTCTCTGATAGTATTTTTAAGGCCACATTCATACATCCACCAATTAATAAGTTCAACACCATCTTCACTAAAGAGATCGTCCATTAACCTCTCTTGTGCTATATGAAAATTTTCTGTTACAGCACTAACAAAATTGTTATCTTTATTTAATGAACGTAAAGCATCACCAAATACACGATCTGTTTCATGACGCTTTAGTATAGATTCAATCCATAACTTAAATGTTTTTTTACTAATCATTTTCCTTCGCCATCTTATATAATACAACTACTGCATACAATAATGATAATGCGAATGCTGTTCCACAAGCATATATAACCCACCAATATTCAGGCAATCGAACTATTATACCACTGCTCTCGAGCAAAAGTTGTGTAAAAAATACCACACTTGTTATTATCAACAAGGACCTGACAAACCTGTAATTTCTCATAACTTAGCTACTCCATATTCGCCTAATAACATATTACATCTCCTATTGTGATATCAATTATATTTAACAGACTGTTAGCCCACATCCCATTGGACATTCGATGTTTGTGCATACATATCCTGTGGCACCATCGAATGTCATTCCGCATTTATAGCATTGTGTTTTAGATAATATTGGGTTAGGACCAATCGGGCTGAATGGGTTGGTGCTGTTTTTGTATTCTAACTCGTTGATTCTTTTTTCTAACCTAGCAACCTGTTCGATTAACTCTTCTAATTTATCCATTTAATAACCCATGGTTTCATAATAATAGCAATCACAAATACTATTGTAGCAATAGAAATTATTGCTTCGAATGTTATGTTTATTTCTTCCATTCATCTCTTCTCCTTTTAAACTATTAATCCTAAACAATATAAATTTTATCTTGCAATTTTGATGCCTTACTTAAATATTCGCCTACTTCCATTATTGTTAAATTCCTAATAACAGTATCGTTGTGATCGTCTGGCAATACTGCGGTTGGTGGCATTATTTCAAATAGATCATTAGATCCACTAATTGAATATTTACCTCTGATCACAGATACTCGGTGTCCATTCTTAAAAATTACCCAAGCCTTGTCTAACCTATTAGTCATAAGATCTTTAATTTCTACAATTTCTTTATTCAACAAAAAAGTACATAATTCCATCTCTAATACATTGGCTATACTCATGTTTATACCTCAATTACTAACCCAGGATCGAACTTTTGGTTTAAGTTGCGTGGGTAATACCCTCTAGGGTTGCAAGCAACAACAGTGTCGCCGATTATGTAATTACTTGAATTATGCATATGACCATGTAGCCACAAATCAATAGGCTTGGACTCAATCCACTCATCTAAGTTACTAGCAAACGCGGCATTCAACATATCACCGGCATACAGAGGACTTACACTTCTATAACTAGGAGCATGGTGTGTAATAACAACATTCTTATTAGACTTGAAATCCTTTAGCACTAAATTAATCCAATTTTTAGTTTTAATGTGTTCATCTACTGATCTACACGGAGTAAGATGGTATTCATTCATCTTGTCAGCTTCTCCACATGTTAGTAAAGTGTCTGGCTTAGACATAGTACCAAAACGAAAATCATTCATGCTATGGTTAGCATAATCCATAACATCATGTTTATAATCCTGGAAATCTGTCCAGAATATTCCACCAACAAAGGTAGTATCATCTTTCACAAACATAAGTCCATCATCTAGGAATTGAACGCCATCGCCGGATAGATCATTATCGTACCATTTCTGACGAACATTATCCATATTATGATGATAAAAACTATGATTACCTAATACAAACAGTACAGGCTTGCCGTGTTTCTGTGCTAAGTCTTTGCAAAATTCCGATTCCATTTCGTATCCAACACCAATGTCACCAGCTAATACAATAACATCCGCATCCGTTACTGGCAAGTCATAGCGAGTATTCGCTCGCGAATCGAACTCAATATGTAAATCTGAAACTTTTTGTATTTTCATAAGTGTATTATAAACCCTTTATTCATGATTAGCAATAGTTTTAATCAAAAAAAAAATACCCCCTAGTAGAAACTAGGAGATGCTTTAATTTATAAACTATCGAAGATATCGTACATCTGCTTAGGTAAATCATAATTACGTCGTGCTGACAACCATAACATATGATCAAAATTGTAATTGGTAATCTCTTTGCAGTCATCGTACAGTGTGTATATCTGGTTGGACTCTATTAACATCTCAAGAGTATCGACTATTTTAGAGATACGCAATGATACGCTATCTTCTAAATCATATGATTCATCAAATACGCTATTAAATGTTTTAAACCCTAGACTTTTAAGATACTCTAGATATCCTTTACTAGCAACCATCATAAACGGCATTTTTGCCATTATTGGTTTTATCGTTTTCTCTGTTACAAAATACGCTTCAGTCATGGTTTCTGTTACTACTTCTAAATTGTATTTAGAATAATACACTGGGTTAATAACCCCCTCCTCCCAATTTATTGTTCCGGTACAGGTGTAGGTGTCATTTTTGTCCTGTGTGCCTAATTGTTCTGCTACACCTTTTTTAAGCTTTTCGATACCTTGATGAAGTATTACACGGCCTTTATTCAGCAGATCCCTATTGTGTAGCTGGTTTATCATTTCTATCCTATGATCTCTGCTGTGTCCATTTAACGAGAAATAAGAATCAGCACGTTTAACCGTAACATCAGCATTGGCAATCTGTAAATGCAAATTAACATACTCCCACTTGCCCACAAATTGACTTAATTTAATGTACACATTTCCTCCATGTTCGAACAACGGGACACCATCCAGTATATATGTATATGGATGTAATAATGATATCTGTTCTCTTTGTTCGATGACAATAGCATCAACGTCTTGGGTAAAAACAATTGCATTTGTTTTTTGTAGGACAGAAAATACTCTATCGTAACTTTCTCGGTTGTTTAAATACTCATAATACGATATAACAAAAATACTATCATGTATATCTGGAATTACATGGTCTTTTAAGGAATCGTCCCATAAATCAATAGTTTTCACATCACAAAAGTCGCGTAGACTTTCTAAATCGGGCATACAAAGATGATGCAATATGTATATATTTTTCATATTTAAAAATACCTTTTTATTTCGTTTTATGAATTACTACACTCATAGTACTAATTTTCGATAAAAGCAAAAAATAAATGGTTAAGTATCATGTAAAGTAAAGAGAACTATACTATATTTTTTTGATAATCCTTCAGCATGAAAATTTGATGCACAATGATATCTAGCTTGAGGATGAAAAGACATCATCCTAGGTTTCCATTTTACAACAGTATCAATCTCTAACCCAAATATTTCTTCATATTTAAGATGGCTAAGATATTTCTCGTAATCGTCGTATGTTATGCTGTACGATCCAGTAAAATTTACTGCCCCTGGATCTGTATAACATTTACGAACACGTAAAAGATTTCCTTTTGATCCTTCTATCCCCATTTGCTTTGCATCTTCTTCTGCACCATAATTAGATTGTTTAAAAACTATTGTGTGTGTGTCTTTCCAATCAGTTGGATCAATTAGTTGACCATTTTTATCAATTTCTGCAATTGGAATAACAGCAGTCATGTATGGAATTTTATCTTCCGACCAACGCCAATCCACATGAGTATACCAAGGCTGGTTAGAATGCTGAAGTATCATAAAATCTAACTTAAAATCCCCAATTACACCACGCATCTTATCTTCGAGTATATCTCTGATTTGTTGTTTTATAGTTAATGTCTCATTAGGCACTTCGTCCCAGTGAAGCCCATACATGTCAGACAATTCTCCACGTTCAGGCCAATCTTTGTGTTCTAATAAGATCTTTTGTAACGTTTCAAATTCATCTTGAGATAAAAAATTTTCTTTAACACATACAATACTATCATTCTTTTTTATTGTATCTACTTGTCCAGGGGTGAATGCATGCCATTCAGATTGTTCATAATTCATAAAACTAGCTCCTCTTATTTTATTTATAATACACAAAGAATGTTACTTTATTTTAGACTCGGACTAACATAAACAGAGTTAAAGGCTGTTATCCTAACATTAGATAATCGGGTATTTTAATATACTCTCTGTAAAAATTCCAGTCTTGTTCTGTGCATTCAAACCCGAGAGTATCTAATATCTTTTTAAGCTTATGCTCGTCAAAAATATCCACGAGATTAATCATGATATCAGCATCAACCTGTAACGACCTTGGGATGCTGAACCCAAATTGTTCTGGACCTGTTTTATAACAATATTCTATAGCATCACTAACTGCATTGAATTTTTTTCTTAGCTTAATAAACTTGTTATTGTAGAAAATCCGAGCCCCTTGCCATTTGGCCCACTGTTGACACACCATGTTAAAATCCTCTGGGCTATAATTAATTGCTAGTGTTATAACTTCGGGACTAAAGTTTTTCTTGATAATGTCAACAGTTTCTGGAAGAAAAGTAGCAAACCAGATATCTTTATGTGGGTACTTTTTTAAAACAGACGAAAAATACTCGAGATTGTTTTTCCAATCTACATTCCTAAAACCGCAACCGAAGTAATCCATTATTTCTTGTACATAAGAAGCATGGCACAATGAGCCATGAGTTCTACTATTGCCGATCTCTAATATTTCTACCTTACATGGCCCGAGAAAATTTTTCCTAGTGTTTCTTCCCACAAACAGCTCAATAAAAAATTCTGCTGATCCGCTAGGAGGAATCGACGCGAAGTAAACCTCACGAGCCACTAAACGTCACCGTATTTTTTAAATACTTCGTTTATATCATTTTTTAACGCTTTAACATCTATATTCATGTTGTATAGTTTGGAAGGCAATTTAAAATGTTCTTTTAATGGGCCGCCGACAGTGTTCACCATGTTGTGTATTTCATCGATATATTTTCTGTGATACTCAGGAAAATGTTCCCATGGTAGCCATGGCTTATCCATGATAGGTGATACATCAAATTGTGCTCTAAATCCTTTTCTTTCTGGATGGTTGCCAATCCTATGATGCAACGTAACGGAATTATCAAATACACAAAGATCCCTGCCGGCACTACTATAATAATGATCATATACATACTTGCCGTTAAACATTTGTCTTTCTATTTCAGCAAATACTTTCCCTGCTTGTTCTTGTGGCATACCTTTAATACCGTGTCGTGTATTCGCAGGATAATGTAAACCACGTCTGCCATTAGGTGCTGTACATACTAGTGGTGTTTCTGCTCCATCAGTAGGACAAAATACATTTTTTATATGCAATGCCAATGTATCATCTGTAAACTCATTTTCATTAGCTACGCCTTTTACGTACTTGTGTGTAAGAACCATTTCATCTAATTCACTACGGAAACTCTCACTAAAACTTTCATACAAATCAACAGTTTGAACAAAACCCGTAGCACTACCTTCCATATGATCCCAGCCATAAAATGCCACAGCAGGAGTATGTGTAAGAGATGAACCTTCGTTGCTATGCCAACCAAGATAACCGCCGCTAAAATAACCTAAAGCATGACCTTCTTCATCTTTGCCCCCATAGATTCTAGTGACATATTTTTCTTTAGATTCTGTTTCTTCTAAAAAATATTTTCTTCCTTCTAACCAAATTCGATCTTCTTCTTCTAAGTTTTTCCAAGAATTAGGATCTTTAGCGTCAAGATTTTTTCCATACTTATTAACAAATTTTGTATGAGTATCAGATTTAGAAGGCCCCCATTTATAAACCCACTCTACGTATTGATCTTTTGTCATTTTTATATTACGAAATACAACAACCATCTCATCTATGAAAATTTTTCCTATCTCCATCCACTGTTCATCTGTCATATAATCCATGTCTATATCATCTATATAAACACCAAAACTACCAAATCCCGGTATAGGGCTAACTTTCATTTTAATTCTCCTTGTAATTGTTAAAGATATTTATTTGTAATATAACACACGCCAACTTTTGTCGGCCTAGCAAACTTCGATATTATGACATAATACTGCCGCTTAATTCTTCGCTGATGCATATTCTAATATAATCATTTCTTTTAAATCGAGCATGTTTAGGATTATCTTTTTCTCCTAACGCCAAAGTTATTGTGTTTGTATGCTGTAGACCAAACTGTTTACACAATGATAGATACTCTTCTAAGTACCTATTAATAAACCAGTTATGTGAAAATTGGGTCATTAGTTCTATAGCGATATGCGCTCCTATTTTATTGAAAATATCTCCCATAATTTGCGGAGCACTTAACGTATCATCTATTAATTCTTTAGTAAATCGTATACCAACACGAGCATCTGTTAAACTAAAATTCTTAGAATGACTAAACACAATGTCGGTTATGCATTTATAATGCAATGGATATGTAATACCATAACTAATCCCAAAATACGAAGCATCCAACATTACAGGAACACCTAGTAGATTACATTGCTCTAATAAGTAATTCATGTTTTTGTATTTAATTCCATTCCCACTAAATGGCAAACTTATAATAACACAGTCGTTCTTTTTAATTGGGGCATCTTCTAAGTAAACTAATTCCTTGGCATACGTTCTACATAGAATACTAGTTAAGATAAAATCGTTTCTACTGCCTCTTACACGTCTATTGTTATGTCTAACAATAAATTCACCAAATGAAGGTGTAGACCCACCTGTATAACTAGCATATGGAAACTTGTCTAAATTTACAATATTCTTAGTATCGTATGTTAACCATTTTCTCCAGTGAGATTCGTACTCCTCGAACGTCACTTTTTCTATGATATCCATTGTAGTTGTATTTAATATACCATTGATTGACTTTCTAATTACATTATTCTGCAATGGTTCCGAACTTATATTCATCTATAATATTTATATATTAAATTTACATATTAAATAATTGGTGCCAATCACATAGACGGGCATGGCTACCGTTATATCAACCACTAATGCGTCCCCGTGGATTAACAGCACTATGCTTGCTGATATAATCGAATCACAGTGTAGTAGGCTTTACTACGCTTACAATGATGATGTATTGGAACATTGCCAAATATATGTGTCACTAAAGTTTCCAATACCTTTGTCTTTAACGTATCCTACCGCTAGAGGCAGGCACTGTAAAATGGCGGAAGATGTAGGAATCGAACCTACGGAACCTTGCGGTCCTACGATTTAGCAAACCGCTTCATTACCTCTCTGGCAATCTTCCATTATTCTAATAACAACTTCATGGTAACATACCTAGCATCCACTTTAACTACATCTTTCGCCATTGCTATATCACCTTTTCTAAAACAATTCTTGCGAGGTCTTCCCTTCACACAATACTTACATGTACGAAACTTAAGATTCGTTACTTGTACTCGTTTTGGTGTAAAACGCAGAACAGTACCATAATACAATTCGTTACGTTTACTGAATACTACCACATCACCTATATCGACTTCTTGTCCTATTAAATCTTTCATACTATATTCCTAAATTGGAGCTCAGGGTGGATACTGCCTCCACATAAGCGGGTTTGCAATCCGCGACATTTCTGATTCTGACACCTGAGCATATTTTGGCCTCCCTAGAAGGATTCGAACCTACGGCACACGGGGTAGAAACCCGATGCTCTATTCCACTGAGCTATAGGGAGAAAAACTGGAACCCTCACCAGGACTCAAACCCAGATCATGAGATTCGTAATCTCGTATGCTATTCTGTTGCACCATAAGGGCATAATAAGGCCCCTGCGAGTGGAATCGAACCACTGACATAACTGTACCGTAATACAGTCTGCTCTAGACACTGAGCTACACAGGGATGAATTACTGGTATGCTAACGCATCAGCTTCCTGCTCCATAGATACATATCTAAATTCAGATTTAATTGAATCCCTAATAGTGTATCTTCGCAGGCTTCTATTCGGACAATTCCTGCCCTATTAATATGTATTAAACATACTATTTTTACAATCCTAATCTCTTCTTTCTCTTTTCTATTAATTGGAACCATTCAACTGGCGTATAATCAATATTCTCCATGCATACATTCTCGTATCTAGTATCATCGATGCAATGAAAATGTGTATGACCATGAATGTTAATCTTTCCTCTTAGTTCATCCGTATGTATTGGAGAATGCGTAAGCCAAGCATGTTTATATCTCAACATACCTTCTACTTCCTT
>Ga0008649_10003702_pt1 | contig 10307 bp, 6 predicted proteins | sample SaaInlV_130m_DNA_2_FD_66601 | JGI IMG/M metagenome (GOLD analysis project Ga0008649, IMG submission 66601) | Marine microbial communities from expanding oxygen minimum zones in the Saanich Inlet - SI037_S2LV_130m_DNA | ecosystem: Environmental > Aquatic > Marine > Intertidal zone ... | reverse complement strand
TGAAGAAGTATTAGTTTCACCTAACATCCCAATAATAGATCCTACAGAATTATCTACCGAACAATTTCTAATTGGTGGTGCTAATATAGATTTAACTGCAAGTATTAAACCAGTTTTACCCCCAGAAGGTATTGAGACAGCGCCAGAGAATGGTCCGACTGAAAATAAGCCTAACAGATCTCCTGATTTCGACGGTGAACTTTCGAACGGTGCAGCGTGGAGAGGATTTCATTATTATGATGAATTCACTGCAGAAGAGGGTGAGGGAGACTTAATACGTGGGTGGAATGAGAATGTTGAAAATGAAATGTGGAGCTGGTCAAGGACTGGCGGCTGGCAGTGGAGTGGGGCACTGGATGATAAGGCAGGTACTGTTTCTATTGGGTACGATGTAGAGGGTAATGTCGTAGAAGCTTTTGGGTGGACTTGGGATGGAACTAGATGGACTTCAAACTACATAGAAGCAGGTGGTGTATTTCTAGCACCTAACTCATCAGGAATCTTACAACAAGTTAATAATTACCCATCTTATGACACAAAGCCAACAGATAAAAATATTTCTGAGGATATGAAATTTACATGGGATGGTAATCATTGGGTATACTTAAACCAACAAACAAATTCTGGTGTAACTACAGATGATGATGGTGTTATGTCTGTATCGAGTAAGAGAGCAACATTTGATCTCCCAGGTGATGAAACAACTACATTAAAATATGTTGAGTGTGAAGGTTATAATGATTGGGAAATTGCAACACATGAATTTATTATTGATGATACGTATAGTTTAAAAGATTTGTCAAGAATTTATATTTTCGGCCATCATGGAGATTTTGGAGAATTGTGGGTTGACAAAATTAAATTAGAAGTTGTTTTAACATCTAATGATAGAACTGCAATCGATGAATCAGCTAAGTTGGCCCCACTAATTTTAGAGATTGATGAAGTACTAAGTAGAAATAGAATAAAAGTTACACAAACTTATGAAGAAGCAGCTGTGCAACAGGGACATGTTTTATCTAATTTTTCAGTTAATCAATTTAGTTCATTTGACAAAGGCTTTTCAGTTGGGTATATCGATATAGAAGAGGGTGAAGATTTAATCTACGCAAGATATGAAGGGAAAGTTTTAGATGTAATTAATGAATCTTCATCCAAAAAAATAATTGTTGACAAGTCATACAAAGAATATGGTGAAATTATTGGTGCGATAAGTGCAAGTGCACAATCTGAATCTATTGATATTTCAGTGACGGAATTTGATGAATATTTTATTAGATACAGACTGAATGATCCTGACAATCTATATACAAAAATCCTTTCTGACAGTGGGAATATGTTAGTTACAAATTTTAAGCCTGTCAATTCTGAGAATTACCCAGGGTCAATTGCTTACAAGTTATCAGATAAAGCAGATAATATTTCTAAATTTGATACTGTATTTATTGCAAGAGAAGTAACACCTGAGCTGAATGAAAAAATAGACTTAGTGCCGTTTATTGATGAACTAGTACCTGATACTGTCTTAAGGGCTCCCAAATTACAAGATCTAGATTCACCAATAAGTGACAGACCAACATCATATTTATCACATACTGATCTTGTGGGAAACCAAGACGGTGTCAAAAAACAGCTAGAAGATAAATTGATTAGTGGAAGCTTAGAAAATGTTTCGATAAATATTGATTATACACAATTCGAAAACTTTTCACATTTCGGTTCGGTAGAAAGAAGAATTGAAAATTTTAGATACAAATTAAGACTTATAAAAACGTATAATGAGAATAGTCAATCATTAGCAGGTGAGTTATCTTCAAGTGGGTATTTACAAAATAGCCCACTAACAGTTGTAAGTAGTTCTACTGTCCAAGCTGAAAACTGGAACCTAAAGAAGAGACAGACAATTAATTCATTTGATGATTTTGAAAACTACATGTATTTTAAGTCATCATCATACGTTTCAAGTTCAAATGGAATTTTTTATGATAATGCTGCCCCAAAAGCATCTGGTGATGGCACGCTCACAAGCCCATATTCTTTGTACTCAGTTTCTAGTTCACAATTTACAAGTTGGTATGATGGGCAAATAGAGTCTGGATCTATTTTCGACAGACAGAATCTAAATAGACTCATCAATCTATTACCATCTCATATTACATACGATACAGAAAATAGTCAGTTTATCACTTTTATGGATATGATGGGACACCATTATGATATAATCTGGACACACATTCGTGCACTAACAGATGTTCATGATCGTTCTGAAGATATAACGAAAGGCATATCAGCACAACTTGTTCAACCGATTGCTGAATCATTGGGGTTTGAGATGTTAGAAGGGCGTGGTCTTGTTTCACTTCCACAGTATCATCTTGGACTACAAGAATCAGGATCAGGAACTGGAATTTATAATGTAAGATTTTCAAAGAGATCACAAAAAGATGTGTCAAGAGAAATCTGGAATCGTATTTTAGCGACAATGCCATACATCTTAAAGTCTAAAGGAACGAAACAATCTTTAAAGGCACTCATTGCTGCTTATGGTATCCCTACATCAATATTAAGAATACAAGAATATGGCGGACCAAAAATATCAGGAGAACCTGACTTTGAGATTAAACAACGATTTACTAAGGCACTACACTTTAAGGGCGGTCAATACGTACAAGTTCCGTGGTATAATACTGCTTTAGAAGGTCGTGCATCAGATACTATTGAATTTAGATTTAAAACTGGAAATGAGACTGATCAAATTATCGCATCAAAAAATAATAGCCTTGGCAACATTGATACAGCAATCCACTTAATAAATGTTAGTGGCAGTGATACTAAAGGAAAGCTAACATTTTCAATTACAGGTAGTGATGGTTATGCTTCAGCAAGCTTGAATGCATTACCAATGTATAATAATGAATTTTGGTCTGTGATGGTTAGACGAAGAACAGGCACACTTACAAGTAGCTATGCTGATCAATCAATCACATCTGACACAACTCCCGCTACTCAAAGCTTTGACTTGTTTGCAGGGTATTATGATTCAACCGTTGATGAAATAATTACAAAAGCTTCAGCAAGTATTTCTGTTTCTGGCTCATTATTAACTAACTGGTATAGAACTGGATCTACAGCTGGGGATGATAGATGGCATATTGGTGGTAGAGTAGGATCAGCTGAGGAAGGTGTAACATTTGGTGCACAGCTAACGGGTTCTTTGATGGAATGGCGTTACTGGTCAACTCCTTTATCAGAGTCTGCATTCTATAACCATGTTGCTGCACCCAAGGCGATTAATGGGAATACAATGAGTTCATCATACTATGACATGAACTTAAGATTATCAATGGATGATAATGATAATCTAAATACTAACCCCTACGCAATAACAGATTATTCATCAACAGATGGTATAATAAGTGTAACTGGGTCATCATTTAATGATGAGGTTAATTTCATTTCCGTTTCTGATAGACAAAAAGCATTTATACCAGCAATAGGTCTTAATAAAAAATCAAACAAAATCAGGATTGAATCAGCAAAATTAAAATACCCTAATGGTGCTAGCCCTACACTTAGTACGACAGAAAGAGTAGAGCTAAGTTCATTCGATACTTCTCCAAATGACTCTAATAAGTTGGGCGTCTTTTTCGCACCATCTGATGTTATAAATGAAGACATTATTCTATCAGTGGCAAATTTAGATTTTGGGCAGTATCTTGGAGATCCTCGTGATACATACGCTGAAAGGTATTTTCACGGTAGACTAGACAGGATTGCAGATAATTACTGGAAAAAATGGACAACAAAACAAAACTTTTGGGATTATATCAAACTCATAAAATATTATGATCTAAGCTTGTTTAATCATTTGAAAAAACTTTTACCTGCAAGGGCTAAGAAGAACATTGGCTTACTGATTGAGCCAACTATCTTAGAACGTTCTAAAATAGTAATGGGTGCTGCACCGATAGTAACTGATGAATATAGGTTGGGTGTTGTTTCACAAAGTACAGAATTAACAGGATCGAAAGAGTATAGAACATCTACCTTAAGTAGCTCATTTGCTACTTCAATTACAGGTTCTAATACATTACATAGAACTGGTTATGTGCTTGATAGTGCAATGATCTCGTCATCTGCAGAGAATTTTTTAAGTTTGATGGGTACTACAACAACAACAGGAAGCTTTACCACTACAAGAGAAGATTATACAACTATTAGTTCATCAGGTAACGTATCATTCAAAACTAAGGCATTACAAAAGTTTGGTGTAGATTATCATATTGATTGGAAAAACAGAGATTATGTAACAGGAAGCGTTCATACAGGTGGAGGGGATAATATCTTTTTCGAAGTTTTGCAGCCGATGGCTACTGCTTCCCGACTTTCATCAATCAACAAAGAGAAAATTTATTTTTATAGTTCATCGCTAAGTGCCTCAAAATTTCTATATTATTCGTCATCGCTAGAGCCATCTGATGTCAATTCACTTTTTACAACACATACAGCATTAACTAGACTTGCTTATGATGGTTGTAAAGAAGACGGTTCTACAGTACCTTTTGGGAATGAACTGCCAGTTGAGATTATAGAAACTAATCCTTACGATGTTAAAACATCTGATAAGGGCCGGGGATTTGTAGATATAAATTTAAAGAATGAATAAAAAAACATAATTAACAAATATTTATTACCAAATAAGTTCTATTTATGCAATTTTAGGAGAAAATTATAATGGGATACCTTAATAATGCGACTACTGTACTAGACGCAATTTTAACAAAAAAAGGAAGAGAATTACTTGCACGAGGACAAAATGCATTTAATATTACGAAATTCGCTCTTTCAGATGACGAAGTAGATTATGGGCTGTGGGATGTTTCACACCCAAATGGTACTGATTACTATGGACAAGTAATTGAAAACTTGCCGCTTCTAGAACCAACACCAGATCCAGATACAATCATGAAGTATAAATTAGTAACACGTAATGTGGGTACAAATAAGATGTCTCAAATTGATGGAATACAGACAGGCTATACTGTGCAATGGAGCTCTCTGGGTCATTCAGCTGCTTCTATAACAATTAGTCCATCGACAACTAATCTACCAACAACGGGTGTTACTAAAGATCCTGCAGGATATTCATTTACAATTTTGAATTCTTCTATATGTTATCTTACCTCTGGCGGAGGCTCAGGTGGAGGATCTTACGACTACTCTACAGACACACAAAATGTAAGTCAAACAGTAACAGGTGCAGATGTTATTCTTAAGGCAAAAGCAGTTAGCAAACCTGCTACAGGTGAACCCAATCCAACTACAACACTTATTGTGACAGGACTTTCTTACGGGTCTACTTATGCTGCAACAATTACAATATCTTACTTAGATGAGTCTTAAGATGTTGAACATAGCTAAAAATAACTAACACTACAAGGATACTTAATGGCGTTTTTAGACAGATCATCATTAATAGTAGATGCAGTTTTAACAAAATTAGGAAGACAGCGTCTTTCTGAAAATCAGTTTAATATTGTTAAATTTGCATTGGGCGATGATGAAATAGATTATTCTTTATACAATGAAGCAAATTCACAAGGGCCAAATAATTATGGGGTCATAATTGATAATATGCCCATTCATGAAGCGTTTGTTCATCAAGGTGAAGTATTAAAATATAAATTAGTAACAAGGGCATCAAATACTAATAAGTCACCTGATATTGGCACATCAATACCGAATGAGATCACTATTACTGGTGAAGCGGATTATGCGTTACTGTCACCTTCTACAATAAATGATTTTGGAAATGAGAATGAAGATTACATTTTTGAACTATCTAATGATAAGGATGTAACAATAATCTTAGGCGATATTGCTGAAATTGAAACAGTTAAAAAAGATAAACTCCAGGTGAATCCTTTTGATGATTCGCAAGCAGGATTTTTTGATAAGTGACGTAGTAGCAAAAAAAGGATAACATAATGGCAAGAGAAGCAAGAGCATTAAAACCAGATAGTTCGGGAAGGCAACGAAAATTTACTCCTCAAGAACCTGTATCACGGCAGACGTTAGCAAGAGAAGCAAGAGCATTAAAACCAGATAGTTCGGGAAGGCAACGAAAATTTACTCCTCAAGAACCTGTATCACGGCAGACGTTAGCTAAAGAAACAAGTGGTGGGAAGTCTGGTTCACCGATTGGACAAACAATCACAAAGACAGGACAAACTATTTCAATAGTTGCAAAAGAAGTCACATCAGTATCACAGACAACTTTAAAGATCGTCGGTGTAAATTCAGGAGCAACAAAAACTATTACACTGACTATTGTACCAGGTGTTAGCAAAATCAATCAAGGGGTGGATGGGAAAAAATCCCCATTTGCATAAATTAAAGTAAGAAAAATTTATTAATCAATATTTATAATCGAATTAGGAGCTACAATGGCACAAAAAGGAATATTTACAACATTTGAAGATGACGACAAGATACCTGGGCAGATAAGTGTTTTATCTTCCGGTATGTGGTCAGGTGGTGTTGGAACACTAACATCATTTTACACTTCATCAACACAAAGTGGAAGTACAGGTGTACATTATTATGATGTATACAATGGAGCAGTTGGCACAAATGCAACAGCATCAGTTCAGTTTTCATTAACTTATGGGCATCTAGAGGGTTCAGGCTCTCTTACTGGTGATAGTGACTATGCTGCTTCTAAGGCAGTTTATAGACAATTGAGAAATTTATTGCTAACACAGAACACTGAGCAGTTTTCGTTTGGTTCTTCTAATGCCACATCTTCCAAATCAATTTATGCTGTTAGTGTTAACAGAGGAAGATTAAAAGAAAAAATGGATCCAGGTAACTGGGAGCTCAGGTTATCAGGATCGGGTGGAAAAATATTACACCTGATTGATAATAGTGGTGCTACTAGTGACCCAAATATAAAGCAAACAGTTCGTGAATTTGATGTTATTTCAGGATCAATTGCTACTGGAGTAGCTGTAACGGGCTCAAGCACTGTTTACTTTGGAAAATTCTATCCAGAAACAGGACTTATGATTCTAGACACAAATTTACTTTGCACAGGTAATGCTGGCTTAGGAATTGATGTGACAGGATATGGTACAGGATCAAATAATAATGATGATAATTCAGCAGCTTTATTTAACGCTGTAGAAGGTGGAGTTTATTTTGCTGCACGCAGAGAAGAACAAATCAAATCTACTCATTACTTCTGTAGAGTTAAACATAGTATGTATAACCACAGTCAGAATCCAACATATTTTACATCATCAGATGGTAGCTTAACTGTTCCTTCATTTAAAACAGATCCAAAGTCCTACATAACAACTGTAGGATTGTATAATGGTTCGAATGAATTGTTAGCTGTAGCTAAATTATCTAGACCTATCTTAAAAAGCACAAGTAGAGAAGCTTTAATTAAAATAAGGCTTGATTTTTAGTAAAATATAAAAATAAATCAAACTGCCCTCTGCACTTACGAAATGTGCCAGAGGGTTTTTTGTATTATATGTGTGTATCTTTATTGTAAGCACAAATAATATTATCAAATATTTATAACTAAACTAGAAAGGTTTTGGTTTAAGCTTCTTAAAAAACTAAAAACCAACGAGCTAATGATTTTATATGCCAGAATATACACCAAACTTTACAGATGACATTCTATGGAACTATTAGTTTCGACTGGTATTAACCCTTATGCTGCGCAGTAGCAAAACTTAGAGAGAAAAAAATGTTTGGTCAAATCAATGATAATGATAAACAAGTTACACCTTTAGTATTACACAAAAGGTTCACTGTACAGAAATATGATTCTGTTGATACATCTGAGTATTTGGGGGTAATGGCCTTGCAAGGTGTTTCAGGGAGCCTCAGTTCCTTACATAATTTTAGTCCGTCTTCTTCTATCTCTGAATCTTATGTCAGCGGTGGGAGAACATTTACATATTACAAAGAGCTAATCTTTGAACAAGTACGCCATAACTTCTTTGAATTTTCTAGTTTTCCAAACAAGATAAGCCAAACACAACATCAACCTCAATACACACTAGACACTGTTACAAAACCCTGGGGAAGAGGTCAGACAAGTTCTTCGGGGCAATACCATTGGGAAATTCTAAACTTAAGAAAGCTACATAATCAAGTAAATGTATTGAGTGTGCCACAAAGACTTTATGGAGAAAGAATTAAATCTGGATCTATCGAATTAACAGACTACTCAACAGGCAGCCCAATAACAATTAAAGATGATGGATACGGAAACCTATATGATTCTGAATATGAGTCTAATTTTTTAAGTGCTAGTTTAACTTCAGAGGGATCTGGCTCATCAGTGGGCTCAGTATCATATCACTATGGGTTTGTAATGATTACAGACACAGGATCATATAGCACTGTTACACAGGGAACAGGATCGAATGGGTGGATTCTTAAGTTTGATTCCACAAAGACAATCTATGAACATGAATATACATGTATTGTGCCAGAAGGTACATTTAACCAAACAACTAATATAAGTGTTACACTCAATAGAAGTGGGAGCTTAACCATACCATCAGGTTCTGGTTTAGACACATTTCGAAAAATAATGCATTCTCCTGCTGAAAGCAGTTATAATCTAAATGGGTATAACTCAACAGGGGATGTTGAAGGATTTGTTACCCACTCATTTTTTGCACCTTACATAACAACAATTGGTTTGTATAATGACCACGGTGATCTTCTTGCTGTATCTAAATTATCACGCCCTATCAGAAATGATCCTGAACTTGCCTTGTCTTTTGTTGTGAAATTTGATATTTAATACAGAATTGAGGATAACTAAAATGAAAATAACCAAAACCAAGATGATGCCAGGTGGTATTAAGCTATGAAAAAAATATTTGTATTTCTATTATTAACAGTAACTCTATATGGACAAAATGAATTATTAAAATTATTCAAATATTCAACTGTATATGCTAGTTTTAGTTTAAATGCGCCAAGGTATCAGGATGATAGATTTGCTATTACTGATGGATTATCTACTGGAATATTGGAAATTGAACGTACAGAGATGGATCTAGATCCTGATTTTCAAACTTCATTTGGTATTCGCAAAATTGGTAGATTCAACTATGAGCCAAAGCGGGGTGTAAAAAATGCAGGCCGCGGAGGTAGCTGGTATGACGGAACAGAACAATCAGCTAATGAAAGTGCTACACTCGGTTCTGTGTCTGGTTATGAATTTTTAATTAAATTCTCAGAAGGTCGACGTTGGGGGGATTATTATACCAATCAAGAATACTGGTTAAGATATACAGCAAACTGGTGGATGGCAAAAATCGGATATACAGAATTAGGGCTAGAAGAAGTAGAATACGGACAAGGGGACTTAAGGTTCAAATGGACACCATCATTTTTAAGTAATAAAGCACATTTAAGTATTGGCGTAAAGAATAGACAGCATCCAGTTTATGGATTTGATGCTATGGTTTTAGATACATCATGGTATCGAGGTACTTGGTGGGATTTCGCTGAAGATGCTTTTGGTTGGGATGATAATTCTTGGTACACGATTGATGGTGATGGTAATTTCATAGATAGTGGTACATTAGTATATTGGGATCCGCAAACTGAAGCCTACATTCCTATTCCTGGCGATGGACCGTTCTTCTACGGAAATGGTGAATTTCGTGGATATGACTTTATGTGGCAAGACGCTGATGGCAATATACAAGCATGGACAGATAGAGAATTTTTTCAATATCATTTTCCTGATTTATTAGAAAGCTACATAGATGGACTAAAGAAGGAGTTTGGCTACCAACGAGAAACATCACTTGTTCTCGGGTTGGACTTTTATCATTACGATGAAAAGTGGTGGCTACACACTTGGGGAAACTGGTTACCATACCACTATGGGCACGATAAATACTCATACAACAATGCATCACTTTATTCCGACCATTTAGAAAATGGTGGAGAACCATACGATTTTGAATTTGAAGAATCAGTATGGCATGATTGGAATGATTATGATTTTGGTGTGATATTTGGAATAAAGCTAAAGGATAACTTCGGTGTTTTTGCTGAAGGCAGATATTTATATTATTGGGAGCGGCCCGCTTATGATATTAAGTTTGGAATTAATTATCAATTTTTAGGGTTTTAACAAGCTAGAGGATAAAAAATGAAAATAACTAAAGCACAACTAAGAGAACTCATCAGAGAAGAACTTTTGAATGAATATGCAGGTGCTGGAAATAAAATGGCTATAGTAAAAACACTTAAATCTT
>Ga0008649_10003697_pt1 | contig 10314 bp, 10 predicted proteins | sample SaaInlV_130m_DNA_2_FD_66601 | JGI IMG/M metagenome (GOLD analysis project Ga0008649, IMG submission 66601) | Marine microbial communities from expanding oxygen minimum zones in the Saanich Inlet - SI037_S2LV_130m_DNA | ecosystem: Environmental > Aquatic > Marine > Intertidal zone ... | reverse complement strand
TGCTAAAACAGCATCAAACTGATCTAAAAAGCTATATTTTTATAGTTTTCTTGAACTTTTTACCTTTATTCATTGTTTTTTTGTTGCAAATAGATATTTAATGGTTACCGTATTCATATATAGCCTTCCGGAGGACTTCTAATGAGTACAACTTATAAGCTTCCTTTATTACCATTAAGAGATGTAGTAATTTTCCCACACATGGTAGCACCATTGTTTGTCGGAAGAGAAAAATCTATTAGAGCACTAGAAGAAGCAATGAAAACTGATAAGAAGATTCTTCTCTGTTCGCAAAAAGATGCTAAAACCAATGATCCAGGACCAGCGGATATTTATGATGTTGGAACAATTGGTACAATTGTTCAAATGCTAAGGTTGCCAGACGGTACAGTTAAAATATTAGTTGAAGGAACTAGTAGAGGTCGCTTAGTTGGCTATGAAGAAGAAAGTAATTTCTTTAATGTTGAAGTAGAAGATTTGATTGAAGAAAATGTTGCTGATGTAGAAACAAATGCAATGATGAGAAGTTTAGTTGAATCTTTCGAAGATTATATAAAACTTAACAAAAAAGTACCATCAGAGACTTTAGTTACAATTTCTGCTATTGAAGATCCAAGCAAATTGTCAGATACTATTGCCTCTCATTTGACTTTTAAACTTGAAGACAAACAAGAAATCCTTGAGATGTTGAATTGTGCTAAGAGACTCGAGGCATTATATGAGAAAATTCAGTCTGAACTGGAGATTCTCCAAGTAGAGAAGAAGATAAGAAATAGAGTAAAGAAGCAAATGGAAAAAGCTCAAAAAGAATATTATCTTACTGAACAAATGAAAGCTATTCAAAATGAGCTTGGGGATAAAGATGATTTAAAAAGCGAGATTCTTGAATTTGAGGAAGCACTTAAATCTAAAGAAATGCCTGACGACATAAGAAAAAGAATTGAGAAAGAAATAAAAAAACTCAAAGGAATGTCATCTATGTCAGCAGAGGCCACTGTTGTTAGGAATTACATAGATTGGCTAGTATCATTACCTTGGAATTCCGATCTTACCGATGATGAGACCTCAATTGAGAATGCTCAGAAGATTCTTGATGAAGACCACTTTGGTTTAGAGAAGCCAAAAGAAAGAATTACAGAGTTCCTTGCAGTTAGGACTTTAACTGAGAAGCTTAAGGGACCTATCTTATGTCTAGTCGGACCTCCAGGTGTAGGTAAAACCTCATTGGCAAAATCTGTTGCAAGATCCATGGGAAGGAAATTTGTTAGAATCTCCCTAGGTGGCGTAAGAGATGAAGCAGAAATAAGAGGACACAGAAGGACTTATATCGGTGCTTTGCCTGGGAAGATAATTCAGGGCATGAAGAAAGCTGGTACTAAGAATCCTGTATTTCTTTTGGATGAAATCGATAAAGTTGGAACAGACTTTAGAGGTGACCCTGCTTCTGCTCTTCTTGAGGCACTTGATCCAGAACAAAATACAACCTTTAATGACCATTATCTAGAGATAGATTATGATTTATCTCAAGTCCTTTTTATTACTACGGCTAACGTTCTTCATACTATCCCTTGGGCACTCCAAGACCGAATGGAGATAATAAAGTTATCCGGTTATACTGAGCTCGAAAAGAATAAAATAGCCAAAAAATACCTTATAACAAAACAAGTTAAGAATAATGGGCTTACAGATGCCAATACTAAATTTACAGAGAAAGCGATTAATTTTGTAATTCAAAGGTATACAAGAGAAGCTGGTGTTAGAACTTTAGAAAGAGAAATTGGAACTTTATGTAGAAAGACGGCTAAAGAAGTCGTTATCAACGGTAAGGATTATTTCCTTAATATTACACCAAAAGTTGTTCAAAAGTTCTTAGGAGCTCCTAAATTTAAACATGGAGAGATTGAAGATAAAAATCAAATTGGTATGTCTACTGGTCTTGCATGGACAGAGGTTGGTGGAGAGCTATTAAATATTGAAGTAACAATTGTGCCTGGTAAGGGTAATTTTACCGTTACAGGTAAGCTAGGGGAAGTTATGCAAGAATCTACTAGAGCAGCAATGAGTTATGTAAGATCTAGGGCAAGTCGCTTAGGTCTTGATAGGAATTTTTATCAGAAAATTGATATACACGTCCATGTTCCTGAGGGTGCGCAACCAAAAGATGGTCCTTCTGCTGGTATTGCAATGGCAACAGCTATATTGTCTGGCTTAATTCAAAAAGAGGTTAGAAGAGATTTGGCTATGACAGGTGAGATTACATTAAGAGGTAGAGTATTGCCAATAGGTGGTTTGAAAGAAAAAATCTTAGCAGCACATAGGGGAGGCGTTAATGTCGTTCTTATACCGGAGGAAAACAAGAAAGACTTAGTTGACATACCTAAAGAAGTTTTAAAGGATATTAAGGTCATTCCTGTTAGCCATATGGACGATGTGGTACCACATGCAATTATTTCTGATGAACTAATTTTAAAAGATGTTGTTATGCCTGATATGCCTTTAGGTGTCGGTAATGTCGATAATGAGAAGCCAATAAGCTTGTCTTGACATTTACCCTTCTGCATATAGTATAAAAATCTATTCAGGGAGCTTAGCTCAGCGGGAGAGCGCTTCCCTTACAAGGAAGATGTCACAGGTTCAAATCCTGTAGTTCCCATTTTTCGGGGGTCGTAGTTCAGCTGGTTAGAACGCTGCCCTGTCACGGCAGAGGTCGCGGGTTCGAATCCCGTCGACCCCGAAAAAAAAGTTTTTGTAATGTTAGATAATAATGATTTAGAATTTCTTTTATCACAGGGTATAAACAAGGAAGACTCAAGTGAACAGCTTAGTTTGTTAAAGGATAGTTCGAAATTAAAAAAACTACTTCTAATCAGACCGTGTAATCAGAATGATGGAATTCTTCCTCCTGAAGATGTTAAAAAAATTAACCTTGAAAGTAATCCACCAATGCCCGGACTTTTAATTAGTAGGTTCATTCCAGCTTCTGGTTCAGCTACTAGAATGTTTAATTTTGATTTGTTTGAAGACAATTTTTTTGAAAAGGTACATTTGTTACCTTTTTTTAAGCAGATTGAAAGCTTTTGCTTTAAAAACAAGATTGATTTGCAGAATATTATTTCAAATAAAGATTTTAAACTTTTAGATGACATAATCACGTCGAAAGATAATCTTAATCTTTCTTCTAAGCCGAAAGCTATAATTGATTTTCATCTTATTAACAACACCCCTATATCTCCTATAGAGCAGTTTCTAGTTAATTCTATGGATGATATAACTAATTCACCACTAGTCTTTTCAATTCAAGAAAATTGTGTTGATGAAGTTCGAGATAAAGTTAAACACTCTCCTTTCTTAGCAGATTACAACCCTGATTTAATGTATGAGATTACGATTCAAAAGAAATCAACAAATAGTCTTTGTGTCGATAATGAAGGACAAATATTAAGATATCCAGAAGGTGAAGTATATACTCACCCTTCTGGGCATGGAGCCTTGCTAGATAATTTAGAAGAGATTGATTCAGATTTTATATTTATTAACAATATTGATAATTTATCTCCTAAAACAAGGACTCTAAGACATGAAATATCTAAATCTTTATTCAATATTGCATACTCAAATAAAAGGAGATTTGACATGCTTCTTCAGACCTTTAGTGAACGAAAATACAATCTCTTAGAGTCTTTAATTGTTCAGTTTGAAGCATATATGCCAAATCATTTAAAAGATAAAAGTGTAGAGCAGAAAGTTGATTTAATTATTGAGATGCTTAACAAGCCAATAAGAGTCTGCGGGGTTGTTAAAGACGAAAATTCTAAGGGCGGAAAGCCATTTTGGGTAAATGATGGAAATGCGGAATCAGTTCAGATTGTTGAAGAGTCGCAAGTAGATTTAAAAGATGAAAATCAAATTAAGGTTTGGAAAGAAGGGTCTTATTTTAACCCTGTTGAAATGATCTGTAGCATTAAAGATTTTTCAGGAAAGAAATTTGATTTGAAACAATTTTCAGAAGATTCATTGAGGATGAGAGTTAATAAAAATATACAAGGTAAGGACTCTTCATTCATTGAACGCCCAGGTCTGTGGAATGGTTCGATGCATTATTGGCACACAACTTTTGTTGAGATACCAGGTGCTTCTTTTACACCAGTAAAAAACTTTACAGATTTATTTTTTCCTATTCATCAGCCATAATACTATTTTATGGAGAGGTGGGTGAGTGGCTTAAACCAGCTGATTGCTAATCAGCCGTACGGAGTAAATTCGTACCGGGGGTTCGAATCCCCCTCTCTCCGAAGTCAAAAGCGCCTGTAGCTCAGTTGGATTAGAGTGCCAGATTACGGCTCTGGAGGTCGAGGGTTCGAGTCCTTCCAGGCGCGGAAGCTAGATAACTATTTTTCTTTCATTAAGTTTTTAATAACATTAGATGAATTTCTAATTGATTTTATATACCACTCTAATCTTAAATCATTCATTTCCTTTTTATTTAAGTAGGTTAGTTTATTTTGTTTCTTTGCCTGGGATATGATTTGATTCATTATAATGGCACATGAAACAGAAATATTGTAGCTTTCATTGAACCCATCCATAGGAATATGGATAAATGAATCTGATTCAGCGAGTATTTCTTTACTTAGACCTTTTTCTTCATTACCGAAAGCTACAATCATCTTTTTCTTAATTTTAAAATCTTCTATAGTTTGTGATTTTTTTTTGGAAGGTGGAACGGTTGATATGATTTTAAAACCCTCTTTCTTAAGCCTTAGAATAAATGCTTTTTTTGTTTCATTACTTTTTTTAGTATTTAAAGTTACCCATTTCTCGGATCCTAATGATACGCCTTTTGAGAGTTTGATTTTATTGGAATCCTGAACAATGTAAATGTTCTGAATACCTAAGTTGTCACATGTTCTTAATACAGCACTTATGTTATGTCCTTGATAAATATCTTCAAGAAGCACCGATATACCTTTAGTTCTTTTTGAGAGCACTTTATCAATTCTTTTAATTCTACTTATTGTCAATAAGGGCTCTAGATTTTTTGTAGATATTTTTCTCATAATATATTTTTCTTATTATTAAACCTAAGATATCCTATTTAATTATAAATTTATGAATGATAAAAACAAAAGTAAAATTTTAGTTACTGGTGACAGACCCACAGGAAGTCTTCACCTTGGACACTATGTTGGGACTCTTGAAAATAGAATAAAACTTCAGGATAGTTACGATTGTTTTTTTTTAATAGCTGATCTTCATATGTTGACAACCCATCATGACAAAGTTGATGGTTTAAATGAAAATATAATTGAACTAGTAATCGATTGGCTGTCTGTTGGCCTTGATCCATCAAAATCTTGTTTTTATTTGCAATCCAAAATTCCAGAAATTTCTGAGCTAACAGTGCTAATGTCAATGCTATGTTCTGTTCCACGTATTCAAAGAATACCAACTTTAAAAGAAAAAATAGCATCTATGAATTTGAGTGATAATTATTCTTTAGGCCTGCTTTCATACCCTGTATTAATGTCATCAGATATACTAGTTTTTAATGCTTCCGCTGTTCCAGTTGGCGAAGATCAATTAAGTCATGTTGAACTAACAAGAGAGCTTGCACGAAGATTCAATTCATCTTACAAAGATATTTTGATTGAGCCTGAACCACTTGTAAGTAAAGTATCAAGATTAGTAGGTACTGACGGACAGGGCAAGATGAGTAAGTCTTTAAATAATTCTATATATTTATCTGATTCTGAAGATGAAGTTAAGAAGAAGGTTATGAAGATGTATACTGATCCAAATAGAACAAGTGCAGATGTACCTGGTAAAGTTGAAGGCAACCCAGTCTTTATTTATCATGATATATTTAATTCCGATAAAGAAGAGCTTGATGACTTTAAAGATAGATATTCTAAAGGAAAAATAGGTGATGTCGAGGTCAAGAAGTCCCTTATAAGAAATGTTAATAATTTCTTGGATCCTATAAGGCAAAAAAGAAGAGAAATTTTAAGGAATAAAGGCGAAATTTTAGATATAATCATTGAAGGTTCAAAGAGAGCTAGAGAAGTTGCCAGAGATAATCTTGAACTTATTAAAGATGCAATGAGCTTAAATTTTAGATAAGGAGTTATTATTATGAGTTATTCAGATCCATTACCAATAGGAGTTATACCAGAGGATACAAATTTTAAGCCAAAGAAAATGAGAGCATGGGTTATAAGAAAAGAAAGACATGGTGAACCTATGCAATCTTTTCAAGAAGAAGAGCTTCCAGTCCCAGAATGCGGGCCAAATGATGTATTAGTATTAGTCGTTGCAACAGGAATTAATTTTAATGGAGTTTGGGCAGGGTTAGGTGAGCCTATCTCTGTCTTAGACGTTCACAAGCAAGATCTCCATATAGCCGGTAGTGATTGCTCAGGAATTGTTTGGGATGTAGGTTCAAATGTTAAAAGCTGGAAAAAAGGAGATGAAGTAATTATTCATTGTGGCGTGGAAAGTGAAGAACCACATTCCAATATGACACAATCTAATGGAGATTTTATAAGTTATGACCCAATGGTGAGTAAGCAAGCGCAAATATGGGGATACGAAACACCAAACGGTTGCTTTGCTCAATTTACCAAAGTTCAAGCCCAACAAATTTTAAAAAAGCCAAAGCATTTAAATTGGGAAGAGGCGGCTTCATACGCATTATGCTATTTCACTGCTTATCGAATGCTTGTGACTAAAGCTAAAGTTCAACCTGGAGAGGTTGTACTTGTATGGGGAGCTGCTGGAGGATTAGGGGTCTTTGCAATACAGATATGTAAAATGTTAGGAGCTAAAGCCGTAGCAGTCGTTTCTTCGAAGGATAAATTCAAAATGTGTGAGGAGTTAGGTGCTGTTGGGGTTATAAATAGAAAAGACTTTCCAAATTTAGCTTACAAGAAAAACGAAACTCCGGAAGAGACTGCCGCACGTTTTAAAGAAATGAAAAATTTTGGAAAGAAAATTTGGGAAATATTAGGAGAGAGAAAAAGTCCTAATGTTATTTTTGAGCATCCTGGTGAAACAACTTTTCCCACAAGTGTCTTTGTGTGTGAGAGATTTGGTAGGGTAGTTATATGCGCAGGAACATCTGGGTATGATTGTTCTTTTGATGTTAGATATTTATGGATGTTGCAGAAAGATGTTATAGGTTCACATTTTGCTAATGCCTTAGAATGTATAAGGGCCAACGAGTTAGTTCATCAGGGATTAATTAATCCAGTAGTTTCCGAGATTTTTAATTATGATGAGATTCCTAAAGCCCATCAGTTAATGTATGAAAATAAACATTCTGGTAAAATGGTATGCCTTGTACAAGGTGAGAAGAAATAGAAGAATTATTTTCTTTTATTCATATCTTTTAGGTTATTTAATATAAATGATGCTTTAATCTTTGATTCTTTAGCTGTTTTAATATTGGTTTTTCCTGTTAGGACTAGAGCTGCTTCAATTGCCGAGGATTGAGCTCCGTATATATCAGTTTTGAGATTGTCACCAATCATTAAAGTTTCCTGTCTTGGACAGTCAAGTTGTTTTAAGGCCAAATTGAATATCTTCAAGGAAGGTTTGCCAAGGTTAATGACTTTACAAGCAGTAGCTTTTCGAATTGCAGCTACAATTGAACCTGTTGCAGGTAGATTTCCTAGTTTAGATGGATAAGTATTGTCGACACTGGTTGCGTAGACTCTTGAGCCATTTTGAATCGATAAACATGCATACATTAAATCTTCATAATTAAATTCCATGCTTCCAGCTACAAGAACAAGCTCTGCTTTTTTATAATCATTTTTAGCGTCGACTAAATTAATCCGCGCATTTTTCTTTAGGAAATTCTTAATTTTCTTGCTGGTTAACGCTAGAACATTGACTGATTTCTTATTCTTTCCCACAATATCAAAAAAATTCGTTAGCGGTGTTATGATTTGTCTTTTAGCACAAGGTATGCCTAAGGATTTCAGAAGAGTGGAATATGCTGCAGGTGAAAGTGTTGAGTCATTAGTCATAAAAAGATAAGGTTTATTATTTCTGGATATTGTATTTATTATGTTCTTTGAGAAAGGAAGAAGCACCTTGTCTAAGTAAATTACTCCATCTAGATCAAAAATAAAACCACTATATTTTTCAATTAAGTTCATTATCCCCAAATTTCTTTAGCAAGTTTTTTGTCTCTAACTCTAGTTGATTCTTTTTTTATAAGCTGGATTTGTTTTTCCTTAGGATTATCTACAATTTGAATTTCAAGAAAATCTAATATTATCAAGGAAGCTTTTTTCATCCCCTCAAAAACTTCTTTTTCTTCCCCGGAGGACTTGGCTGTTTTGTAATCCATAAAAAGTGCAATACAAGCAAAATCGGACTCAATTTCCGGGTCAATTTTTACCGTCCATTCTTCATACTCATTACGTAAGAAAACTTTAGACCAATCTTGTAATACTTCTTCAAAACTCAAGTGTGACATGATTATATTTCTAACTCTCCTGCTACAATAATATTTTTTTGCCCGGAATTCTTTATTATATTAACTGCTTCTTCAAAAGATGCATACTTTTCAATAGTACAGGCTCTTACTAACATAGGAATATTAACTCCAGATACTATCTCAACCTTGTCTTTATTAAGAAAAGTTAGGCTAATATTAGAAGGAGTGCCACCAAACATATCAGTAAATATAATTGTTTTCTCTTCTTCTATTATAAAATTTGAAATTCGATTTGCATAAGTTTCAAAGTCTCTTGAATCCTTATCTATTGTTAGGGTATTAATAGTCCTTACAATTCTATCACCAAGTATAAATTCGATAGATGATTTTAGTTCTTCACAAAGATTTCCGTGAGTAATTATTAATATATTAAACATATTGTTATATTAATATATTAATAATCTATTACAAAACTAACTTTCAATAATTATTTTTTTAACAGCAATTTCAATTAAAGTTGAGAGGTTTCTACCAGGGCTTACAGGAATCTTCATGTGTGGAACTTTAGTATTTAGAAGTTCAATATAAGTTTTATCATAACCAAGTCTTTCATAGTCATGGTTATTTGTGAATTCAATTAACTCAACTACAAGATCAATTTTGCTTTTTGCTCTAATTCTAGTTTTACCAAAAATATCTTTAACATTTATAATCCCAATCCCTCTGATCTCAATTAAGTTTTTTATAGTTTCGGGTGGCCTACCAACTAAAGAATTATCTTCTTTTTCAATAATCACAACATCATCTGCAATCAAATACGCTTTTTTAGTTAGAAGCTCAATCGCACATTCGCTTTTACCTATACCACTCTTTCCGATTATTAGTACACCCAAATCTGAAATATTTAATAGGACACCATGCTGGCTTATCTGGCTACTCATTTTCTTTAATAATTTCTAGTATTTTTTGCGGATTTTCTTGATTAGCTATCTTGTCTACAATTATTTTTTTTGAGAATAATTTTGCTATAGATTTTAAAATTTCCAAGTGGTGATTGCCATCTTGATCATTCTGAAGAATAAGTATGAATACTTTAGTCTTGAGCTCGTCAATTGAACCAAAGTCCACCCCATCACTACAAACACCTATCCAAGCTGATGATTTATCAAGACCAGGAATTCTTGCATGAGGGACAGCAATATGATTGTCTAAGGCAGTGCTGCATAGTTCTTCCCTCTTGCTGATTAGCTCATTTAAGATAGGTTTCTTAAGTGATGTATCTACTAAACAAACTTTGTCTATAAGAGATTTGATAAAGTCTTCTTTCTTAGTACTTTTTAAATTATTAAAAATCATTTTAGATGTAAGTAGATTGCTAAGTTTCATTTGACACGCCTTTTAATAGATGAAGATATTTTAAGTATATTCCTGTATTTTGCAATAGTTCTTCTTGCAATATTGACCCCTTTTTGATCAAGTTCTTTCTTTATGTCTAAATCAGAAAGTGGCGATTTCTTATTTTCTTTTGTAATTAGCTCATCTATCATATCTCTTACTGCTATAGAGGAGTTGCTATCTTCACTCTTAACTTTGTTACTAAAGAAACTTTTCATATTGAGAGTCCCCCTAGGAGTACTAATATATTTATTTCTTGTTATTCTACTAATTGTTGATTCATGAACATTAACCTTAACAGCAATATCACTGAGCTTTAAGGGATTCAAGTATCTTTCACCTTTGAGTATGTAATCTTTCTGCACCTCAATAATGCTTTTTATAACATTTTCATACATCTGTTCTCTTTCAATTATTGTTTTTATCATTACTGTCGCACTCTTCAGCTTATCCTTAAGGTATAAAAAAACCTC
>Ga0008649_10003657_pt1 | contig 10390 bp, 9 predicted proteins | sample SaaInlV_130m_DNA_2_FD_66601 | JGI IMG/M metagenome (GOLD analysis project Ga0008649, IMG submission 66601) | Marine microbial communities from expanding oxygen minimum zones in the Saanich Inlet - SI037_S2LV_130m_DNA | ecosystem: Environmental > Aquatic > Marine > Intertidal zone ... | reverse complement strand
CTTTTGGTTCGATGGTCGGATACAGTGTAGTAAGATTTACGGCAATGAAGGTCTTTATATGGGTCTTGATGATTACAGTAGTTCCTATACTTTTCAGCAGGGTTATTTACATGCTCATTGAGGGAGTTATGGGGACGATGAACAGCATAGATGGTGCTTATGGCATTACTAGTACTGTCATCAATTTTACAGGCATTGCAGCATGGCTGGCACTGCATTTAAAAATTGTAGAGGGATTTTCTTTAATAATGTCTGCAGTAGCTTTTAGGATGGCTATACGGATGATACCTTTTGTGAGGTTATAAACTATGATAATAATTAAATTATTAATTGTCGACAAAGAAAATAATGTACGTCTTGAAGTAGATGGATTTGAGGATAATGTAAATGATTTTTTCGATGAAGATGTTAAACATCAAATGAATAAAGGTGATAAAGCATATAGGTTTTATCTTGGTGTAGAATATCAAGAGTTCAAAATGATGAAGAGAGAATTCCTTTCAGATTGTAAAACTATAAATCACAATTAAATTTACATTCTGTAATAATTAGACATCCATGATCTTTTGTAAAAAACCCGGAACAAAAATCACAAATCCTTTTGTTTTGGGTTTTTTATGAATGCTTTAAAAACCAACTAGTTTCCTGACGTTTATAATGCATGACAAAAATGCTTTACCTTTGGCATGCAATTTTTAACTGAAGGTAATTTCCTTACTGACAAGGACACTCTTGAAATGCTTAGAAATTAAGTGTCTTAGTATTTGTAATATGTTTTTTATCCGGGACATTCTCTCCTAATAAAAAAATCTGAAAAAACTTTTTACAAATACTAAACAGAATTATTAAAACCTTACATTCCCGATCTTTTAGTAAAAAACCTTTGAAGATTATCTGTTAAATCTTGAAAGGGGTTTTTACTAGTGCTTTTAAACTATACGTTTCTGGAAGTATATTAAAGCATGATAAACGCTTTTGTTTGCGTGATTTTTTTTACTTCCAGAAATTTCAATATTAAAGAGGAAGTCTCAATAATGTTAAGAAAAATAAGAGTCTTAGTATTGGTAATATGTTTTTTTGCTCCGGGATGTGCTCTCTTAAATAAGAAACCGGTTAAAAAACTTTTTACAAATACTGCTAAAACAAAAAATGCTGAAAGATGGCAATGGAAAGTTAAAGATGGCAAGATAAAAGCAGAACTAAAAAAAGGCGGTATTGATGTAGATATAAGATTTGACCAGGTGGATCTGAAAGATGTGGTCAGCCTTTTAATGGGAATTGTCAAAGAGAACTTTGTAGTTGTTGGCGATCTGTCTGGTTCTGTAGATATTGAGGTAAAAGGGAAATATAAGAGACAGGAAATAATAAAAATGGTTCGTACAATTGTAAATTGTAATGGATATAAAATTACAAAAGATGGTGTTCTGTACAGGATATACAGTATTGAAGATTTAGAAGATATAAGTATTAGAACGTTACCTGATGATTCAAACAATGTTTATGTATATCACCTACAATATGAAACCGCTGGACATGTTGTCGCTTTGTTAAAAGATGTATTTTCAGAACTGGAGATAACAGCACATAGAGATGTAAATATGATTGTAATTAAATCTGGCGTTGAAGATTACAAAAAAGTAAGAGAAGTAATTAAAAAAGTTGATAAGCGGCCTAAACAGGTTCTTGTTGAATTCACAATTATGGAAGTAACCCTAACTAACGGATTAAAATACGGTGTAGAGTATTTTATTCGTAAAAACCTTGATCGTGGCGGGAATGTATCTTTGTTGCCATCTGGTATTGTGTCAGGTGGTGGTAGTGTTATTGGTGATGGTATAAAGGCTTTTACGTTTCATCGTGACTTTGATTCATTTGTAACGTTGTTAAGATCAGAAAGTAAGGTAGAGATATTGTCTAAACCTAATGTACTGGTTCAGGATGGTAAACAATCAATTATTAAAATAGGTCGTGAAGAACCCATTAAAACAGGAACTACAGTTTCTGCAAATGGATTAGCATCGGAAACCATCGTATATAGAGATGTCGGAGTAATATTAAAAGTTAAGGTTGATGTTGAAGAAAATGACATTGTCAAGTTGGAGTTGAGCCAGGAGATTAGTGACGTAGCAACTCCTTTAATAAATCCTTTAATTGATTCGCCTTCATTTACTACAAAAGTTATTCAAATGAGTACTCTTATCAATGATGGTCAGCAGATATATATAGGTGGCCTTATGGAGACTGTAGAGGAAAATAGAATCAAAAAGATACCGTTACTTGGTGATATACCTTATTTAGGTAAAATATTTAGATCGGAAGATAATGTTAAAACTAAAACAGAATTAATATTACTGCTGTCTGTTGATGTCTTAAATAAAGAAAGTGACTTTAAAAGGCAGAAGATCAAATATATTAGAAAGGCTTAAAAATGGCTATTAGAATTATTGAAGGAAAGATAGGTTCCGGTAAAACATATTATGCAGTTAATCATGTATTTAGATCGTGGTACAAATGGTGTGATGTAAATGATGAATGGATTCCTAAAAGCAATGATCTTGAAATAAAAGTTTACACAAACATTAAAAAAATGAAACTTGGGCATGATTTGAATCTTGCTATTGAAGAAGCTGGCGGTTTGAACCCTTTTTTTACAGTTGAATATCAGGAAAGGTTTTGTGAGAACTTTAACGTTATTTATATAATTGATGAAGCACAGTCACATGATCTTTTTCATAGGACCTATAAGGACCGCCATGTCTTTACATTTTTTCAAACGAGTAGACATATGGGAATTGATATATATTTGATTACCCAGGACACACAATGTCTTGCAAAAGAGTTAAGGTCACTAGCTGAGTATCATATAGTTGCAGTTCAAAGAACCAAGACAATTGGCAATCTTTTTACATATAAGTTTTATGCTGGTAAGGATTGTTACAAGACTAAGCGAATAAAAAAAGACAATAAAGTTTTCAGTCTGTACAGATCAATGATAGAGAAAGAGGCTGAAAAGATTAATAGTGCAGTACTGAAATATATTATTATGTTTGTAGTAATTATTAGTCTTGCAGGGGTGATGTTTAAATTTGTTTTTCTAAATATTATTCTTGGTATGGGCAAAAGTTCTAGTTCAGATCCACAGCAAGAAATAGTGAAAAGCATTCTTGAGGACCCTATCAAAACATCCGATGATCTAAACAATGATGATATGTATAGAATTATCGGAATTGTTGACAATCACTATATAGTGAAAACACATAAAGGATTAAAAAAAGTGAAGATTTCTAGTGCTGATCAAAAAAATATTAATGATGAAATTAGAATAGAAGCGCTATAGTTTAAAAGCCATAAATAATGCTGATTTGAGCCCTTCCTACCATCCCTAAATTAACAAACTATAACGGCTTCTTAAATTTGCAGCATGATCTGAAATGTCCTTTTGATTATCCCATTCTATCCATAGTTCGGGATAGCTCTTCGCAACAAACTTTACTGCAGATCTTTTGACTTGATTGGCAAAATTCTCAATTACCTCTCGATGGTTTTTAAATACATCAAAATCTTTCCAGTTAACAGGTTCTCAAAGCAAATAGAGTAGAGGAGAAGAGATCAACATTGCACCGGCACTGTTTCTGGCAGTTGCAGCAGTAATGGTTTTAAGGAATATCGGTATAGGAATGGGAGAAAAAGACCTATACATACTTGACGGTATAGGAATGGGAGGTGCTTTGTTCCTGAGATATTTTATATTCCAGGCAATGAAGAAGTAGGCTATATGACAGCACCAAACCTAACAATTAGAGAACCAGCTAGCTTTTTAATAAACTTCTTTCGTTTTACGTTCAAGTAGCTTATCTAATATCTTTTCTTCTATAAACATTTTATCCTTTATATCTACCAACGGATAGCCAATAAATTTAGCCGCCCAAACTTCTTCCACATTATTTGTACCTTTTTTATTAAATCCATATTCATACACTGTTCCTCCAATATTTAATTCATTGATTTTATAGGATTCCCTCTCAGTTATATTAAGAATGCTAGAAATATCCCATGTCCGACAAACTTCCTTTCTACCCATTATGTCAACCTTGGCAATCCATAATTCAGTATCATCCTTAAGACTAATTCTATTTAGCCCGCCGGACTCGTAAAAAACACAAATAAGAGCAATGTAGCTTTGTTCTTGCTTTGGCCCTTCTGGGTCTAGTTCTCTTCCAAAGAGATATGTATGATTAGCTCTCAGGTTCAGAGACTTTCCACCAGTAGAATATTCCTCTAAAAATTGCATACTTTTTGTCTGTTCATAATCGTACAGTAAACTTTCAAATTCAGTCTTTAACTGATTAATCTCTGCGTATGTCTTTATTAAGATCTCTATCGCTTGATTTATTTTCTCTCCGTTATTATCCATTATAATTACCCCTTAAAGAATATATGTTTATAAGATTTAGTATTGAGTAATTTGTATTCATCTAAAAAGTTCCAATATAACACCTTCGATTCTGAAAAAAATAAATAATTATTTTTTTTATTGAACAATTTATACTTATTTAAACATTCCCAATATTTGCTTAAAACTTCTTTGTAAAATAATGATTCTGCCATTTTCGTTTCATTATCTAAAATACTTTTGTAATTTTTTAGATATTTAAATCCAGAAAAACTTCGCAAATTTCTTTTGTCTAGAAATTCAATTAATTCAGATGATATTTTATATTCCATTGAAGACTTATTACTCGATTCTATTAATTCCTCAAAAACAGGAATCACTTTTTGCCAATTCAGCCAATATATAAGATTTTTTGAATTCTCATATTCCTTCGGTTCGGTTTCTTTAATAGATTCAATTGATTCCTCAATATCGTCTTTGGGAAATGAATCATGTCTTGTTAAGTAGATTACATAAAAGTGCTTAACACCTGCAGAGTTTAACAACCTTTTTTGCCCAACGAAATATTCTCTCCCTAGTTGATCAATAATAACCTTTCTTACACCCTCTGTATTTGACGGATCATTTTCTGTAATTACACCAATTCCACTTTTTCCAGAATAATTCTTTGCTTCTATTATTAAAGCAGTGTCTCCAGAAGAAATAACTACATCTGGCTCAGCTCCCTTTCCATATTTCTCAGTTGAATACCAAGGCCAAAATCCATACGAGGGGTTGTCTAAATTTACATCAAGGGATTCACCATTTATATTTACTGCTTGATTTATATATTTATTTAGCCAACGGCAATTAACAAATCTAAATACAGAAAAGACCGATGAAGTCAGAAAGTCCTCACTGGTTAATTCGCTTTGGGTAAGTTTATTCTCTAGGTCAGCTCTTAACATTTGCAATTATTGGTGTCAAATAGCGTACAGTAATTTACTATACCTGTTGTCCGTTTCTTATAAATGATTCTATTATTTTCGTATAAGACGTGAGTGTAACCTTCTACCTCTCTTATTTCAATGGATAAAGTTAGTCACACGTTATGAATTCGGGTGTTTATACCACATATCCTGCTAAATATTCTTATGGTCACAAAGCATCACCTTTCCATCACCGCAAAACCGGTTATTTTCCTCTCACTTTCTTTATGTCTCGTTTCACTCAATAACAAGTCAATTAATTGTTGATGAGATAATTTTAATTGATTCATGAACGTGCACTGCTCTTTAACAATGGCAAAATCACCCGGAGTAAGATTACTTATATCTTGAATACAATTAATATCCTTGTCTGTTAATATATTATTCTTAGATATCAATGGTTTCAGTATAGAGTTGTAAAACTTAATATTCCCATCCGATGTTAGTGGCAGAAATTCTATTTTAAACTGAAATCTTCTGAATGCAGCATGATCTAATCCGTCAACATCATTTGTTGCAAAAACAACTATCCCTGAGTAACTATCCATTTGAGTAAGTATTTCGTTTGTCATACTCTTCTCCCATGAGCGATTGGCTTCCTTTCGTGGATAAAGAAGACTATCCGCTTCATCAAAGAAAAGTATACTATCGCTTGCCTGTGCCTCAACAAACGCTTCTGCTATATTCTTCTCTGTTTCCCCTACCCACTTTGATTGTATCATACTGCATCTCTTTAAAAAAACCTCTCTGTTTAACAAAGCACCCATATAATAGACAAATTCAGATTTACCAGTTCCGGGTAATCCATAGAGCAGCATTTTAATAGAGTGTATATTTTCGGTACTATAGTTCTGGTGTTCAGAATACTTCTTGAGAACAGATACTACATTCTCCAAATCTTGAGAAGTATTCAGGCCTTTTAATGAATAGTTTTTAACATTACTTGATTTAGAATTACTATTTTTCTTTCTTGTTGTAACCTTCTCATGATTGCTTAAAAGCGTTCTAACATTTCTAAGAGCAGACTCCTTCTTTGTCTTTCTATCAATTTTAATAGTATTAATAGCATTGACGATGCCACCTGCATTTACAGAATATGTCTTAGACAGATCTAGTAAATCATCCTCATTGAAAAAACCATTGAGTCTTTGATTTACTAACTCTCTCTTTAAGACTTTCAAACGGTCATTAGTTTTGAACTTCTTAAATTCAACAGAGAAAGTAAACCTTCTCATGGTAGATGAATCTATCTCGCCTGCACGATTTGTTATCCAGATTAACTTTTTTTGATGACTATCCAGTAAATTATTAATAAAGCTTTTATTTGTCTTGCCTTTATAAAAAAAAGAATTACAAGAGTTCAGTACCTCATCAGCCTCATCAATTAATACTATAGCTTTCTTCTTTTCTGCAATATTTATTGTTGCATAGATATTTCGTAATCTGAATTCGTGTAAATCATCTTCTGGTATTTTTACTGTGTAAAGATCTTTTTTGTAAGCCCTTGCCAGGCACCTTGCAAATGAACTCTTCCCAGTACCGGGTACACCATAAAAGAGAATGTTTTGCCGTTCTTTACTCTTTATTAATGTTTTCAGTACTATTTTTTCATTTTCAGAGACACTAAAATCAGAAATCTGCAATGATTCTTCATTTTCTTTTGTAAAGAACTCATGAGATAAATCCTTTACTCCATACCCCGATAAATAATCCATACACCAGGTACACGGCTCAATCTCTCCTCTGTATTCTTTCTCCAGAATATACATCTTGAAAAGCCTTGTTTTAGAAAGGGCATGCAAAAAAGATCTCCTCTCATATCCCAAAATAATATGACCGAAGCTTTTAAAAACAGAAAATCTTTGGAAATTAGCATGTTTGTTGTTGTCTAAGAAATCCTTAAAAAGATCATTTGTTGAAAATAAATAGAAACAAGAAAGTATCTCAATGTCATCACTTGTTAAATTAAAGGTTTCTTTGATAACGTTTAGGCGTGCTTCTATATCGCTATCTAAAGATAACGGCTGCTTATTTCGTTTCTTGTTGAGTAAAGGCGCAATCGTACCTCTCAGAAAGTTAATTAAAATATTTCCAGGTATTTTAACATCTAATTGATCATGTTTAATCCACTCATCAAATTCTTTATTACTAACTATTTCAGGAAAAAGTCTTCTTAGTGAAGATATTATTATTTTCATCCCTAATATCTTCCTTGAAAAACCAAACAAGTTGACAGGCATATTACTTAGAAATTTTGAGTTAATTAAATTGCTAAGATATTCAAGGGTTTTTTTCTCCTCAAAGGATGAGCCAAAAAGATGTTTTCCTTCCATATCTCGTATTTTGGAGTTTCGTGCGTTCCTTTTTATTTTCATAGCACTCCCTTTTATAATTACTTTACTTACTGATTATATTCATAACGTTAATTTTAGGAATACAGTAGCACAGTAACACGACAACCCCGTGTCGCAGTAAACAATTTTTATTAGAAATTAGAATTTTACAGCTCTGTAGGTTTTCCGTCAGAAAGTATTTTGACCAAATCCCAAATCATCAATATGGTAACAGATAACATCATGTGCTAGAATAGCTCTAGCTCCGAGATAACCACAAGCCTGCTGTGTGCTTCTAACATATATAATTGACATAGACTGGAGACTAGAAATAATACCGGACAAACTATTGTCAAACCCATGATAAAATACTAAACGAGAGGATAAACAATATGCATAATGCAGATATTGCTAAAATAAGGATCTTGGCTGATCAGGGTGATGCTGATGCTCAGTATGAGATTGGAGAACACTACAGCCCTAATGATGATGAACTGGCTGTTGAATGGTATCGAAAAGCAGCGGAGCAAGGACATGTTAATGCTCAATATGTCTTATCATGGCAAATGCTAAACGAGAGAGATTATACGAAAGCGGAGAAGGAAGAATCAGAAAAGTGGGAACGTATGGCTGCAGAGGGTGGGCACCCTGAAGCGCAATACTCAATTGGTTGTAGTTTTTTTTCAGGCCCTTTTTTGGATAATATTTATCGTAGACAGGCTCTTGCAGATGAAGATAATGCCGAAGCAAACGTAGATAATATTGAAGCAGTAAAGTGGTTTATTAAGTCGGCGAAGCAAGGAGATATATGTGCCCAGAATGCTTTAGGAAATGCATATTTTTATGGAACCGGAGTTCCGCAAGATTATTCTTTGGCATTTGAGTGGTTTCGGAAGTCAAATAGCTTGTTTTGTCTGGGAGAGATGTATTATTATGGTTATGGTGTGGAGAAAGATGAAGCAGAAGCAGTTAGGTGCTATCGGAATGATTATAGTGTTTCTGAATCTGAAAGGCGACTTGAGGAAATAGGCTGGAATTGTAACCTCTGGAAAAAAGCTTTAGGAATATCAAAAGACGATGAGAGGAAGGCGGAACTATTATACGCCAAGCTTATTGGCGACTCTGAGTGACGGATGACTAGTGAAGATGGCACAAATAATGGGGATAGGTCAAATGTGTTATAGATAATAAGGAAATATGAATATTTTTTTGAATTTGTGTGAAAGGGAATATAATTAGGAACCACCATCGGAAAGTTTTCCTTAAAAAAAGCCCACCGTTGTCAAAATTCCAAAACTAGAATTACTTCCAAGTCTTGTTAGGATCATACTCAAGATTAGGATACTTGTGATACCTATTAACTCTTTTTCTCAGATGTTGATGGAATAAAAATGTTACTTTCTCTATACCATAGATAGCATGATCTTCCCCTTTTATACTATCTTCATTTATCACATTTACAACATGATGACCAGAAGGAAAAATAGTCTCATCTACATACCTATATTCTAAACCTTCACTTGGACTCATTCCTTTTTTAATTTTAACCATTAGAATTTCTTCTTTTTCTACTTCAATTTCCTTTACTAGTTTTTTCTGTTGTTTTCTTCTCAATTTTTTCAATTTTCTATTCAATGTTCTCATTTCAATTCCCATTCTATTCAGATTTAACCACACTCCTCCATTGCAATTACTTACAGCTATACTTCCCCTGCACAAGTCTTTGTGTGGAAGCTTTAAAAGTAAATGGTTTACTTTTAACCTAACTCATCATATTAAGACCTCCCAGATTACCTTAAACTGCCATAGGCTTGATTACCTAAAACCTGTTCCAATTCCGATTTTGTAGATTCACCCATAAACCCTACCTTTGTCAAAAAGATCTTAACTAAATCTGATAAAATCTCATCAAATAACGGATTCTTCGCTCTAGGGTGCTTTGCTAAAAGGCTCTTTAACTTAAATTTATTGGATAAAGCATGTCCTACTTCATGAGCAAAAGAGTCTAGATTTAACGGACTATAAATTGATATAGTTAGCTTCTCTGTTCGGGCTAAGATATCAACTCCCTCTTTGCCAGAAACAGCTTTGACGGCACCATCATCTTTCTCTACGACGATAACTGAAATACCATTAGAGAGTTCAGATGGTAACTTTTTCAACCATTTTTTATAATCTGGGTGCGACTTTGGTATATCCGAATTATACACTTCAGAAGGCTGATAATTCATTAAGTTCAATACATCATCAATTAATATTGTCATATGCTCTCCTCCTTAAAAAAAGTACAAAAAGTTAATATAATTGCTTCTGTTCAACATGCACTTTGGAGCGATAACGGAAAATTGTCAGCTGCAACTATTTGTTATTCTTATTTTGCCTTCTATAATATCCATCACATGTTCATCGGTGCTTATAGGAACCACCATTGGAAAGTTTTCCTCAAAAAAAGCCCTCCTTTGTGCATGGATTTTTGAATCCAATTCTTCATATTCTTTACGTAACGGGGTGAAAGCCTTCTGGTACTCCTTATTATCTATTTCGCCATCTCGTAAACGCTTTTTCAAAGCAATTCTCTTTATGTTGAATTCTTGCTCACCCATCATTTTTGAAGAAAGTTTAGTAACACTATCATTGTAATATTTAATTTTCTCTTTGAGGTTTTTCATTTCTATGTCTAAAAATTTACCCAAAGT
>Ga0008649_10003651_pt1 | contig 10399 bp, 8 predicted proteins | sample SaaInlV_130m_DNA_2_FD_66601 | JGI IMG/M metagenome (GOLD analysis project Ga0008649, IMG submission 66601) | Marine microbial communities from expanding oxygen minimum zones in the Saanich Inlet - SI037_S2LV_130m_DNA | ecosystem: Environmental > Aquatic > Marine > Intertidal zone ... | reverse complement strand
ATCGCTAAGCAGCACGGAATCACTATTGTTCCACTCAATGTCCACATCGAAGACGAAACATTTCTTGACGGAGTCACAATATCCGCCGACGAGATGTACAGAAGACTGCCCGACCAAAAAGTCATCCCTACTACGTCAGCACCGTCCGTGGGATCATTTATCGAGGCATACGAAAAGCTCAGTGAATCCCATGACGAGATCATTTCCATTCACCTAAGCTCAAAGCTCAGCCTGACTCATAATTCAGCGGTACAAGCAGCCTCAGAATTGAACGAAAAAGGCGCGAAGATCGAAGTCATTGATACCGAACAGGCCTCGATGGCGCTGGGCTGGATCGCCGTTCAGGCAGCCGAAAAAATAGCTTCAGGCGGTTCGTTGGATGAAGCTGTTGCGCTAGCAAAAAGTGCGAGCACGCGTGCGTCGTTCACCGGAATGGTCGACACACTGGAATATCTCGTTCGAGGAGGACGAATCGGAAAAGCGCAGGGGTTCGTCGGCTCGCTACTAAGAATCCGACCTATCCTCACTTTGACTGAAGGTGTAGCCCACCCCGCAGGTCGTGCAAGGAATCGCACGAAAGGCATCACTCGACTCAAAGAAATGGTTGCCGAAGCATCACCACTCGACAAACTGGCGATTCTCTACACGACTGACAAAAACGACGCCGAAGAAATCGCCAATTCTGTTGCCGAGTACAGCAAAAACGGCAAACCCGTAGTCGCACAACTTGGGCCCGTTGTCGGGAATTATCTCGGGCCTGGAACTCTCGGACTCGGCCTGATTCGTTCCGAATAGTCTCCATGAAAACAACATCGACCCAGGGATGCCGACGATGAATGCTGGAGGACGGGAAGCAAGTCGACAGTCTCATAGTCGCTCAGGGAAACGTTCATCTACTCGAAGTATGGATTCTCAGCGAGCAATAACCGCGCTGCGGAACATTCTCGAGCTTGAACGGTCGCGCGAATTCACTGATCAAGCCGTGATGGGAGGACTCGACAAGTTCATCGAGCAATCGGCAAAAGCCCTGCCGTGGATTCGAGACGTCGAACCGCTACGGGGAACCAGCTACGCAGTTCTTCAACCAGGACAACGACATCGTTGGGCATCGGCGGTAATGGGCCGATTAAAAGCAGAATCTGGCGATCAGCAAGCGCCTGCTACAACACCAGTACAAGCACCAATCCTCGCAAAAAAACCGCCTGAAAAAAAACCAGCCCGAACATCGTCTACGAGAGCCAAATATACACTCGACACGCCTATCGACGAACTGAAATTTATCCACAAGACAATCCGGCCAAAGCTTGCTCGGTTAAACGTCACAAACCTGCGCGACATGCTTCGCCTGTTTCCGAATCGCCACGTCGACTACTCACAAGTAACGAAAATTGCGGAAGTGCTTTACGGAGAACAAATGACCGTCGCCGGCAGGATCGTACGTTCTGAAATCGCGAAAATAGGACCACCTCCGGGCGCCGCAAAAATCCTCATCAACGACGGCAGTGGCGTGCTCGAAGCAACGTTTTTCAGGCAGGCGTACCTTGCAAGGCGCTTCAAGCGGGGCGATATCATTGCATTCTCGGGCGAAGTCGGGGCGTTCAATAATCTCGCCCAAATGCAGAATCCCGAGTACGATCAGCTGCCCGCCAACTCGGCTGCCAGAAGCCACGCCCAAGACGAAGAACTCCAGCTAACACACGCCGGCAATCTACTACCCGTCTACCCATCCACAGACGGGCTCGTCCAGCGATCGATACGCACGGCAACTCGCAAGTCTCTAGACACGGGCTTACCATTGCTCGACGAATATTTGGATGACGATCTAAAACAGCGCCACGCTTTCACCGATTTGAAGCAAGCAGTCGAATCTATGCACTACCCCGATTCGCCAGATCTTCAGTTCCAAGCTCGCAGGCGTTTGGCGTTCGACGAGTTGTTTATGTACCAGCTCGCGGCACTGAAGAAAAAAACGGAATGGCAAGAACGTAAAAAAGGCATCGTGATCGATCAAAGTAGAGGGCGACCCGTAGTAGAGGAATTTCTCGACTCACTCGATTTCGAACTAACTTCCGATCAGCAAAGTTCACTCGATGGTCTTCTTGAAGACATGTCGACAGGTGTTCCGATGGGACGTTTGCTTCAAGGTGAAGTCGGAAGTGGAAAGACGGTTGTCTCGCTTTCAGCTCTGTTGGCAGCGAACACATCAGGACATCAAGGAGCGTTGATGGCCCCGACCGAAGTGCTCGCCGAACAGCACTTTTTGAGCATTTCAACTCAGCTTCAAGCTGAACCACTCCCCGGCGAGCCGAAAGATGCCGTTCGACATGCCCGCCTCCCCGGCGAAGGCAACCGACGAATCACAATGGTGCTTCTAATTGGAAGCCTTCAGGGTTCGGTCAAAAAACGGATTCAACAAATGATCGCCGATGGTGAAGCCGATCTCATCATCGGAACTCACGCCTTGCTCCAGGAGCAGGTATCAATTCCGAATCTAGGACTCGCCGTAGTCGATGAGCAACATCGATTCGGTGTCGAACAGCGGGGAGCACTCACCCGCAGAGAGCCCCGGCCGCACCTGTTGGCAATGTCAGCAACTCCTATCCCTCGAACGCTCTCGCTGACCGTCTACGGCGATCTCGATATCACGACTCTCAGAGTGCTTCCGAAAGGTCGCAAGCCGATCACGACCTCTCTGGCAAACACCAAGTCAACCGAAAACGCTGCTTACGAACTGATTCGCCGTCAAGTGGCAGAAGGCAGGCAAGCATTCGTTGTATGCCCGTTAATCGAGCCATCTGAATCGATCGAAGCAGCGTCTGCACTCGAAGAGTTCGAACGGCTCTCTGAAGAGGAGTTCAAGGGTTTACGGGTCGGGCTTCTTCACGGTCGCATGAAACTAGCCGAGAAGCAGGATGTGATGGATCGAGTACGCAACAATCACATCGATGTTCTCGTCGCTACCCCCGTGATCGAAGTCGGTGTCGACATACCTAACGCCACCGTCATGATGATTATGAGCGCTAACCGTTTTGGACTCGCCCAGCTGCACCAGTTGCGGGGTCGAGTGGGACGTGGTGAACACGAAAGCTACTGCATCCTTAAATCGAGCACAAAGGGAAAACTGGCAAACGAACGACTCACCGCCGTGCTCAACCACAGCGACGGCTTTGAGCTTGCGGAAGAAGACCTACGCATAAGAGGACCCGGCGACTACTTGGGCACCCGCCAGAGCGGTTGGGACGAACTAAAGGTTGCGACCATGGACGACGTCGATTTACTACAAATTGCGCGCAGGGAAGCATCAGAGTTGTTAGCCGGCGGCACGCTCGATTCTCTCAACGCAAACAAGCCTCTCGCCCAGGAACTCGAAAGAGCAATGTCGGCACACTTCACTGAATTTTCTTAAATAGCCAACACTACTGGTTAGCCGACTAAGTAATTTACGAAACCACACGAAATCAAATGAAAAACTCCAAAATTCTCGTTACAGGCATGAGTGGATTGATCGGTGGACTCGCCGGGCGGCAGTTCGCCGAAAACTACGATGTTTCGGCTCTAGGCAGATCAAATGTCGAGGGATTTACAACTTCGATAGTTGATATTGGCGATGGAATCGACAATATATTACCCGCTCTTGACGGTGTGGAAACGGTTATTCACATGGCAGGATCGCGTGGCGACGTTCCTGCCGAAACGCACATCAAAGCGAATGTAACAGGTGCATACAACTTGTTTGAAGCTTGCCGAATCGCAGGCGTAAAACGGATCGTAGCTGCCAGCACCGGAGCGGTAATAGCAGGCTACGAAAAGGACGAACCGTTTAAATCGTTAGTGCACGACCCCGGCTTCGAAATGCCCTCGCCGCGCCTCAACATCACAATCGATTCGCCCGTGCGACCACGCAACATGTACTCCGTATCCAAAATGTTCACCGAAAACTTAGGTCGGATGTATTCGGAGCAGCACGACATGTCGATAATCTGTATAAGAGTCGGCAAAGTCGAAATCGACGATGTGCCCCTGAACGCCCGCAACGCTTCAGTCTGGTGCAGTCACCGCGACATTCTGCAAATGATCGACAAAGCCGTTCATGCACCAGCCGATTTGAAATACGCAGTTGTCTTCGCTTGTTCTGATAATCCGACTCGATATCGAGACCTCGAACACGCAAAGAACCTATTAGGCTTTGTGCCGCAAGACAGCGCAGCAAACCACGGTTTCTAGGAGATATTTTCTAAATGGGCAGAAGCCGGAGCGGACCTGACAACCTTCGTGACATGCACACCCCCGACAGGGTGAAGCAGAGGTTAGAAAATGGCACCCCGCAAAGCTATCTCAAGGACATGGTTTACGGCGGTATCGACGGCACGATAACGACGTTCGCTGTCGTTTCGGGTGTTGTCGGGGCTGAACTCGCTCCTGGAATCGTGGTCATTCTCGGACTCGCCAACCTATTCGCCGACGGCTTCTCGATGGCTGTCAGCAATTTTTTGGGAACCAAGGCGGAACAACAGTTCTTGCACATGATTCGCAAAGAAGAAGAGAATGAGATTGATCTCATCCCAGAAGGTGAGAGAGAAGAAATTCGCCAAATCTACGCAGCGAAAGGCTTCGAGGGCGAACTGCTCGAACAAGTAGTCGATGTGATTACTTCGAACGAGCAAGTTTGGGTCGACACTATGCTGCTCGAAGAGCACGGACTCTTGCTCGACGGTCCAGAGCCTAAGAAAGCCGCTTGGTGGACGTTTGTTGCGTTCCTAGTCGCTGGAATCATCCCGGTCGCCCCTTTCATCGTAAATCTATTGGTTGATGGCGGAATATCGTCACCGTTCCTATGGAGCTCGATCGCCACTGCAGCAACGTTCTTCGCAATCGGCATCTACAAGGCGCGAGTCGTTGGCGGAAGCACCCTCAAAGCTGGGCTCGAGACTGTCGCAGTCGGCGGAATGGCTGCAGTCCTTGCGTACGGAATAGGATGGCTGCTCCGGGGCATTGCTGACGGAATCTAGGCCGGCACTCGAAAATCCATTTATCAAAGTATTTGACTGAACCGATTTTGCAACATAGCCTTCCATGTAATTGAATAACGTGTCCCCGGTGCCTTATGAGCGAACGAACAGTTTGTAATTGGGGTGAAAAGGGAAAGCGGTGAGAATCCGCTGCGGTAGCGCCACTGTTACCGGTTAGAGTGCGCAAATATCCACTGGCTTCGTCAGAACGCTGGGAAGGTTTGCGCTTGTGACGAATGCAAATCGTCGAACCGGAAGCCAGGAGACCTGCCAGGGACACATGGGCACATCGACTCCTCGCGAAAAAGGGCAGCCCACCTTAATATCCACCTAATAAATTAGGTCGATATTGATCAACAGCTTCCCCGTTTCGTCAGAACGGGGTTTTTTGTGCCATTTACCGCACTAGTAAAACGGGACAACCCTTCCATGCCACTCAATCCAACCAACAAACCACCTACGGATTTCACCCCGCCTCCGAACCTGAAGCGTGTGCGAAAAGGACTCGTAGTTATCAACACAGGTAACGGAAAAGGCAAAACAACTGCCGGTTTTGGAATGATGCTCAGGGCATGGGGTAGAGGAATGAACTCGATGGCAGTTCAATTCATCAAAAGCGAAAAATCTAAATACGGGGAACAGATGGCAGCCGAAAAAATCGGCATCGAAATGATTCCTGCAGGTCGTGGGTTCAGCTGGACTTCTAAGGACCTAACAGAAGACGAATCCCTTGCTCAAAACGGATGGCGAATCGCCAAAGAAAAAATCACTTCTAGTAAGTACGACGTTATCATGCTCGACGAAATCACCTACCCCATCACTTGGGGCTGGATCGACGTCGATGAAGTTCTCGAGGTGATAGCGAACAAACCCGAGATGCTTAACCTAATCCTCACAGGACGTGACGCGCACGAAAAACTAATCGAAGTCGCTGATCTCGTGACCGAAATGAAAGAGATCAAACACCCCTACGCCGATCAGGGAATTCCGGCCCAAAAGGGCGTGGAATTCTAATGACCAAATCTGACCCAGCAAAAGGCGACACATGCCAGCAACTAAAAACATCCTAATCACTGGTATGAGCGGGCTTATAGGCGGCATCGTCGGCAAGCATCTGGATTCACTCGGTCATACGATAACTGCCCTAAATCGACAGGCAGTCGAAGGCTACAAAACCACTCAGGCCAGCATCACCGATTTCTATGCCATCCGACCCGCTTTCGATGGTATAGACACGGTGATTCATCTCGCTGCCTATCTTGGCCCCGACGATCAGGCTCAACTCTATATCAATATCGAAGGCACCTACAACGTGTTCAAGGCGGCGGGCGAAGCCGGGGTGAAGCGAGTGATATTCGGCTCTTCCGGCGCAACGCTTATGGCTTCTGAAAACTACGAGCCCTATAAGTCGTTCCGAGAGGGTCGAATGGACGATCTGCCAACTCTTCGACCTGTGATGATGCACACCGATCCGCCGCATCCTGAACGAATGTACGGCGTAGCCAAAATCGCTGGTGAAGCGATGGCACGTTTATTCTCAGAGGACCATGGATCCGCAATCGCTGCTCGAATCGGACGTGTCCACGCGGAAGACCGACCCACAAATCAGCGCGAAGTCGCAGTTCACTTCGGTCACAACGACATTAGGCAATTCTTCCAAAAGTGCGTCGATGCGCCCGACTCACTGAAATGGGACGTGTTCTACGGCGTATCCGACAACTACACCCGTTTCCGCGACCTAAGCCACTCAAAAGATGTACTAGGCTACGAACCAATCGACGGCATCAAAAGCTGGCCGCTCTAGGCATTACTAGCGATCGATGCTAGAAACATCTTCCGGCAAACTCAGTTGAGCCGAGTGGTACATCATTGCCGGCCCTGAAGGCAACCAATTCTGCGCGATCACTCGCCGACTCGTACAGAACAGCGAATCCAACATCATTACCCACAATCGACTAACACGACGAGTCCTCTTCCCGACCTTGGCGGAGAGACCTTGATCATTGAGGTAACCCACGTTGCTCAGCGGACGTGATCTTATCGTTCATGTTAGAAGATTCGGATAGCAAGTCCAATACAGATCCCCTCGCTTCGCTTCGGTCGGGACTAGGGTGTGGGTAGCCTGCCGCATAAATCGAATTAAACGAAAAAGCGGCTGAGTAGAAAGCCAGACGCTTCTAAAAATCACTACTACCAATGCTCAGCAGAGCGATCGCAACTCTTCAGCCACTCACCACCCAGCCTCGCAGAAAACGTCCCTACGACACCATAAAAAGTAACCTCGCTACACCATTACTTGGCCACCATCGCATTGGATGGTCTGACCTGTGATGTTGCGAGCCTCTTCGGAAGCAAGGAACGTAACCAAAGCACCAATATCCGAAGGCTCCTGCGGTCGTCCCATAGGAATAACTTCCTTCAAAGCGCCCATGAACACATCGTGTTTATCTTTACCGACAACAGCCTCATCACCGAGAGCCTCACGCTCAGCCATCCAATCCTGGTGAAACTGAGTCCAAATTCGACCCGGCGCCACGGCGTTAACGTTGATATTCTCGATAGCGAACTCACGAGCCAGCGCCTGCGTGTAAGCAACGACAGCCATCTTGGTTGTTGCGTAATAGGCAGTCTGGTACTTCGCAGCCTTGGCAGCAACTGACGAGATGTTGATGATCTTGCCATTCTTGCGCTCACGCATCTGAGGAAGAACGGCTTCGGTGACATCCGCAAGCCCCTTCACGTTCACCTGCCAAGTAAAATCCCAGTCAACGTCCCGGAAACCGGTTCCGGTTGAACCCGGCGCACCAGCAACGCCAGCGTTGTTGACTAGGATGTCGATCTGACCTGCTTCGCTATTGAATTTTTCAACGGCAGCGGCGATCGTACCCTTGTCGGTAACGTTCATATTCGCAACGTACGCCTTGCGACCCAGCGCTTCAACCTGCTTTGCAGCAGCGGCGGCGTTCTCGTCGCTGAGGTCACCAATAGCGATGTCAGCGCCCTGTCCAGCCAGCTTCAATACGATGCCAAGGCCCAGACCCTGACCACCACCGGTAACCAGCGCAACTTTTCCACTCAAATCTGCAAACATGTAGTTCTTCCTGCTCTCGAATAAGATTCCGTCGTCGTTCGCAGCGATAGTTCGATGTAGAAATCATGCTTACGGTGCGGCGTGTGCTGATAAAAAAAATCAGACACCCAAATCTACCAAAAAATAGTGATACGCCGAGAAAGTATTCCGTCTAATCTTTCCGCATGACATAAATTCGCAAAATCTCTATTGCCGGTGGCGCAGGGTCAGAAAAACGACTTTCGCAAAGCTGCTTTCTGATCGAATCGACATTGCATTTATCGAACTCTATGACGTGATGTGGCGTCTCCTCACGCGCCGCCTGAAGGCCGAGCTCAGGCGCAACAATCGGCACAAGGGCTGGAGGAATTTCGCCAAATTCATGAAAGTTGTTTTCAAGGCGAAGCGAGACCCGTACATCGAAGATTTTGATTCCAACAACGACGACCCGAAACTCACACTTGCTCGGCTTATCGCTAAGCAATAACAACACGCAGAAAAGCTGCTCGTACTCAACGCTTCACTCAACATCGAACTGATTTTGGCTACGATGAACTCCAAATAACCCCGTAATCGCAGTACCATGCGTTTTCAGCGACATTTAGGAAGTCGCCATTTGCCACTTGAGTAGCCAGTAAACGAATCCCATATGCCATCACTCGTCTCATCAAACACAGTCTTCGAACCGGTAGCCGGTTGGGCCAAAGTCCCGCATGGACTTTGGCTGCGTGAGGCGACTGCGGTTGCCGTTGATAGCAACGACAACGTGTTCGTGTTCAACCGCGGAAACCAGCCGATATTAGTGTTTGACCCCGACGGTAATGTGATCGATATGTGGGGCAACGACAACCCGCCCGACGCAGTGCGAATCATCCGCGACCCGTATGGCAACTCGATGCAGTTTTACGACACTTGGTTCTCGCGCCCGCACGCCATTACTATCGATCATGAAGATAACGTTTGGCTTGTCGACGATACTGGCCACCAGATCAACAAAATGTCTAGGTCAGGCAAATACCTGATGCAGATCGGCACCGGTGAGCCCGCAGAACCACAGAGCGGCGAAATGTTCAACAAGCCGACCGACGTTGCGATTTCCAAGAAGACCGGCGACATTTTCATCACAGACGGCTACGGAAACTCTCGCGTTCACCGACTCGATAAAGACGGCAATCACATCCTATCGTGGGGTACTCCCGGAACCGACGCCGGTGAATTCAACCTGCCGCACAACCTTGCTTTGATCGACGATGAAGAAGTAATCGTTTGCGACCGCGAGACCCACCGGGTTCAGGTGTTCTCTGTCGACGGTGAATTTAGGCGAGAATGGTTCTCTCACAAGTCAGTGGCAGTCGAAGTAACCGGCACCGGCGACGATGTTCGAATTTACGTTGCGGAACAAGGGCCTACGAACGGTTCGCCTACTCGTGGCAACGAAAACACCGGCAACCGAGTGGTTGTTTACGACCGAGAAGGAAATCGCCTAACTCGCTTCGGCAGCACTACGTTTGGCAACGAGCCCGATCAATTCCTGTGGCCACACAGCATGGCTATCGACTCCCAAGGCAACGTCTACGTCGCAGAGGTGTCATACGTCGAATGGGGTCGCCATCAGAACCCGCGTCAAGAACAGGCATCCCTAAGGAAATGGCGAATAGTCGACAGCTAGTCAGCCTCGTCACCGCTTCGTTTCGAACTTTCGATAGTCAGCCGAAACGCATCTCGAGTGGGAACTCGATCTGAATAATTAAAGTAAAAATTCGCCGCTGTCGGATAGAAATTGCCTAACACCTTCACAGCGTCGTATCCGCGAGTACAATTCTTTGCCGTTGGGTGTACGCGCCCATTCCACGACTTCTACTGATGTAAGCATTCAGGCCGACCCATTTATGAGCAATGTAACGATTCGAGATATCAAGACGATTATGACCGAGCCGGACAACATCCGACTCGTTATCGTCAAGATAGAAACTTCTGAGCCCGGCCTCTACGGCATCGGCTGCGCAACCTTCACCCAGCGACCAACTGCAGTTGCAGCTGCCGTCGATGACTATCTCCGACCTTTCCTTCTCGGCCGAAATGTTGCCGATATCGAAGACATCTGGCAGTCATCGTACGTTTCGTCATACTGGCGCAACGGACCCGTTCTAAACAACGCACTCTCTGGTGTCGACCAGGCGCTTTGGGACATCAAGGGCAAGATGGCAAGCATGCCTGTTTACGATCTTCTTGGTGGTCGAGCACGTGTAGCTGCTCCTGTTTACGTTCACACTTCAGGCGAAAGTCACGAAGAAGTGGGCGACAAGGTTCAGGCGTTCGT